>SAMEA3663092__coassemble_369_pt1 | contig 14713 bp, 13 predicted proteins | sample SAMEA3663092__metabat2_high_PE_027 | metagenome-assembled genome bin SAMEA3663092 (sample SAMEA3663092) | pig gut metagenome | biome: pig gut; feature: pig-associated habitat; material: faeces | place: France | collected 2012
TCACCCGCTCCTCTCTGGAGAACGCCGCTTCCATCGCGGGCTGTGTGCTGACCACCGAGTCTCTGGTGGTGGACAAGCCCGATCCCGCTGCTGACGCCGCCGCTGCCGCGGCTGCCGCTCAGGGCGGCGGAATGTACTAAGGCGGCAGGGCCGCCAGCCAATGGCGAGACTTTGGCCTGATGGTTGACCAACACCTTTGGGCACCGCCCGGTTCGATACCGCTCAGTCATTTCTGGTTGTGGTGTGGGCGGCCAGCCAATGCGTTACGGACGCTGGTAGTCGTCCAACATCCTTTGGGCCTCTCGACCAGAACGGCTCAGTGATTTGTATTTGGCATTCCAACACAAATAGTGACCGCCCCGGTATTGCGCCGGGGCGGTTTATATTGATATGCAATCAAAATGTTTCATGCTGCTTCGCTAAATTCTCCTTTTTCTGCGGAATCCGCATTTCGTATTATGCGTCATTTTTGATACTTGAGCAGAGCTGTTGATTGGCTTTTTTGATCAAATTTCCAAATATTTGCAGTTTCCGTTTTTCCAGTAGAAAATTAAGAAAAGTTATGATATATTTTTAATGCAATAAGAAAAACTATATATGGAGGAACGTAATCAATGCGAGGAATCCCGTCTCTCATCACCGACATTCGGAAAAACGTCTTTACCGAGGTCGCCCGCATGGCCTACGCCGGCGGCGACTACACAAACGCAGAAGACCTCCCTTACAAAATTGTCCCCGGCGATCAGCCCCTGCATCGGGAATCCATCTTCCTGGAGCGTGCCATCGCCGGTGAGCGGGTGCGGCTTGCCATGGGTCTTGGCATCCGTCCCATCCAGACCCGGAGTCTGATGACCGAGGGCATGGACGCCGCCGCCGTTGCCGAGCAGTATTACGAACCCCCTCTGGTCAATATCATCCCCTACGCCTGCCACGCCTGCCCGGAAAATCAGTACAAGGTCACCGTGGGCTGCCAGAACTGTCTGGCCGCCTCCTGCCAGCAGGTCTGCCCCAAGGGCGCCATCTCCTTCGTCAATGGACGCAGCTTTATTGACAAGGACAAGTGCATCAAGTGCGGCAAGTGCGCCAAGGCCTGCCCCTATCACGCCATCATCCACCTGGAGCGGCCCTGCCAGGCCAGCTGCGGCATGGATGCCATCGGCGCCGACGAGCACGGTCGGGCGGTGATCAATCAGGACAAGTGCGTGGCCTGCGGTCAGTGTCTGGTGGCCTGCCCCTTCGGTGCCATCGTGGACAAGGGCCAGATTTTTCAGGTCATTCAGTCCATCCTGAAGGGCGACAAGGTCATCGCCATTGTGGCCCCCGCTTTCATCGGCCAGTTCAGCGGCATGGTGTCCCCCGGTAAGCTGGTGACCGCCATGAAGATGCTGGGCTTTGATTCCGTGGTGGAGGTTGCCATCGGCGCGGATATGTGCACCATCGAGGAAGCCAAGGACTTTTTGGAAAAGGTGCCTGCCGAGCAGGACTACATGGCGACCTCCTGCTGTCCCGCGTGGCATTCCATGATTGAGAAGCTGTACCCCGGTGAAATGAACAAAATCTCCATGACCCTGACCCCCATGGTCTTCACCGCCCGGCTCATGAAGAAGGAGCACCCCGGCTGCAAGGTGGTCTTCGTCGGCCCCTGCGCCGCCAAGAAGCTGGAAGCCATCCGGGAGACCATCCGCTCCGACGTGGACTTCGTGCTGACCTTCGAGGAGCTGATGGGCATGTTCGAGGCCAAGGAAATTGATTTTGCTTCCATCCCCGAAAGTGAGGGTCTGAATGAGGGCACCGCCGCGGGCCGTGGCTTCGCGGTAGCCGGGGGCGTTGCTCAGGCCGTTGCCGATCTGGTCAAAAAGGAGCACCCCGACATGGAGGTAAAGACCGCCCGGGCCGAGGGCCTGCGGGACTGCCGGAAGCTGATGACCATGGCCAAGGCGGGCAAGTACAAGGGATACCTCCTGGAGGGCATGGCCTGTCCCGGCGGCTGTGTGGCCGGTGCGGGCACCATTCTGCCCATCGAGAAGGCCCAGAAGTTCGTGGAGAAGTACAGCAGGGAAGCCGCTTCCGCCTCTCCGCTGGAATCCCCCTACCGCCACGCGGGTGAGGATTTGGATTGATATACCGTAGGACGGCTTCTCCGCAAGCCGCCGTCTGCGAACAAATAAGCCTTCCCCTTTGGGGAAGGCTTTTTTATTTTTTCTTCCTTCTTCTGGGGCCGCCCTTGGCATCGAAGAAGAAAAAAGCCAGAAAGTTCACAAGCAATGTCAAAACAATCGCGATAATCGCCTGGCACGCAAGGCATCCGGCGGCCTTCCACACCATGTCCGTAACCTCCATTTCGGCGAAGCCGCCGGAGATCAGGAACATCACAATGGTGAGAATCAGGCCCACGCCGCCGAACAGCATACCCGCGATGCGCTGGGTGAACCGCCAGGCCTGCACACTGCCCATGCCGAAATAGCAGCGGTAGCCGAAATAGTAGTTGGCCTCCCGGGGGGACAGAAACAGATAGGCAAGGCCCAGTACCAGCAGCACCACCGGCCCGATCATCACGGCGAAGCGGCACAGCGTCGCCAGCGAGCCGAAAAGGTCGCTTAAGTCCGGCAGCAGAGCGGCGGGGTCGAAGCCGTCCATCAGGCTCTTGATGGACTCGATATCCAGCGGCGACTCTGTTGCCTGTACAATTTCAGTTGGGATTGTGCTCATTATTTCTCCTCCAGGAATTTGCTGATCTCCCGCATGAAGCTCTGGGCGTCCTGAAAGCGGTGGTAGATGGAGGCAAAGCGGATATACGCCACCTCATCCAGAGGCTTCAGCCGCTCCATGACCATTTCGCCGATCTTATCGGTGCTGATCTCCCGCTCCAGGGTGTTCTGAATGGTCTGCTCAATTTCCGTGGTGATGCGGTCAAGGTCATTCACATCCACCTTCCGCTTGTCAAAGGCCCGGATCATGGAATTGAGAATCTTGTTTCTGTCAAAGCTCTGGCGGGAGCCGTTGCGCTTGACCACGATGATGGGCAGGCTCTCCACGATCTCATAGGTGGTAAACCGGCGCAGGCAGCCAAGACACTCCCGGCGGCGGCGGATGCTCAAACCGTCCTCAGACCGGCGGGAATCCACGACTTTACTTTCCTGATCTCCGCAGTAAGGGCATTTCATGACAAAAACCTCCCCCCATACTGAATTTCTATACATTATATCAGAATCCGATAACGCTGTCCAGCTTTTTTTCCTTGCCATCCCCGTGAAAATCGGGTAGAATAGGGTATATATCGCCATTTGGGAGGCTTCTATGAAGAATCGTTTTTTGTACGCGCTCTGGGGCGCTCTGTTTATTCTGTGCGCGCTTCTGGGATTTATCCCGGAACCTGCCGGTGCTCTGAGGGTTCTGCTGACGGCTTTGTCCATCCTGTTTTTTCTGCCGCCGGCGCTGCTCATCTGGAAGGCACGCCAGGAAAAGAACCGGGCGGCGCTTTCGCTGGTGCGCAGCTTAAGCATCGCTTCTCTCAGCTTAAGCGCCGGGCTGATTATCGCCAATTTTCTCACCGCGTTCCGCTCAGAGCTGTTGGGAGACATCCTTCACGGGATGCTGGTGGTGGTATCCAGTCCCATGATTTGCAGCGGCCACTGGGCCATGAGCCTGTTTTTCTGGGCCTGCCTGCTGATTTCAAGTCTCAAGTCGTAAAAAACGCCATTGCCTTTCCCGGGCAATGGCGATTTTTCTTACATGGAGCCCTCCCGGCGGAGAACCACCAGAACGGTTTGCAGGAGGATGCGCAGGTCAAGGCCCATGCTCCACTCCTGAATATACTTCTTATCCAGCGCCACCACCTGCTCAAAATCGGTGATCTTGCTTCGTCCGCTGACCTGCCACATCCCCGTGATGCCGGGCTTCGTCGCAAGCCGGGCCCGGTGGTGCAGCTCGTATTTATCCCACTCGTCCACCGTTGGAGGGCGGGTGCCCACCAGAGACAGGTCGCCCTTGAGCACGTTCCAGAACTGGGGGAACTCGTCCAGCGACCAGTCCCGGATGAAGTTTCCGATGCCCTTTTTCACCGTGCCGTCGGGAAGCTTCCTGCTGCCGATGATCCGGGGGTCAAAGTCCAGCTTGAACATCAGGCCGCCGCCTACCCGATTTTCCGCCATCAGTTCTGCCTTCCGGGCCTCGGCGTCCAGATACATGGAGCGGAACTTGTACATCTTAAACAGCTTGCCGTTCTTTCCCACCCGGGTCTGGGCGAAGAAAATGGGGCCGGGGGACTGAATATAGATCATGGGGCCGATGAACAGGGTCAGCACCGCAGTGATCAGGCAGCCCACCAGACCGCCCGCAATGTCCATGCCCCGCTTGAGCAGCAGCTGGGCCGGGGTGGCCATGTTCATGCCGATGGTAAGTACGGTTTTTCCGGCGATTTTTTCAATCTCCTGCCGCTGCCAGCCCAGCTCGGCAAAAGCCTCCAGCTCCATGTGCACCACGATGCCCATTTCCGCCAGCTTCCCCATAAAGTCCGCGGGAGTCCTATAGTTCTCCGGGAAGGAGAGCACCACCTCGTCCACCCACTCCCGGCAGAGGAAATTCAGAACAGACCCGGCGCTGCTGGTTACGGGGACGCTCTGAATCTCCTGACCAACCATGTCCGCGTCCATGACGCAGATGCCGGTGAGACGGTACTGGCTGACCTCCCGAAGCTGGTAGCGTTTCACTACCTCTTCCGCCCTGTCTTTGGTGGTGATCACATAGATGGCAGTTTTGTTCTTGTCCGGCGTGCGCTTCAGGAAGGATTTCCACAGCTGCCGCGATACATAGGCCAGGGCGAAATAGTAGCACCCGAAATAGCCGATCACCAGACGGGAATAGGTCTCGCTGTCCTTCACCAGAAACAGGTACATCATGCACAGCAGCAGCACCAGAATCACATGCTTCGCCGTGACGGCCAGCTCCCGGTAATAGCCCCGGTACATAACCCCCCGGGTGGTGCCGCCAATGATCATCACCGCGAAATTCAGCAGCAGCAAAATCAGCGCCAGACTGACATAGATATCCTTATTCTGAATGTGAATATCGTATCTGGTCAGGTAGGCCAGTACAAAGGCCAGCAGCATCATCAGAAGGTCAATGACAATGAAGTCCAGATGCTTCATCCAGTCCTGGCTTTTCTCTTTATACATTCTGTATATCTCCTTTCATTCCGGGCTTCTGCCCGCGCCACTGATTCATGTAGCCAAGGCACAGCAGGAACAGGAAGTCAAAGTAGTGAAATTGCGCGTAGACGGTAAACAGGTACGGCTCCATCATCGCGCAGCCCATCAGGCACAGCGTCGTCATGGCAACGCAGGAATGAAGCATGCAATCGTTGCGCCACAGCAGCACCGCGCCGTTCCATACCGCCAGTGCCGTCAGCGCCAATGCCGCCAGCAGTCCGGGGATGCCCAGCTGGAACAGCGTCTGAATCCACGCGTTGTGGGCATGCTGAACATCCATAACCGGCCAGTATGGGGAGATGATTTCTCCCGCGTGCTCCGTGCCAGTCAGCAAAATGCGGGGATTGTCCTCCAGGCTCTCCACAGCGGCTGCCCAGATCTCTGTGCGGCCATTCAGGTTCTTCATGGAGCTTACAAAGCTGCCCTGGCCGTTCTCCGTTTTCAGTTTTCCCGTTTCGTCCAGCGTCAGGCCGATTCCCTCTCCCGTCTGCTGGGCCTGCCGGGCCATCTCGGTGAGCCGGGCATTGTTCAGGGAAAACACTGTCCGGGACAGGCAGAACAGCAGCACCATGACTGCCGCCGCCGCGGCCAGCGCCGGAAGCAGCCGCTTCCATCCGGTCCCCCGCAGCCGGCAGAAGAGGATGCCCCCCAGTAGCACACAGGTCAGTACGATGGCGGCCCGGCTGTTGGTCAGGGATATGGCCCAGAATTCCAGAGCCGTCAGCGGCGCCATCAGGCATTTGAGCCAGACATGCCTCGATATCACCGCAAGCCCCGCCGACAGGCCCACGCTGATCATGAGAATTGTGGCGCAGATATTGGGGTGCCCCATGACGCCAAACCGTGCTCCGTCCCAGAAGACAAAGCCGTCCAGACTGGAGGGGAGATGATTTGTCACCAAAAGCAGCGCGTAAACGCCGAATACCGCTCCCGTCAGCGTGAATACGGAAGCCAGTGCCTTCAGACCCCAGCCCTTTTCCGCATCATTCGCGGCAGCGGCGAAAGGCAGGCACAGAAGATAGGCGCAGACAAAGGCCCCGGGATCCTGATTGATCCCCTCCAGCCGCAGGTGTACCCCGCGCAGCAGATAGAACCAGATCACCACCAGCAGCGCCGGCAGGAAATACCATTTACTTTGCCGCAGATACCTCCGGCAGAAGGATGCCACCAAAAACAGGAGGCTGACGTCCACCAGCCGCCACTCCAGGAACAGGTAGACGATTTCATCCGCCGCCTCTCCGGGGATGAAAAACAGCAGCTCCACAGCGATCACCACCAGCAGGCATAGCCGCTGAATGGCCCCGGCGACAGCGTCAAGGCGCTGCCGGGTAACCAGATTGCTCCAATTCTTCATATTCTCACGCTGCCTTTTCCACTCGCCACAGGCACAGGTAGCCCAGGCACATCAGGAACAGAAAATCCAGATAATAATAGCTTACATCCACCACAAACAGGTACGGCTCCAGCATGGCGCAGCCCAGCAGGCACAGGCTCAGCAGCGCGACGCAGCTCTTCCACAGATCCGTATTGTGCCACAGCACCACAGCAGCGCTCCAAACCGCCAGCACGGTGATCACCAGCGCCGTGCCAAAACCCGGCAGCCCCATACGGTACAGAGCCTCCAGCCAGGAATTGTGGGTGTGAAAAATGGTACCAGGGGAGTAGCGGGTCAGAATCATTTCCACATATTCCGTGCCAATATACTTGACCCGGGAATTGTCCCCCAGGCCCTTCATCGCGGCCTTCCAGATCCAGGTTCGTCCGTTGAAGGTCTTCAGGTCGTCGATGAGCGTCCCCTGGTATTGCTCCGCCACCAGCTCCTCCGCCGGCTTCGTTTCCTCCGGCTGGACATCATCCGCCTTCGCTGTAATGAAGGGAACCGCCAGGGCATCTGCCCGCTGTCCCATCAGCCGTGCCTGATTCCAGCCGAACAACACCCGGGAGACACCGAAGGCCGCCGCCATCACCACCACTGCCGCCAGAAGTGCCGGAAGGAAGCGCTTCCAGTCCCGGCCCCGCAGCACGCAGAAGGTGACGCCGCCCAGCAGCAGACAGGTCAGAATGATGGTGGTTCTGCCGTTGGTCAGCGACAGCGCGGCAAATTGCGCAAGCGCCAGAACGCCCAGCCCGGCTTTGGCCCAAAGCCTTCGGCTTTGCAGCGCGAATCCCACGGAAAAAGTCATACCAATCATCAGCAGGGTGGCGCAGATGTTGGGGTGTCCCATGGCATAGAATCTGGCGCCGTCCCAGTAAACATGCTCTTGTAAGTATCCCGGCAGCACGCCGCCAAGAAGCAGCGCCGCATAGGCTGTCAGCAGCGTGCCCACCCCAACGAACAGGCAAGCCATCCATTTCAGGCCCCTTTGACGCCGGGCGTCCTCGGTGGCCGCGGCAAAGGGGAAGCACAGGGCGTAGGCGCATACGAAGGTGCCCACCTGCTTTGCTTCCGATTCCAGCACCTGATGCAGGATCTGGTTCAGGGAAAACAGCGCCACCATGGCAATGCCGGCATACAGATGCCAGCGATTGCGCCGCGGCAGCCCCAGGCACAGCGATGCCCCCAGAAAGGCCATGGCCGGGAGGGTCAGATAGCGCTCCGACAGCAGATACGCGAGGCCGGAGGCTCGATCCTCCAGCAGGAAAAAGGCCATCTCAATCAGCAGCATCGCCAGCAGGCAGCCGAACTGCAGCCGCCGGATTCTGGTCTGCGATGCCGCGAAGCCATTTTCTTCTCTTGCAAATTCCATAGGTTCCTCCCGTCAAATGCCAAAAAACGGCAGACTTCCTCTTATAATTTCACATCATATCACAGTCTGTCCGCATTTGCAACCACGGAGGCGGATTTGCCGATCATTGCAAGGGCCTTCTCCTGCTGGAGAAGGCCCCGATTATTTTCAATCATCCGCCGATGGTGCAGTACTTGAAGAACTTGCAGCCCAGGGGGTTGGCGTAGAAGCCCTGAACAGCGTCATCCAGAAGATAGGAATCGGTGTAGTAAAACAAAGGCAGGACGGTGCCGGTGCTCATCAGAAGATCCTCCGCCCGGTGCAGCAGCTCGTAGTGGGTTTCGGTGTCGGTGCAGGTTCTGGCCAGCTCGCAGATTACATCGTAGGTTTCGGCCCAGGTGCCGTTGTCCACCTTCACATCATAGTCCAGATCGGTCAGATCGATGCTGTAGGCCTTCAAATCGGCGTGGGGGCCCTTGCCAAGCTGGGCATCGTTGTTGCCGGACGTGCTCAGGAAGCAGTCCAGGAAGGTGCTGGGATCGTTGTAGTCGCCGGTCCAGCCTTCCCGGGCAACGGTGAAGTCGCCGTTTTTCCGGGTGTTCAGGAAGGTATTCCACTCCTGATTGTCCATGTTCATGGTGATGCCCACGCCAGATAGCGCGGAGGACACATATTCGGCAATGGCCTTGTGCCTGTCGTTGGTGTTATACAGGTAGGTGATGGCGGGGAAGTTCGTGAAAGTGCCGGTGGACGCGTCGTAGGCGTAGTACTTTTTCAGCGTCTTCACGGCGGCATTGAAATTGGCCTCAATCACGGCTTCATCCCCCGCCACATTGTAGTAACCGGCATAGTCCTGGCTGTGGCCGGAATTGCTCTGAAAATCGGTGCCGTCCGCATCCGTCATGCCCATGGGCACAAAGGAGGAAGCCGGCTTCTCCCCGGCCTGACAGATGCTGTCCACGATATAATTGCGATCCAGCAGCAGACCGATGGCATTGCGGATCTCACCGCGGGCTGCCTCCGCCTCGGCCCCGGTCAGATTGGAATCGGCAGGGAGAATGTCTTCGTTGACATTCCAGCAGACATAGTAGGTGCTCAGCTGAGGATCGGAATGGAACTCGGTGGGATAGTCTGCCATCAGGGCGGCCATCTCATTGGTAGGCACGTCGTCAATCAGCTGCCAGTCGCCGTTTTTATAGTTGGACAGCATGTTATTGGTGTCATCGGACAGGTAGAAATTGATTTTTTCCATGGTGACGCTGTCCGCGTCAAAGTAATGCTCGTTCTTCGTCAGGGTAATGACAGAGTTGTGGATCCAGCCGGTCATTTTGTAAGCGCCGTTGGAAACATAGGTGGCCGGATCGGTGGCCCAGGCTTCATGGGCAGCCACATCCTCACGAACCGGGAAGAAGGTGGGGAAGGCCATCAGCTCATTCCAGTAAGCCAGTGGGTTATTCAGTGTCACAACCAGCGTCTTCGCGTCGGGAGCCTCAATTGCCAGGGCGTTGGGATAGCCCTTGATGCAGGCAAACAGGAAACCATAGTCCGCGCCCAGCTCCTCGGAAGCGGCACGGTTCCATGCGTAGACAAAGTCGGCGGCGGTCAGCTCCCTGCCGTCGGACCATTTCAGGCCGTCCCGCAGGGTGTAGGTGTAGGTAACGGTTCCGTCCTCGTTCAGAATGCCCTCAGATAGTTCCGTCGCGCAATCAGGTTCCAGAACGGCCTTTCCCTCCGGGTCACGTCCCCATCTGGCAATACCGGCGAACAGATGGGAGATCATGGTCGCGCCGTCCACGCTGGAATTCAGGGCGGGATCCACAGTGTCCGGCTCGGAAGCGATGCACACATTGATGCTGTCTTTGGGCGCATCGACGGGCACGGAGGCAGCAGGAGCACTTGGTTTGCCGCCGCAGGCGGCAAGCGACAAAACCATCGCCAGTGTCAGCGCCAAACAAACGAGTTTCTTCATTATTTTTTAGTTCCTTTCGCAAAATGATGGCAGGCCACGAAGTGCCCGCCGCCCACGTCCCTGAATTCAGGCATGACTTCCGCGCATACCTCGGTTGCATAGGGGCACCGGGTACGGAAGGGACAGCCGGAGGGGGCGTTCAGAGGGCTGGGAATGTCGCCGGTCAGGGTGATGCGCCGGTTCTCCCGGGCCATCTTGGGATCGGGCAGAGGAATGGCGGACATGAGGCTTCGGGTATAGGGGTGCAGGGGATGGCCCCAGATTTCACCGGCATCCGCCAGCTCCACCATTTTTCCAAGATACATGACAGCGATTCTGTCGGAAATGTGGCGCACCACCAGCAAATCATGGGCAATGAACAGATAGGTCAAGCCCATTTTGTCCTGCAATTCATCAAACATATTGATGACCTGGGCCTGAATGGACACATCCAGAGCGGAAACCGGCTCGTCACAGACCACAAACCGGGGCTTCATGGCCAGTGCCCGGGCGATGCCGATGCGCTGCCGCTGACCACCGGAAAATTCGTGGGCGTAGCGGTTGGCGTGCTCGGAATTCAGCCCCACCTGACCCATCAGCTCCAGAATCCGCTCCTTGCGCTGGGCTTCACTTTTGAACATCCTGTGCACATCCAGCGGCTCGCCGATGATGTCCGCCACGGTCATACGGGGGTTCAGGGAGGAATAGGGATCCTGAAAGACCATGGCGGTCTTTTTTCGGTACTCGGCGATGTCCTTCTTGCTGACGATCTGCTTGCCGTCAAACCAGATTTCTCCGTCCGTAGGCTTGTACAGGTGCAGCAGGGTGCGGCCTACGGTGGTTTTGCCGCAGCCGGACTCACCCACGAGACCCAGGGTCTCACCCCGTCGGATGGAGAAGGATACGTCGTCCACAGCCTTCAGGGGCTTGGAAGAAAACATGCCGGTATTGATGCCAAAGTATTTCTTCAGGTGCTTGGCTTCCACCAGCGTATCCTGACTCATTGGGAATTCCCTCCTTCCTTTATTTTGGCATCCCGGACATTGACCCAGCAGGCGGCCTGATGGTCGTCATTGATCTGCATTCTTTCGCAGCGCTCCCGCAGACAGATTTTCATTGCCTCATCGCAGCGAGGGGCGAAGGGACATCCGGCGGGCATATTCAGCAGGTCGATAGGGGTGCCGGTAATGGGCTGGAGCCGCCCGCCGTCGCTATCCAGCGCAGGGATGGAGCGGAGCAGTCCCTTGGTGTATTCGTGCCTGGGGTTATAGAAAATCTCATCGGCGGTGCCCTGCTCGCAGATGGATCCGGCGTACATGACGATGACCTCGTCACACATCTGGGCCACAACGCCCAGATCATGGGTAATCATAATAATTGCCATGCCCAGTTCCTTCTGTAAGCTTTGCATCAGCTCCAGAATCTGGGCCTGAATGGTCACGTCCAGAGCGGTGGTCGGCTCGTCGGCAATCAGAATGTCGGGTTCACAGGCCAGCGCCATGGCGATCATGACCCGCTGGCGCATACCGCCGGAGAACTCGTAGGGGTACTGCTTCATCCGCTTTTCCGGCTCGCTCACGTTGACCAGCCGCAGCATTTCCACGGCCCGCTCCCAGGCCTGCTGTTTGTTGCGGCCCGTGTGCAGCAGAATCGCTTCCATCAGCTGGTGGCCGATGGTGTAGGTGGGGTTCAGGGAGGTCATGGGATCCTGAAAAATAATGGAGATCCTGTTGCCCCGAATCTTCTTCATGCCGTCCTCGCCGATGCCCACCAGCTCCTGCCCGTCGAGCTTCACGGAGCCGGAGACAATTTTGCCGGTTTTTTCCAGAATCTGCAGGATGGAGTAGGCGGTGACGGACTTGCCGGAGCCGGATTCCCCCACGATGCCCAGCACCTTGCCCCGCTCCAGCTGAAAGGACACGCCGTTCACCGCTTTTACTTCACCGGCCGGGGTATAGAAGGAGGTGTGCAGGTCGTTAACTTCGAGAAGTGCCACGTTTTCGCACTCCTTTCTCAAGATTTCAATTTCGGGTCAAACGCGTCCCGCAGGCCATCGCCGTACAGGTTCAGGGACAGAACGATCAGCGAAATGTTAAGTGCGGGAATGACCATGCGGTAGGGGTAGCTGCTCAGGCCGTTCAGGGCCTCGGAAGCAAGACTGCCCAGAGAGGGCATAGGGGCATTGACCCCCAGACCCAGATAGGACAGGAAGCTTTCGGTAAAGATGGCGCTGGGAATCTGCAGGGCGGTGGAGATGATGATCACGCTGATGCAGTTGGGGATCAGGTGCCTTCTAATGATCCAGCCGGGCCTTGCGCCCATGGAGCGGGCCGCCAGCACATATTCCTGCTCTTTCAGGGACAGAATCTGACCGCGGATCTGCCGGGCCATGCTGACCCAGTACAGCAGGGCGAACACGATGAACAGGGAAATCATGTTGCTGCCCAGTTGGTTAAGCACCGGGCTGCCATCAATCACCGGGCCGAGGGCCACCTTCATGACGGAGGCCAGCAGAATGATCATCAGGGTATCCGGCAGGGAGTAGATAATATCCACCAATCGCATGATGAACAGATCCACCTTGCCGCCGAAGTAGCCCGCGACAGCGCCCATGGTGATGCCGATGACCAGCACGATGAGGCTGGCGAAGAAGCCGACCCCCAGAGAAACCCGGGTGCCGTAGACCACGCGGATGAAGTAGTCCCGTCCGGCGGCGTCGGTGCCGAAGACATGGGGGAACACCTTTTCACCGGCGGCAATGCGTTTCAGCTCGGTCTTGCCGTACTGGAAGGGAGCCAGGTTATTGAAGGAAGCGTCCACGGGCTTACCGGGACGGACGCCCAGCATGGTATCGTAGGAATAGGGCCAGAAGAAGGGGATGATGATGGCTGCCAGCGTGATGACGACAATCAGGATCATGCTCACCGTGGCGACCTTGTTGCGCAGCAGCCGTTTCATGCCATCCTGAAAAAAGGTGGTAGCGGGGCGCATGCGCACCATATATTCTTTTTCCGCCTCGGTGGCGGGCAGGAAGTCCTCCAAATCGACCCGGAGGTTCAGGGGATTTTTCTTCATTTGGCATTTCTCCTTTACTCCAGCTGAATGCGGGGGTCTGCCAGCTTGTACAGGATGTCGCTGACCAGATTCATGACAACAATGAGCATCGCCAGCACGATGGTGGTGCCCATGATCAGGGGATAATCACGGCCGGTGATGGAGCTGACGAAGGCTCTGCCAATGCCGGGCACAGCGAAGACCTGCTCAATGACCAGAGAGCCGGTGACGATATAGGCCAGCATAGGGCCGACATAGGTGATGACGGGGATCAGGGAATTCTTCAATGCGTGACCAAACAGGATTTTCATAGGGGTCACGCCCTTGGCCCGGGCGGTGCGGATATAGTCCTGACCCAGCACGTCCAGCATGGAGCTGCGGGTCAGACGGGTGATGTTCGCCATGGGGGACAGGGACAGGGCGATGATGGGCAGAATCAGGCCCCTGGCAGTCTCGCCGTTGGCGGGAAACCAGCCCAGCCTGACGGACAGGATCAGCACCATCAGCGAACCGATCACAAAGGAGGGCATGGAGATGAAAGCGGTGGTCAAAACCATGATGGCCTTATCGGCAAAGCCGTTTCGCCCCAGAGCCGCCGCAGCGCCCAGCACCACGCCAAAGACCAGCGCGATGGCCGCGGCGCAGAAGCCCAGTCTGGCGGAGGTACGCATACCGTCGGCGATGACATCGATGACCATGCGGCCACGGAGCTTGATGGAGGGGCCAAAGTCAAATTTGGTCACAATATCCTTTACATATGTGAAATACTGCACCATCAGAGGCTTGTCCATGCCGTATTTGGCCTCCAATGCCTTCTGGGCTGCCTCGGACACGGCCTTTTCCGACAGGAAGGGGCCGCCGGGCACCGCGCGCATAACGAAAAAGGTGACGGTAATGACGATCCACACCGTGAAAACGGCCATGGCAATTCGCTTCAGAATGTATTTCAGTGTCTTGGGACGCATTCGGAATCCTGCCTTTCCATGGGTTGCTGTGGGATTCTCCATCAGCAACCGTCTTTTGTGTGCCGGGAGCGCTAAATACTGTGTATTGTACAGGAATGTTCAGAAAATTGCTACTGGAATCATATGGTAGTTTTTCTGGAATTGTTTCATCCTCTTCGTATTATTTGCAGTATTTCTCCGATTTTGCATTGTAATATTGCAATTAATCCTGATTTATCCAGCGTCTGTTTTCTTATATTTTTTACTGAATTCTCCAAAAAATGAAAAACCCCGATCCGGCGCTTTTGCACCAGATCGGGGCAGTATGCGGTTTTAGTTCACTTTCAATCTGCCGTACAGGCCGGTCATCTTTCGAAGCTTCTTCGCCAGCTTGTCGGAATCAAAGCCCTCCTCCGCCCGCCAGGTCCAGTTGGCGCTGGACAGGGTGCCGGGGTGATTCATCCGGGCCTCGCCGCCCAGCTCCAGATAATCCTGCATCTGGGCGATGAACAGCCGGGAAACGCTGCTCATACCGCCGCGAATCACGCCCCAGACATTGCCCTCCTGCCGGTTGAGGCCCAGATATGCCTTGGCGTAGACCCTATCCTTCCGGCTGGCCTCGTCAAACCACTGCTTCAGGGTCACGTTGTCGTGGGTGCCGGTGTAGCACACGGAATCCACGGGATACAGATGGGGCAGGTAATCGCTTTCCTCACGGGAGTCGAAGGCAAATTCCAGCACCTTCATGCCGGGATAGCCGGAGTCCAGCTGAAGCTGGCGAACCTCCGGGGTGACGAAGCCCAGATCCTCGGCGATGAAGTCCAGCTCCGGCAG
>SAMEA3663092__coassemble_370_pt1 | contig 14712 bp, 10 predicted proteins | sample SAMEA3663092__metabat2_high_PE_027 | metagenome-assembled genome bin SAMEA3663092 (sample SAMEA3663092) | pig gut metagenome | biome: pig gut; feature: pig-associated habitat; material: faeces | place: France | collected 2012
CCTGCTGCGTTAGATCGGCAAGGCGTTCCTGTTCAGCCTGTACCTTGAACTGTGTTACGGTCAGATGCTCCTCGGTGCTGCCGCGTTCGCCTCGCTCCACATCGGTGTAATCGGCGGCGCGCATGGCGTTGAAGAAATCATCCTGTAGGATGCTGTAAGATTTTTTCAAAATGGGTTTACCCTTTGCGGTCAGCATGGGATTCCCGTTCTCATCCAGGGAGGGCTTGGACTGCCACTTCTTACTGCTGCTGACCTGCATGATGGTCTCCTTTGCCGTGCCGACCAGCGACTTGTCCTTGCAGCGCTTACTCCACAAGATTTGCTTTTCCACCACTGGGACATATACAACATGGAGATGGTAGTGATACACATCCTCACCCAGGGCTTCGGACATGGCACGGTTCCGTTCGTCAGCGTGCATCACCGCGGAGAGAATGAACTGCTCACCACCCACGATCTCGACGGCGGCTTTGTAGGCATCGGCATAAAACTGTTTTGCAAATTCATAGCCGCCGTGGTTGTAGAAGTAAGCAGAGTTCACATCAAAGACCAGCTCACCGTAAAGCTTGGCATCGTCTTTCAGACCACGGGTAGATATGACACCGTCTGCTTTCATCTGCTCAAACATTTCTGCATAACTGCCGGTGGGTGTTTTGAAATGGACATTGTAGGACAGGCGTTCCGGCACGATGTCCGGGTTTGTGTATGATTCTTTTTCACGCTCGTTGTGTCGTTGGGCGTTGGTGATTTTGGAAGAGGTTAGATTTTGGTTTCGTGCTATGGTACGGTCAATCCCGTCGTTTCTTGCCATAGGGCTCCTTTCTGCTGATTCTTCAGCGGTTAGATTAGGAAAACGGAGAGAACGGCACTTTTTCAAAGTGTAATAACCTACTATGATACTTTCATCCGGGGGCTGCAAAGTATCGTGGGCTCTCCGAGGGGGAACGGGGAGTGCGGCACTTGTGAGTGCCGCTGGGCGGCTTGCAGGTGGGATACAAACTGCAAACCACCTACGGACAACGGTGATTTCCAAATTGATTTTTTTAATCACCGCTGTCCGTCGCCTGAGAGAAAATCAAAATTCTCTCTCAGACTTGTCCACGCTGAACTCTGCGGATTTCATCGTGGGGACGGGGGAAGCGTGGGGTGCGTGACGATTGTGTCGATGGTGACGATATTTTTGACACCGGGGGTGTCCCTAAAATATCGTCACGACCGTCACCATCGTCACGGCGAGGGCTGGATGCGCTTAAGAGAAACGATCCTTCCGGAGTGGGTACGAGCATTCTGGTAAACGATTCCATACTCGTTTTCCAGCCTGCCTGTGTTCACATTGAGATACCGGGTCAAGGCGTTGGGCTTCATTTCCAGATTCAGAATCTGAACCAGCTCCGTTGCGGTGCCTGTCCACCCTGCGTCCAGCCACCCGTGGAGCTTTTCCAGAATCGGGTCTGGCGGAACCGCACAGACTTCTGCTTCCACATGGTCGAGCTCCCAAACCAGCCGCTCCCGGTCACGGACCAGATACAGCTTCTGTTCCCCTTGATCGCGTCCCACGATATCCAGCGTTGCGTTAAGGGAAGTGCCTCGTTCTTTTTGCAGCAGGAAAGCACCGTCCGCACATCCCAGCAAACCTGTGGTGCCTGAGATCATTTCAAACTTGTCGCTCGCAGGCTGCTTTCTGGTGTGATGTACCAGCAGCAGGCAGATTCCGTATTTGTCAGCAAACTGTTTCAGCTTGCCGACGATCTCATAATCGCTGGCGTAGCTGTAAGTGTCACTGCCCAACTCACGCACCTTTTGCAGCGTGTCCACGATTACCAATCTTGTGTCGGGATGCTCCTTGAGAAACAGCTCCAACTGATCTTCCAGACCATTGCCGATCTGCTTGGCACAGGTGGCGAAGTGGAGATCCTCTGTACAGTCCACACCGAACATTCGGAACATCCGATCCTGCAGCCGCTTGTAGTCATCCTCCAATGCCAGATAGAGGACGGTGCTTTTCCTTACGGGGTAATCCCACAGCGGTTGCCCGGTGCTGATGTAGTAAGCAAGCTGGGCAACAAGGAAGGACTTGCCAACCTTGGGCGCGCCTGCCAGGAGATAGGTTCCGGGGTAGAGCAGACCGTCGATGATCGGCGGCCTGCTGGGGTAGGCGGTTTCGTACAGTTCGTTTAGAGTCACGGTATGGAGGTAGGCGGGATTGTTGAGCCGGTCATAGAGTCTTTGAAATTCCAGAAAATTTTCCTGAGAAATTTCGCCGGGGGAATTGATTTCGTCTTCGCCTCCTGATATAATGCCAGTAGATTCATTTGAGATCGGCTGTTCCCCGTCTGCGCCAACAGACGGAATCGGAACAGTCGTTTTCCTTTTTTCATCGACCATCCGTGTCCTCCTTCATTCCTTCCATGATTTTCGAGAGGAAGCGGATGACATCCAATAGCTCCTCATCCGGGAAAAAACCGGCTTCGACCCGCTGAAGCTGAGAGAGAATCTCCGCCATCTGATTCCGCAGGGCTTTGAACACTCTGGGGTTGCCCTGAACGACTACACCAGTGTCCAGCAGACGCCGGGTGATGTAGTCCTGCTTGGTCAGCCCGGAGAGTTTCACATAGGTGTCCAGCAGATCGGCTTCCTCCGGGGAGAGCCGGAAGGCGACCTGACGGCTCCTCCAACGGTTGTGCTTGTTTATGCTCCTTCCTGTGTTCTTTCCATGTCCAGCTTATCTGCCATCTCCGTTTGACGGGATGGAAACAGATGAGCATAGTTGAAAGTAATGTCGATGCTTTCATGACCAACACGATCCGCAATGGCAACTGCCGAGAATCCCATTTCGACTAACAGGGAAACGTGGCTATGCCGAAGATCGTGGATTCTGATACGCTTAACCCCGGCTTGGGCCGATCCCCGATCCATTTCCCGGTGAAGGAAATTCTTCGTAATGGGGAATATCCGTTCATCCGGTTCAATACCATACAGGCTTTTGAGGTAATTCTGCATTTCTTCACAAAGGAACTTGGGCATCTTAATGATGCGGTTGCTTTTCTCCGTCTTCGGCGGAGTGATAATATCCCTTCCACCGATCCGCTGGTAAGATTTTGTGATGGACACAGTTCCCTTTGTGAAATCGAAATCTGCGGGTGTCAGTGCCAGCAGCTCGCCTTCACGGATACCACACCAATAGAGAACTTCAAACGCATAGTAGGCGATGGGCTTGTCCATCATGACCTCTGCGAATTTCAAATACTCTTCCTTTGTCCAGAACAGCATCTCCCGGCTCTTGGATTTGCCCATATTGCCGACCTTGGCAGCGGGGTTTTCACGAAGCCCATAGTATTTGACTGCATGGTTGAAAATGGCGCTGAGCTGATTATGGAGGGTTTTCAGATACACAGGGGAGTAAGGCTTTCCCTTGGAATCCCGGTAATTGATCATCTCATTTTGCCAGTTGATGATGTCCTTTGGCGTTATCTGACTGATCTTCCGCTTCTTGAAATAGGGTAAGAGCTTGGTGTTGATGATGTTTTCCTTGGTGTGCCAGGTGTTTTCCTTAATGCGGCTCTGCATATCCTGCGTGTAGAGCTTTATGAAACTCTCAAAAGTCATATCCAGATCGGCGGTGGCCTTGTTCATCTGCTCCCGCTCCCATGCCTGCGCCTCCCGCTTTGTTTTGAAGCCGCGCTTCTGGGACTGTTTGCGCTGACCTGTCCAGTCGGTGTAGCGGTAGATGACCCGCCATGTGTTCGTTTTTTCTTCCTTATAAACTGACATCAGGCGTCCCTCTTTTCTTTTTCGCCATAGCAGAGTTTTTCCAGAAAGAATTTTCGGTTTACTCGGCCGGATATGGTCAAATACCCAAGACTTTTCAATTCTGCATTGAGCTGCTGTACGATTTTGTAGGCATAGGATTTGGAAATACCCAACTCCTTGGCTACTTCATCTACTCTCATAAAAGTGTTTTCGTTCAAATAAAGTACCTCCTGGTTTTGTTGTTGATTTTTGATTGGTTTTTGAAAGAAGCATAGACTGATCCTGCCTACTTCGTAAGATTTTTCTACCCCTCCGAACCACCGGCAGCTTACCGATGCTCATTTCTCAATCTCCGATTGACTTACGAAGCCTCTCACCCTATTGCCTGCGACGGTTGTTATCACGCTCGGACTGTAGCTGGTGGGGAGTATTCTGCTCTCTGCTGTCGTCGCCGCCTCCGGGAGCTGCCCGGATTACTCGGAGCTGATTGTAAATCCTCCGATTCGGCTCATCGCTCATCACGATCATACAGAGAGGTCGTTATTCGGCGGAGCTTTATTCGATTGTCAAGGTGCCAGCGTACTGTTCAGGATTAAACGATTACTGAATCAGCACGGTCGTTTTCGATTGGCATTCCTCCTTCTACAACGAATTAAGCTAATAAGCTTAGTGTATCAGTATTATACTAAACAACATTGCTTATGTCAATAGGGCAATAAGCAAAAATGTTTAATTCCATATTGACTATCTTAAACAGGTATGCTATATTCAGATTATCTCAAATGACAGGAGCTGCTGAATATGGCAATTGGCGAGAGAATCCACTTTTTCCGCAGTATGCGGGGTATGACACAGAAATATCTGGGACAGTTAATGGGCTTCCCAGAAAAGTCAGCGGATGTACGGTTAGCACAATATGAGACGGGGACACGGACACCTAAGGCGGATTTAATCAATTCGCTGGCAAATGCGCTGGATGTTTCTCCCTTGGCGTTGTCTGTGCCGGATATTGATTCTTACCTGGGTCTGATGCATACACTGTTTACTTTGGAGGACAGATACGGTCTGCAAATCGATGAAGCAGATGGGGAAGTCTGCTTGAAGGTCGATGTGCGTAAAAACAAGGATGCCGCACAGCTTCACGAAATGCTGTGTGCTTGGAGACAGGCTGCTGCCATGCTCAAAGCAGGCGAGATCACGCAGGAAGAATATGACCGTTGGCGTTATCGCTATCCCGAATTTGACAACACTCAGCGTTGGGTGAAAGTTCCTTCGCAAGCACTCAGCGATATGCTGGTAGATGAATTAAAAAACAGTGAAGAATAAACATATAGGGTCAAAAATGAAAAGGAATAAGAAAACTAAAGTAAGCAAATATATCACAGTCGTTCTTTGTTTGATTGCGGCTCTTATTATTGCATACGTGATCATTTATTTGTGTTTCAAAGGCAACGGAATATTGACTGCTGGTATCAATTTAGAAAAACATGATTGGTTGTCCTTTTTGGGAACTTACCTTTCCTTTGCAGGATCACTTATTGTTAGCACAATAGCTATTTTTCAGAGTAGTCACTATACACAAGCCAACAAAGAAGAAAACAACACAAAGAGGACAAAAGATATTCAGCCAATTTTTTCGATTGAAATTGTGGAGATGGATAGTATGTTGGCAGGATATGCAGAAGCTATATCTCTATGTCATCACTCCTCTTTGCCAAGGCATAAAAACTTCACTCTAAAGATCGAAAATGTTGGAGCATATCCTGTAAAAAATGTAATTATTTTTGATAAATATTTGTTCCAACTCATGAAATGTAATGATAGTCACCGCTTACAAGTAGCGTATGATGATTCCCCAGACTATTCACATGAGAGCAAATCCTTAATTAGAATACTTCAAAGCGAGTATGAACGAGCCGAAAATGGCTTGCCAAAATGGTTTAATATCAATTATGAAGATGTTGACGGGAATGATATGTTTCAATCTTTTGAGTTGAAAGAGTTCGACGGTATTTTTTACTATTCACTGACAGAAACAACCACCGTATAAAAACAAAAAGAGCTAACTGACTTAACCAAAATCAGTTAGCTCTTTACTTATGAATAATGAAATTTTGTTGCCAAAACGTTGCCACAAATTGTGGAAACGGCTACTTTCTCGGGTCAAGACCCGGCTTTTTCACATTTTGGATCATTCCCACTCAATGGTACCCACGGGCTTGGGAGTGAGATCCATCAGCACCCGGTTGATGCCATCCACCTCGGCGGTGATGCGGCTGGTGATATGGTGCAGCAGGGGGTAGGGGACTTCCTCGATGGTGGCGGTCATGGCGTCGGTGGTATTGACCGCGCGGATGATGGCGGGCCAACCCTCGTAGCGCTTGCCGTTCTTCACGCCCACGCTCTTCATATCGGGTACGGCAATGAAGTACTGCCAGACCTTACCGGCCAGACCGTTCTTGTCAAACTCCTCCCGCAGGATGGCGTCAGCTTCCCGAAGAGCCTCCAGACGATCCCGGGTAATGGCGCCCAGGCAGCGAACACCCAGACCGGGGCCGGGGAAGGGCTGACGGTAGACCATGCCGTGGGGCAGACCCAGCGCCTCGCCCACCACACGAACCTCGTCCTTGAACAGCAGCTTCACAGGCTCCACCAGTTCGAACTTCATGCCCTCGGGCAGACCGCCCACGTTGTGGTGGGCCTTCACACCGTCGGACTCCAGAATGTCGGGGTAGATGGTGCCCTGTGCCAGGAAGTCGATGCCCTCCAGCTTCTTGGCCTCGTCGTTAAAGACCTCAATGAATTCCTTGCCGATGATCTTGCGCTTGGTTTCGGGATCGGAGACGCCGGCCAGCTTGTCGAGGAAGCGGTCCACGGCATCCACATAGATGAGATTCGCGTCCATCTCATCCCGGAATACCTTGACCACCTGCTCCGGCTCGCCCTTGCGGAGAAGGCCGTGGTTGACGTGGACGCACACCAGCTGCTTGCCGATGGCCTTGATCAGCAGGGCGGCAACCACACTGGAATCCACACCGCCGGACAGGGCCAGCAGAACCTTCTTGTCACCCACCTGGGCGCGAACCTCGGCGATCTGCTCATCAATGAACTTCTGGGCCAGCGCGGGGGTGGTGATGCGCTCCATGCTTTCGGGACGTACATTGCTAGACATATTTGTATACCCTCCATTTTCATAGCTGCGAAATTTGACCGTAAACATTATAAACGGATTTTGGCATATGCGCAAGTTTTTCTTACTTCCGGCGTGAAATTTTGTCGATGTAACGACAACATACCCCAAGACCCGGTGCTTTTTGTTGCAATTTGGCACGGCTGTGGTATACTGATAGAAAACAGAATTTGCGGAGGCGGCTATGGGCATTTTAGTGATCGGCATGATTTTTGTGGATATCAAAGGCTACCCGGAGGCATCCTTCATTCCCACAGGGCGCAATGTGGGCCGGGTGGAGCGGCAGCACGGCGGCGTGGGCCGGAATGTGGCGGAGGATATTGCCAACTGTGAGCTGCGGCCGACCCTGCTGAGCCTGACCGACGAAAGCGGCGACGGCGAGGATGTTCTGAAAAAGCTGCGCAATCATAAGGTGAATACGGAGTATATCCGAAAGACACCCGACGGGCTGGGCACCTGGCTGGCGGTGTTCGATAATGCCGGGGATGTGGCGGCTTCCATTTCCAAGCGGCCGGACATGACGCCGCTGGTGGACATTCTGGATGGGCAGGGCGATGAGATTTTTGACGGTGCCGACAGCGTTATCGTGGAGATTGACCTTGATAAGGAGATCATCAAACGGGTATTCCGGCTGGCCCAGAAGCATAACAAGAAAGTATATGCCGTGGTGGGCAACATGAGTGTGGCGCTGGAGCGCCGGGATTTCATGAAATCCACGGACTGCCTTGTTTGCAACATTCAGGAGGCGGGGCTGCTGTTTTTCGAGGATTATTCCCATAAAACCCCGGAGGAAATGGTGGATATTCTGGCTAAAAAGATTTCCGCGGCCCAGATTCCCGGTATGATCGTGACCATGGGCGCGGACGGCGCGGTCTATGCCAACCTTGCCGGAGAAAAGGGTTGGTGTCCTGCCCGGAAGGTGGATGTGGTGGATACCACGGGGGCGGGGGATTCCTTCTGCGCCGGGGCGGTGATTGGAATGACCTACGGCAGCGGCATGGAGCAGGGCTGCCAGATTGGCTCCATGCTGGCGGCGTCGGTGATCGTAACCATGGAGGCGGTGTGCCCCCGGTTTTTGCCCCGGGAGCTGGGACTGGACATGGATCCGGCGGAGGGTATATGAGCTACAAACGGATTTTGACCATTCAGGATATCTCCTGTGTGGGTCAGTGCTCCCTGACGGTGGCGCTGCCGGTGCTGTCCGCCTGCGGCCATGAGACCTGCGTACTGCCCACGGCCCTGCTGTCCACCCATACCGGGGGCTTCGGGAAACCTGCCATTGTGCCGCTGTCCAATGCGTTGCCGGGGATCGTGGAGCACTGGAAACGAAACGCAATCACCTTTGATTTGATTCTGACGGGGTATCTGGGCAATGTTCCCGCCGTCCATACAGCCTTACAGATCATGGCAACCATGCTGTCGCCGGGGGGAATGTGCATCGTTGACCCGGCTATGGCAGACCATGGAAAACTCTATTCCGGCTTTGATGAGGAGTATGTTGTGGCAATGAAGCAGCTGTGCGAAAGGGCGGATGTGATCCTCCCGAATCTCACGGAAGCCGCGCTGCTGTCCGGGGTGCCATATCAGGACAGGACGGACGAAGCCTACGCCCGTGAGCTGCTGGAGGCCCTGCCCAATGAGCGGGTGATTCTGACGGGGGTAGGGGAGGAAGACACGGGCCTGCTCCTGCGGGATGGGGGAGAAGTAAAACGCTATTCCCACCCCAGACTGCCGGGCAGCTACAGCGGTACCGGCGATCTGTTTGCCGCCGCCTTTGCCGGGGCTCTGGCATCGGAAAAAGGAGTGTATGAATCCGCCCAAATCGCGGCAGACTTTACCTGCGGGTGTATCGAATGTACGATCAGACAGCCTGCCCATTGGTACGGCGTCAAATTTGAGCCGGCGCTGCGGTTTTTGACGAAAATGCTGGAAACAGAGAGGAAATAGTAAAAATTCCCTCTTCCTTTTTGACCCAAAATCGGCTATAGTTATGTCAACTGAGAAAAGGGAGCGTTGGCATGGAAGAATCATCAAAAAAGCGAGGCAGACCCCTGCGCTGGTTTTTGATTGGGGCGGTAACTCTTGGCGTGCTGGCTTTGGCGGCATGGTTTGTGGTATTTCGTGTGAATCGGTTTTCGCTGGAGCTGGTGCTCACCGGGGAGCCGAAGCTGCTGCTGGAATACGGGGACAGCTTTACGGAACCTGGTGTGACACCCATTCTGCGGGGAACCCTGATTTTGAAGGATGGCTATACCCCGGAGAATTTGGAAATCCGCCGAGAAACGGATCTGAATGAGGGAAAACTGGGCAAATATACCATTACCTATTCCGCGGAGCTTCTGAATTGTCAGGCATCCGCCCAGCGGGAGGTTCGGGTCATTGACACGAAAGCCCCCACCATTACCCTGACGGAGGACCCGGAGGGCACTCTGGAGGAGGGCGTGATTTATCAGGAGGCGGGCTTTACTGCCAGCGACAATTACGACGGCGATCTTACGGCTCGGGTGGTTCGGACGGAGGAGCCGGGGCTTGTGATCTACGCGGTCACGGATTCCTCAGGCAACCCCGCTGTAGCCAAGCGAAAAATCCCCATGCGGGATATGGTTCTGCCGGAAATCCAGCTGGAGGGCGGCGAAGACTACGTTATCACGCTGGGTACCCGCTATGAAGAGCCGGGCTTCACCGCCACGGACAACGTGGACGGCGACGTGACCGCCATGGTGCAGGTAGAGGGCGAAGTGGACTGGCTGACAGCAGGCATCTATCCCATCACCTACACGGTGTCAGACAGCTGCGAGAATACCACGGTTGTTACCCGGAATGTGGAGGTGGCGGCCCAGGAGTGGACGGACACGGTCTATCCTGAGGGCAAGGTGGTCTACCTGACCTTCGATGACGGCCCCAGCGCCTATACGTCGGAGCTGCTGGATGTGCTGGATGCCTATGGCGCCAAGGCGACTTTCTTCGTGGTGGGCTCCGGCAGCGGCAATATGATGCGGCAGATCGTCAAACGGGGCCACAGCATTGGCATTCATACCGTCAGCCATGACTATGGGCAGATTTATTCCAGTCCCGAGGCCTACTTTGACGACCTGATGAAAATGCAGTCCATCATCTATGACCATACCGGCGTGAAAACCACCCTGATGCGCTTCCCTGGCGGCAGCTCCAATCTGGTCAGCCGCAAAAGTTGCGAGGGGATCATGACTTTCCTGACCCAGGCGGTGCAGGACGCGGGCTTCCAGTATTTTGACTGGAACGTGTATTCCGGCGATGCCGGTGAGACCAAGCGGACAGAAAAAGTGGTGGAAAACGTGATCGGGGGGATTCAGGAGCACCGGGTGTCCATTGTGCTGCAGCATGACATCCACAAATACAGTGTGGATGCCGTGGAAGACATTCTCCGCTGGGGCAAGCGCAACGGCTACAAGTTCCTTGCCCTGCAAAATGACAGCCCCGGCTTCCATCACGATCTGAATAATTAAGGCAACACCGCATAATGGGGCAAGGAGATTCGGCGGAAGATTTTGGCCCAAGCGAAAGTATGGAAAATGCGGGAATACTGTATGTATTTCCCGTTGCCTTAACCGAACCGGCGGCCCAAGGGCCGCCGTGTTTTCTGCCCAAACCGCTTGACAGATGGGCATATGTCGGGTAAAATAGGCGGGTAAATATGCCCCAGTAGCTCAGCTGTATAGAGCGGCCGCCTCCTAAGCGGCAGGTCGGAGGTTAGAGTCCTCTCTGGGGTGCCAAAGTAGGAAAAACAGCCATACTGGACTTTTGAGGCTGAAAGATAAAGGCAGACACATGGAAAACCACCATGACGTCTGCCTTTTCTTTATGCCTGGGAACCAGCGGCGCGCTAATTGCGGCTGAAATAATCAATGTGCTTGTCGGCTTCAAACAGGATAGAAAACGGTCGTTGCTGCATTGGCGCGCTTGCTCTGTGACAGAACCATTTTATAATACTTCCGAATGCGAACACTGATCGTATACAGGAAAAGCAGGTTTCTACAAATGCGAGGTCATTACATATTGTATAAAGCCCGATTAAAATCCTGAAACCTTTCCGGCCTGAATTGCACCAGTATTCGTTATCTTCCTTGCCGGGCGTCAGCCCAAAACCGGCAGCCTTTTCCGGCACAATTCATCCTCGGAAAGCATTGAAAGCTTTCAATCGGGTTTTGGCATAACGCCGTTTCATCCGCCGCCGTTCAGACAAAGAGTGTCCACAGCTCATAGACAAACCTCCAGACCACGCGGGGGGACAGGCCGTACGCGATCACCGTCCCGGAGAGGATAAACAGCTTCCCGCCTTGCCCGGAAAGAAGCCCTCGACTTTACGCAGCATGATTGTGTTTTATGAATTCGCATCCTCCACTGTAGAGCGGCTTGTCTTCAAGCCGCTGCATTTTTGGGAATACGGCGGCGGACTGAGGGCAGATAAGCCCTACCTTAGGCGGTTAAATTGTTCTTTTGTTGATTAACCGAATGTCATTGCGAACCAGTGACCGATGTCACTGGTGTGGCAATCCGCATCCCCTTTCGCACTCTGATGACGAACATTTCCAAAAGAAGAACGGATTGCCACGTCGGGCTTCGCCCTCCTCGCAATGACATACTAAGTCAGGTAAAATCCCCTTTATCTAACGAAGCATTTTCGGTCGAGGGGCCCAAAGGATGATGGTTGACTGCCCGGCGTTCGTGACGCATTGGCTGCGGGCCCTGACCGTCAGAGAATCATAAGAGACGGGAATATGGGATGGATCGGTAAGCACAATTTATCAAATCCGATTTACTGAAGCAATTTGCCTGAGGACACAAACAGCTTGCTGATACGCAAAGCGCTCACAAAATCGTATCAGACAGACCGTTCAGGAGGGACGAAATGACATAACACAGTAAATTCGTTCATTTTCTACATTCGTCCCAGAAAAATCGAATGCCATTGAAAGAAGAAAGTGTGCAACTTTAGGCCAGGAAAAGCTGAATGGCGGCCATGTATGTACGATTTAACATTATGCACATTTTTTGTATCGATTTTTCTGCATTTTTAACAATATCCAAATGCTCCCTTTTCTGCTACTATTAACATGAATGAGTATAAGGAACCATTATAGCTTTTTTATTTCACTTGCCATTATCGCCTTAAAAGGGGTATTTCATATGAAACGATTTGCGAACTGGATTACGGTTTTGCTCCTGCTGGCATGGATAACCGCCATGCCTGTCAGAGTCTGTGCGGAGGAGGTGGCGGGATCACCGCCGTCACAATCTCAAACGGAACAGGGAACGCCCTCTCAGGAGGGTGGGGCGGAGTCTGCCCCGGATCCTGCACCTGCCCCGGATCCCGGTGCCAACGACGTTTCTTTGAATGTCCCGGACAAGCCTCAGGAGGGAACCGTCACCATTACGGAGCATATTGTGAACGGCGAAGCCCAGAACGATGTGCCCATTGTGGTGGAGCCGGACGAGCAGCCCCAGCAGAGCGAAAGCGGCTCCGAGGGCGGTTCGGAAGCGGAAAACGGCGGGAACACCACTGAAACTGACCCGAGCGCTGCCGGTGGGACAGCCAATGGAACGACCAATGGAACGACCAACGGGACACCCAGCGGAACTAACGGTACCACTGAAAACGGCCAGACTGACCCGGCGGCAGAACCCCAGCCGCTGGCTCCCGTGGTTCAGAAGGCAATCGATCAGGCGCTGGATCTTGTGGTTGGCGGAACGCCTGGGGTGGACGCAAATTCCGAATCCGTTACCATTTCCCTGACGGACGGCACCTACACCGGCGACCTGAGCATCAATGGCGCGGGCAAGGTTCACGAGAACTTCACCCTGATTCTGAAAGCCGAGGATGCGGATGTATCCAACGGCGACACCACAACCCATACGAATTCCGCAGGCAATGTGATCATTGACGGCAACATCGATATCCAGGGCATCCGGGTTATGCTTTACGGCATCTATGTGAGCCTGGAAAAGAAGATTACCATTTCCGACTCTGTGGCGGAGATCGCCGGCACACAGGCGGACGATACTTACAGCATTACCACCACCGATTCCGAGCTGAAGGTGGACGGCGGCGAAGGCGATGACACCATCGAGTTGTCCGCCAACAGCGGACAAAACAAGGCAACCATCACCGGCGGCTCCGGCAACGACAGCCTGAGTCTCAACCACAACGGCGGCACTTTGGAAGCGGCCATCGACGGCGGCGGAGGAGCCGACACCCTCGCTCTGAAGGCAGGAGCTGGAGCCAACAGCGAGGGCAGTTCCCACACAATCTCCGGCGGCAGCGGCGACGACACCGTTACGGTGGATACCTCATTTGCCAATGCCAGCGCCCGGCTGAATCTGCAAGGCGGCGACGGAACAGACACCCTAAATCTCGCCGGCGCTTTAAGCGAAAATGATACAAACGCCATTACCGGCACCTTCTCGCAACTGGTTCTGAAAAACAACACCGGCAAGACCATCGAACTGATCCCTAACGGCTTTGAGAGCTTCACGGACACGCTGACAAACAAGACCACCGTGAAACTGGAGAGCCTCGCGGATGCCGAAATCGCTCCCTTTGTCAACTACATCTACGAGGCCGGGGACGAAATCCTGAACGCGGACTGGACAGCGGAAGACGCATTGCTGACAAACCTTCTGATCACCGGTGACACCATCCGGCTTGGCAGCCTGAACATCCCTAGCGTGAACCTGACGGCACAGGGCAAGACCATCGAGGTCAGCGGAAACATCACCGCGGCCAGCATCCTTCTGAAGGCTTATGACAGCGACACGCTATACCAGCTGGATTCCTCCAGCGTCGCTTCCAAGGTCGCCAACACGGTCTCCTCCGATCTGACCGACGAGACCGGCGGACTCAGCGGCAGCCTCTTTGATTTCACTTCCAACGCAAAAATCGCCGTCAAGAACGGCACCCTCAATTCCACCAAGGGCAGCATCATCATGAGCGCCATCGTGGAGCAGACCCGCGGCCTGATCGACATTCTGGGAACGCTGGATGACGGCATCAATTTCCTGAACGTCAAGGTCGGCAGCGCCATCATCGAGTTGCTGGGCGCGACCCTTTCCTCCTTCGGCAGTATTCTGGCGGATGCCAGCACCAAGCTGAGCATGACCGTGACCAATGAGGCACTGGCCAGTGTGTGCATGCCCTTGGCAGTGGCCGTGGGCGTCACCGAGTCCGCGGTGCGGTTTGACGACACTCAGGTCAACGCGAGCGGAGACTTGCGCATGAGCGCCAAGTCCGAGGCCAAGGCGGAAGCCGAGGCTACCACCGGCACCCTGCCGCTGTCTGTCGCGGTGGCGGTTCTTGTGAACGACAGCCACGTCCGTATCGGCGGCAGCTCCAATGTGAATGTGGGCGGCAATGTGGCGCTCAGCGCCAAGGCCAGCACCGAAACCAGCGCCAAGGCCGCCAACGGCGGCATCAGCGGAAACTCCGGCGGCTTCATCGCCGTGCAGGTTTCCAACCAGGATTGTGACGCTGCCATTACCGGCAGCAGCAACGTTACCGCCGGCGGTGACATCTCCGTTACCTCTGATGCCGGTATGACCACCTCGTCCATCACCGAGAGCGCCAGCCCCTCCAACGGGGGACAGGCTCAGGCGACCCCCAGCACCCAGTCGGCGCTGGATAAGGTAGTGGGCCTGCTGAAGTCCCTGCAGCCCAAGCTGCAGGCAGCTGTCTCCGCGAAGCTGCTGCATGTGACGGAGGCTGTGGGCGGCAAGCAGTTTAAGGTCAATGTGACCCC
>SAMEA3663092__coassemble_419_pt1 | contig 13659 bp, 12 predicted proteins | sample SAMEA3663092__metabat2_high_PE_027 | metagenome-assembled genome bin SAMEA3663092 (sample SAMEA3663092) | pig gut metagenome | biome: pig gut; feature: pig-associated habitat; material: faeces | place: France | collected 2012
CAAAGGATGTACAAGGAAGAACCAGAGTTCGTAACGCATTGCCCGCGGGGGCATCCCCGCAAATTCCAATTGATCGATCAGCTGAGCAAAACAGATATGCGCATTATGTTACGGCAACACCGCATAATGGGGCAAGGAGATTCAGCCAGGGTTTTGACCCATACTGCACGATTGGGGCAAAAGCTCCGCTGAAGCCTGATTTCCCACCTAAGCGGTGTTGCCTTAATACAAGCCCCATAACCCGGAAGCCTGCCTGCGCCATGACCTGCCGCATATACATGGTGCCGCAGCTGTCAGCGCAAGCGCTGTCGATTTGCCGATGATACTTCCTTTCAAGAAACCCCCAATTGGGTTACAGCGCCAGAATCGCCTCGACTTCTTGCCTTTCCGGCATGGCGCGGATCGCACCCTTTCTGGTTGTCACCAGATATGCCGCCGTGTTGGCAAAACGGAGCATGGCTTCCCGATCTTCGGAGGTCAGGCAGGCAATGCCATTTTCCAGGACAAAATTCAGCACACTGGCACAGAAGGTATCGCCTGCGCCGGTGGTCTCAATGGTACCGCCCAGCTTGCAGGAGGGAACAAACACGGGCGTGTCCTCCCCATAGAAGGAGTAGCTGCCATCGGCACCGGCGGTGACGTTGAGAACCTTGATGTTGGGGTACTTCTGGTGCAGGATGGCCGCGCCCTTGTAGAAATCAGTTTCCCCGGTCATGAATTCCAGCTCATTGTCCGCAATTTTCAGAATGTCGCACTGGGAAAGCCCCCACGCGATCTGCCGCTTGGCTTCTTCCAAGTCCTCCCACAGCGGGGGGCGGAGATTGGGATCAAAGGAGATCAGCGCGCCGCCCTCCTTCGCCAGCCCTACTGCCTTGATGGTTGCGGCCCGGACACCCTCGTGGGTCATGGACAGGGTGCCGAAGTGGAAAATCCGGGCGTTGGCGATGGTCTCCTCCGGCAGCTCATCGGCGGTCAGCATCATATCCGCGCCGGGCTTGCGGTAGAAGGAGAAATCCCGGTCACCGTTGGCGAAGGTCTGGACGAAAGCCAGGGTGGTGGGGATCTTGTCGTCCATCACCAGCGCGTCGGCGTTGATTCCGGCATCGGTAATGACCTCCTTCAGGAGCTTGCCAAACATATCGTTTCCGACTTTGCCAACGAAAGCACAGGATTTGCCCAGCTTGCGGAGCATAGCCAGCACATTGCAGGGCGCGCCGCCGGGGCAGGCCTCAAAGAGGTTATTCCCCTGTTCGCTGGTTCCGTTTTTGGTAAAATCGATCAGCAATTCTCCAAGGGCGACTACATCATACTGTTTCATGGATACCTTCCTTTCTGACCTGTTCCCAAGCGGTCTCGTCAAATTCTTTGTCCTTAAAATAGAACTTTCTATCGGCTTCGGTAATCTTCCGAATCACCCGGCAGGGATTTCCGGCCGCCAGGCTCCACGCCGGGATGTCCTTCGTCACCACGCTGCCGGCACCAATCACGCAGCAGTCTCCAATGTGAACCCCAGGCGTGATGACAACGCTGCCGCCGATCCAGACGTTTTTGCCGATGGTTACGTCCATGCCATACTCATAGCCGCTGTTGCGGCTGTCCGGGTGCAGGGGATGTCCGGCGGTGTAGATGGCTACGCCGGGCGCCAGCATACAGTTGTCGCCAATGGTGATCTTCCCCACGTCCAGCAGGGTGCAATTGTAGTTGAAAAACACATTCTTACCCACGGAAATATGGTTTCCGTAGTCGCAGTAGAAGGGAGGGACGATGTAAGGAACCTGCTGTGCCCCCAGCAGCTCCTGCACCAGCCTGTGGATACCGTCCTCGTCGGTTCGGTCGAAGGCGTTGAGCTTCTGGATCAGGCCTCTGGTTCTGACCAGCTCTTTGAAGATGGGCTTGTCAGCAATGTAGGCAAGGTGTGCGTCCCTGCGTTCCTGATTTGTCATAGGAGCACCTTACTCGACAGCAATATCGTATTTTTCCACATCCATCAGCACGGTTCCGTCACAGGAGAAGCTAATGGATTTCGCGTCCAGCGGGGTGTAGATGACGGTAGAAGCCGCCTGCTCGCCGTCGTTGACAAAGACCTCCAGGCTGTACCGATCCATAATCAGCCGCAGCTTCAGCTCGCCATTTCCCGCAAACACCGGGAACTCCCGGACGTTGACGATATCGCAGGGCAGGCCGCTCTGAGTGCGGTCAATGCGGATAATGTTGGTGGCAGGCTTAAACCGAATGGAGGTGAAGTGCTCCCCGCCCGGGCCACGTTGATTTTGAACCAGCGGTACATGGAGGCTTCGTTGCCCGGGCGGACGGTGACGGTCATGTCGATAAAGCGCCCGTTGATGCCCTGCAGGGAGATTTCGCCGGTCATCATCACGTTCTGATAGGCGATCTTGACGGTGCGGTAGTTTTCAATTTCCCGGACAGGCGTCTGGCACAGTCTGCCGTTTCGGATGGACAGCTCTCTGGGAATGGTCATCTGACCCATAAAACCCTGGTCAGGCAGATGGCTGCCGCTGGTTTCCCAGTTCTGCATCCAGCCGATCATCACCCGGCGGCCATCGTAGGTTTCCAGAGTCTGCATGGCGTAGAAATCCATGCCGTAGTCAATGGCCTGCACATTGTCCCGGAGCAGATGATTCTTCTGCTCATTCAGCTCACCGATGATGCACACATTGGCGTTGCCGGGGTGGAACTCCAGGCCCACCGCGTTCATCTCCTGGGGACTGGTCATCAGGACATACTTGCCGTCCAGCTGGAAAAAGTCTGGGCACTCCCACATCTTGCCGTACTGGTTGTGGCAGGAGGCCAGCTTGTTGATAAACTCCCAGTGGATCGCGTCCTCACTCTTGAAATACAGAATGCTGCCGCTGGTGTCGGGGGTGCGGTTGCCTACCACCATATAGTACATCCCGTCCTCCCGCCAGACCTTGGGGTCACGGAAGTCGTGAACGCTGCCGTCTTCGGGAATATCCTCACTGCGGATGACGGGGTTCCCCTCATACTTTTCGTAGTTCACGCCGTCACCGATGGCGATGCACTGGGTCTGGAAGGAATCGATTTTTCCGTTCTTCCGCCGGACATTGCGCACGCCGGTGTACACCAGCAGGTGCCGTCCGTCGGGCATTTCCACAGCGCCGCCGGAGAAGCAGCCGTCCTTATCGTAGTCCATATCCGGGGCCAGGGCCACGGGCAGACGCTCCCACTTGATGAAGTCCCGGGTCTTTACATGGCCCCAGTGCATGGGGCCCCACTTCACGTCGTAGGGATGGTATTGGAAAAAGAGGTGATATTCGCCTTTATACGGGGCGAAGCCGTTGGGATCGTTGATCCAGCCGATGGGGGCGGTCACATGGAAGCTGGGCAGCTCCGAAGCCACATAGGGGCCGTATTTCTTCTCAAAATCCCGGGCGCGCTGTAATTTTTTGCTGGTCATGCAAAATGCTCCTTTCAGGTGCGGATACACAGAAAAGATTCTGTGCTTTGACGAAAATCCCGGGAAAAGGGGTTTTCGTCAAAAGGCAGAAGACAGTGTTCGTTCCCTGCCCCCAATTGGGGGCAGGGAAGATAGCGTTATGCGTAGTAGGCATCGAGATATTTCTGGTAGATTGCCAGATAGTCCTTCAGGCCATAGGCATCCAGATCGGACTGCAGCTTATCCCAGTCCGCGTCGGTAAAGCCGTTCATGACCCAGTCAGCCTTGGCGGTGTTGATGCACTTGGTGATGTCCGCCGACAGATCGGAAATCTTCTTGGTATCCTCGCTGCTCATGAACACATTGGGGTAAACATACTTGTGGTTCATGTCGGGAGTGTAGATGTCCTTGATCCAGTCCAGACGGTACTGCGCGTCATCGGGGCAGGTGACATACACACCGTAGTAGCTGTCCAGAATGGCGAGGGGGCCGTTGACGCTCTCAGCTTCTCGGACTTCCACAGGGGAGGCATCGCCCAGAGGCGCGTGCTGCAGCATGGGCTCGCCATTGGCATTGGTGCCCATTTCAAAGATGTCGAAATCATCATCTTCGCCGTAGGTGCCCCAGTTGTTCTGAGGCGACTGGATGGGATCGTACATCTGATCCAGCCATGCGCAGACCAGAGCGGGGTTGCTGGCGGCAGCGGTAACCACGCAGCGGCCGCGGTCAAAGCCGGAGGTGTAGGAACCATTCTGAGGCGTGATGTTTTTGACATCGGCGGTCAGTGCGGGCAGAGGCTCCCAGCCCTCCAGAGACGCGATATTGGCTACATCCCAGGAGAAGCAGACGCCGTAGCGGCCGGATTTGCCCTTGGCAACATAAGTAGACCATTCCTGAGTGAAGGCTTCGGGATCGATGAGACCCTGGGCATACAGCTCATGGAGCCAGGCAATACCCTTCTTGAAGCCCTCGGAGTTGGCAACGCAGATAACCTCCTTGTCATCGGTTACCGCGATATGACGGCCCCGGTCGGGATCGCCGTAGCCCTCGCCGAAACCGTTGATCAGAATGCAGGGATCCTGGTCGCCGTCGTTCATAATGCAGGACATGGGGATGATATCGCCCTCGATACCGAAGTGGGACTTGAGGTCGGCAGCGTTGTCCCGGAAGGCAATCAGCACCTGCTCAAACTCGTCTACGGTGGTGGGCATTTCCAGATTCAGGTAATCCAGCCATGCGGTGTTGATGAAGCTCATGTTGCCCACGGTCTGGATGGCGGTCTTTTCGTAGCCCAGCTGCTCAATCCAGGGCAGCGCCCAGATGTGACCGTTTTCGTCGGTGCACATGGCTTTGTACTCAGGAGCCTGCTCGAAGACCTTGCACAGGTTGGGCATGTACTTGTCGATGTACTCCTCCAGATTGATGATGACACCCTGCTTGGCGTATTTCAGCAGATCGGTATCGCCAAAACCGGCGTTGAACACGAAGTCGGGCAGGGTTTTGACATTGGCCATTTCCAGGGCGATCTTCTCGCCCCACTGGTCGCCCTGAATGGTTTTCCACTCCACATGGACGTTGGTCTGCTCCTCCAGCCGCTTGAAGATGGTGCGGTTGTTCGGCTCGGACTCGGTGCCGGCGGGGAAGTTGGTCAGGCCCTTGATGGTGGCGGTTTCTGCCAGAGGGAACTGCAGGGTTGCGGGATCGACATCCAGACCGGCGGAAGCGCCGCCTACGCCGCCCTTGCCGCCGCAGCCGGCCAGCAGGGACATAGTCAGAACCACTGCCAGTGCCAAAGACATCAGTTTTGTAAACTTACGCATTTTTCTTCTCCTTTACGATTCAGAAATGTTGGATTATCCCTTCACGGCACCTGCCATAATGCCGCTGTCAAAATACTTCTGGAAGAAGGGATACAGGATCATCAGGGGAACGCTGGAGATGATGATGGTGGCGTACTTCAGAAGCTCTGCCAGCTGCGCCCGGGCAGCGGTACTCTGCATATCGGAAACCATGCCGGGTTCCGGCTGGCTCTGAATCAGAATGGCCCGCAGCACCAGCTGCAGGGGCTGCTTCGCCGCGTCGTTCAGGTAGATCATGGCGTCAAAGTAGCTGTTCCACATACCCACAAACTGCCACATTGCAATGGTGGCGATGATGGGCATGCACAGGGGCAGCAGGATTTTGAAGAAGTAGACCATTTCGGAAGCACCGTCGATTTCGGCGGCCTCCTGCATATCGTGGGGAATGCCCATGTAGTAGGTACGGGCAATGATCATGTTCCAAACGCTGAACGCGCCGGGGATCAGGATGGCCCAGATGGTGTCCAGCATTCCCAGATTGCTGATGAGCAGGTAGGTGGGAATCAGGCCGCCGCCAAAGAACATGGTGATGACGAACATGACGTTGAAGAAGCCCTTGCCCTTGAAGTCCGGGCGGGACATGGGATAGGCTGCCAGCAGCGTCACCGTGACGGAAATGATGGTAAACAGGACGGAGTAGATCATGGCATTCTTAAAGCCGACCCAGATCTGCGCGTTGGACATGACACGCTCGTAGGCCGTCAGCGTCCACTTGCTGAAGTCGAAGGTCAGACCGCTGTTCTGCAGGGTGACGGGATCGATGAAGGATGCCAGAATGATGTAGATGACCGGCAGAATAATGGCTGCCATAAACAGGCCCAGTATGGTGTAGGCGAAGATCATGATCGCCTTGTCAGAGCCGGTAAGCCGCGAGAATTTGGTGTCCATTGTATCTTCTCCTTTCCTCAGACGCCCTTGCCGTCATTGAGCTTCTTCACGATGCTGTTCATGGAGATCAGAAGCACAACGTTGATGACGGTATTGAACAGGCCCACGGCAGTGGAGAAGCCGTAGTCGCCGTCCAGCAGACCTTTTTTGTAGACGTAGGTGGAGATGATTTCGGAGGCGTTCAGGTTCAGATCGGTTTGCAGGGCATAGGCCTTTTCAAAGCCGACAGACATGATGTTGCCCACGCTCATGATGAACTGGATCAGCACCGTGTCCTTGATGGCGGGCCATTCCACTGCCTTGATCTGCTGAATGATGTTGGCGCCGTCCAGAACCGCGGCTTCCTTCAGCTCCTTGCTGGCGTTGGACAGGGCTGCGGTGTAGATGATGGAGGCCCAGCCTGCGCCCTGCCAGATGCCGCTGGCGATGTAGATGGTACGGAAGGCTTCGGGCATCGTCATGAAGTTGTAGCTGGTACCCAGCAGCATGTTAATCATGCCGGTGGGGGACAGCAGGATTCTGACGATACCACACAGGACGATAACAGAGATGAAGTTGGGCATATACAGTACCAGCTGGATCTTCTGCTTAATGCCGCTGCTGAGAATTCGGTTCAGCAGGAAGGCCAGAAGAATCGGAGCCGGGAACCCCCACAGCAGGCCGAAGATGCTCAGCTTCAGGGTGTTCATCAGATACCGCATAAAGTCCGGGGACGACAGGAACCGGGTAAAGTGGCTGAAGCCTACCCACTCGCTTCCCAGAATGCCTCTGATGGGGTTGTACTCTGTAAACGCGATCAAAACGCCGCCCATGGGGATGTAGCGGAAAATGACGGTCAACAGAACGGCAGGAAGCATAAAGATCACATACAGCTGCCAATGCTGGCGCACATAGACCAGAGTATTGTGCAGTGCGGATGTTTTGCCTGCCTTCTCAGAGGTGCTTGTCATTGCTCCTTTCATTTGATTCCTCCTTTGTTGTTTCGCCCTCTCGGATTTTACATTTGCACAATCCGAAAGGACTTTTGACAACTTCATGGTAGCACAAGCCTCTGACACTGTCAACCGCAAATGATACAAGAGCCCATTCTTTGGCGCATTTGCACGATTTTGGAATCCTATATTTGCACACAATGCCAACGGGATAAATTTGACATAAGCACAGAGATTATGGTATACTAATGCGGTATTCACATAGGCAAAGGAGGGAAGGTATGGGAAAAAAAGTCACCATTCAGGATATCGCCGACGAGCTGGGCATTTCCCGAAATACCGTTTCCAAAGCAATCAACAATTCGGAAGGTCTTGCGGATGCCACCAGAGAGCGGATTTTGCAGAAGGCTGTAGAAATGGGCTATAAGCAGTTTTCCTATGCCGGCTCTCTTGCCGCCATTTCCGGCGCAGCTGCCGCAGCGGAGAAGGGGCGCCCCCAGACCCAGGGATATCAGGGGGAAATTGCGCTGCTCGTTGGTTCCTTTCTGAACCATTCCCATTTCGCCTCTCTGATGCTGGACAAATTTCAGCGAGAGATATCCCAGCTTGGTTACACCATGAACACCCATCGGGTGACGCCGCTGGAATTGGAAAGCAAAACCCTTCCCATTACCATGAATCTCGACCAGATCAAAGCCATTCTGTGCATCGAGATGTTTGACTGGGACTATGACGAAATGCTCTGCGGACTGGGCATCCCCATTCTGTTCGTGGACGGCCCCGCCAAGCGCGGCGGAAGAAACCTTCCCGCCGACCAGCTTTATATGGATAGTTTTACCGAAATTTCCCGGTTTGTCAATGATATGTTGGGGAAAGGGTTTACGAAGATCGGGTTCGTTGGAGATTACGATCATTGCCAGTCCTTTTTTGAGCGCTATACCGCCTTTTATCTGACCATGCTGATGGCGGGGCAGCAGGTGGAGGATCGCTTCGTCATCAAGCAGAACCATCGGGAGGAACTTGTGCCTGCCATTGCATCCCTGGCCGAGCTGCCGAAGGTATTTATCTGCGCCAACGATTTTGTGGCGACTGACCTGATGCAGGCGCTGGCCGCCGCGGGAAAGCGTGTGCCGGAGGATGTGTGGATCTGCGGCTTTGACGATTCCGCCGAATCCCGGCTCAGCAAGCCGCCTCTGACCACGGTACATATCCACACCCAGATCATTGCCTATTCGGCTGTCCACCTGCTGATTTCCAAGATCAAGGCGCCCTCGCTGGATTACCGCACAATCCACACGGAAACCGACCTGATCTACCGGGAATCCACGGGAACGCTTTGAGGTTGCCTATGAGACTGTTTTCTTATGACAGCAAATTCAGCCAGATCCTGCTGAAGCTGTGCTATGGATGTTATCTGAATCTTCTATGGCTTGTATGCTCCCTGCCGGTGTTCACCGCGGGAGCCGCCACAGCCGCCCTGTATGATGTGACCCTTCGGATCGCCCGTGAAGAAGATCCCCCGCTGACCACCCGGTTTTTCAAGGCCTTCCGGGAAAATTTCCGGCAGGCGACCACTCTGTGGCTGATTTTGCTGGCGCTGGGCATTCTGCTGGGAGCGGATGGATACATTCTCCACCACCTGTACAAAAGCACCGCTGGGATGGCGTCCGTCATCTGCACCTTGGGGCTTGCGCTGATCATTGTGGCAGCGATCGCTTATGTAATTGTGCTGCTCTATGTTTTTCCGTTGGTTGCCAGTGTGAAAAACACCAACTTTGCCATGCTGAAAAACTCCCTGCTGATCGGCATTCACTACCTATTCTGCACGATTCTGGTGTTTGCAATCCACTTCGCTATGTTTTTTGCTGTAGTTGCGATTTTTACACCGCTGATTGTTTTTGGCGAAGGGCTTTGTGCGCTGCTCAGCTCCTACCTGCTGGGCAAGGTGATCCGTGCCTGCTCCTATGACCCGGCCGAAGATGAGGAAGGGCAGCCATGAAGCTCTCTCCGAAAGAACGCCGCCAGCGGCAGGAAGCATTCCGGCAGCTAAGCCGGGCAAAAAAGCTGGAGCACATCTGGCTGTACTACAAAGCGCCGATCCTTGCGGTCATTCTGGCGTTGGGCATTCTGGTATCCGGGGTATATCGGGCTGTGACCGGCAAAGACCCCATCGTATACCTTGCCTGTCTGAATGTGTCCATGGGTGAGACTTTGGAGGCGGAGCTTACGGATGATTTTATCCGCGATCAGGGCATGGATGCCAGTCGCGGCGAAGTGCGCCTCTACAAAAATCTGTATTTGTCTGATGCTCCCGCCGCGTCTGATCATGAATACGCCTACGCTTCCCGGATGAAGCTGCTGGCCACCATCAACTCCAGGGAGCTGGATTTGGTTCTCATGAACCGGGAAGCCTACGATCTGTGCTCTGCCAGCGGGTATCTTCTGGAGCTATCGAATATGGTGGATTCCGCCTTTCTGACTGCCAATCAGGTCATTCTGGAGGACAACGCCGTGGAGTACAATCTGAATGAGGCGCAGGAATATACCGCCGTAACGGAAACCGTGTATAACGCCCTGGAATTGACCCAGCTGTCTGCGTTTCAGGAAGCCGGTTTCTCTGACAGCGTGTATATCGGCATCATTGCCAATACCCCACGCCTGGCTGCGTGCCAGGACTATCTTGACTACCTGATATCCATTGGCTGATACAACGGAAGGGTATCGGAGAACAGCAGCAATGTCGATGGTGCCGCAAAGTATAAATTGAAGTCAATATATCTCAAAAATGTGAGAAAGCCCTCAGAAATTCCAACTTCTCAGGGCTGTTATAATGTGGTTCTTCCCTACCCGCTCACACATGGGCAAGTAGAGCCGTACAACATGGCGTCTTATTCACTTGATCAGACAAATCAAACGCCCCCTTCCATGGATAGGTCTTTGCATGATACCATGGAAGGGGGCAAAAAGTCGATAGGGTTTTGAAATTTGAATACATTTCAGGCCGAAAAAAGGCATTTCACGCTGCGGTGAACTTTCTTACAGAAATCGCCGCGTTTGTCCTTGACAGCAAGCGAAGGGGCAGCCGCTGATTCCTGCAAGCATTCATAGTTCACCTCAGGGGCGGCAGTGATTGCCGCCCCTGAAGCATAAGGGGGCGCCTATGCCGAAGTATCATGGAAAATTTGAGGAAAAGTCCCGTCCCCGTCTCTTTCTCTGGATTGGCGTCGGGTGCAGCGTTCTGGCGCTGGTGTGCGCCTGCTTCATCGTGAAATTCCTCTATCAGGCGGCGATTTATCGCCACGATATGCGCCACCACTTGAACATGATCGACGGCTTTTTGGATGCCGGAAAGCCGGAGCAAGCCCTCGCCTATATCCGCAAGACTCGGGAGGATATGATGTCCATCTCCGTGAGGCGGTTCTGCGAAAATGAGGCGGTGAATCTGATCTGCTCTTCCTTTGCGGACAAGGCCGCCCGGATGGAGGTTCGGCTGAACGTCAGTGCCCGGCTGCCGGAGGCGCTCTCCATATCCGATACGGAGCTGTGCGCCATTCTCTCCAACGGTCTGGAAAACGCCCTCCATGCGGTGAGCCAGATGGAGCATTCGGACAGATGGATTGATCTGTACTGCGGCATCAAGCGCAATAAGCTGCTGATTGAAATTGAGAACCCTTATGCCGGAAGCGTCACCATGGAAGATGGCCTGCCGGTGACTGCCGAGGCAGGCCACGGCTACGGCTGCCGCAGTATCCGCGCCATCGTGCTGCAGCATGGCGGCCTGTATACCTTCTCTCCGCAAAACGGCATCTTTACCCTGCAAATTGTCCTGCCACTGCTTTCAATGTGACACAAAACACAAATAATAGACACCCCTGGTCATCTGACCGGGGGTGTCCTGTTATTTGGGATCTTCAGACCATCAGTTCGATGACGATGCCCTCCGGGGTCAGAAACCAGTGGGCGGGCTTGCCGTCCATGGCCTTGCAGCCCATGGCGTGAGCTTTGGCATGGGTCTGCTCCCGGTCGTCCACCCAGATGCCGATGTGATCGTAGACATTGCCGTCGGGGACGACCTCCGTCACTTCGTTGACCTGAATACCCTGCCGGAACCACAGCTTCCGATGGGGGGCCTCTCCGTTGGTTTTCAGAACCTCCATGTCAAACAGTTCCTGAAAGAATTTGACGGTTTCCTCAAAGTTCCCGGAATTCACCGCCATGTGATGTAATGTTCCAGCCATAAGAACCTCCTATATTATGTGCTTTCCCGCTCCACCAGCTTTGCCGCGAACACCAGATGCTGGGCGCTGGGCTTCTGGTCGGAGGGGGCTTCAATTTCTTCGATGAGCATTTTTGTGACCTTTTCTCCCATCTCCCGGGCGGGAACCTCCAGCGAGGTCATGGAGGTTTCCAGCATACCGCCCACCTTGTGCCCGGTGAGGCTGACCAGCCGGATATCCTCCGGCACCCGCAGGCCCCGCTCCTTGATGGCCCGCACGGCCCCCAGACCCTGCACGTCCACCGCCGCCATGATGGCATCCAGCTTGGGATTCTCGTCCAGAAGCTGCCCGGCGCACTGATAGCCGTACTCAAAGCTGTTCCATGGCTCCTGACAGGTGGTGGTGATCTCCGGCAGTTCCCGTTTGGCGATGGCCTTCCTGTAACCCTTATACCGGCCCAGGTAGGGGGCGATGTCCATGGAGCCGTTGATGAGGCCAATTTCCTTACAGCCCTTGTCCGCCAGGAACATGGTGCCGTCGTAGGCGCAGGCCTCGTAATCCGCCACCACGCTGCTGATATCCCGCTCCTGTCGCCGTACCACCTGGGCCACCGGCAGGCCGCTGCTCTTGATATCCCGTACCAGCCGCCCGTTGGCCCCGGTGCCCGCGATGATGATGCCGTCCACAAAGCCGTTGCGCAGCCGACTCAGGGTCTCCCGCTCCACCTTGGCATTCTCCTCGGTGGTACTGATCAAGGTGGCGTAGCCCAGCTTCTGGGCGGTCTGCTCGATGCTTTTCACAATCTCCCCGAACACCGTAAACTGTAATCTGGGCACCACCACGCCGATGGTGTGGCGCTTTCCCTGCCGCAGACCCTGAGCCAGCACATTGGGCTGATAGCTCAGCTCCTTGACGGCGGCAAAAATCCGGGCCTTGGTGTCCGGGTGGACGTATGAGGTGTTGTTCAGCGCCCGGGAAACGGTGCTCACATCCACGCAGGCCAGCTTCGCCACGTCCTTTAAGGTTGCCATGGTATTCCCTCCCACAAACGTTTGTATATAGGTGCTTGTGCAATCGTTTGTACATGCTCTATATTATAACAGAGAACCCCAAAATACGCAAGAGAAAGTTGCCCGTCAAGCATATGTGCAATATGTCCAAAAAGTCCATTTATATGTGTATAAAAGTGACAGTTTAAGCAACAATTTGCAGCCCGTATGCAAAACATTGCATGGTGGGCAAAATCTATTGACGAATTTTCCGGGGCATGATAATATACAGCCAGCAAGAGCACAAACGATTGCACAACCCGATTGAAGTCCGCCGGCGCGCAGCGGACGACGAACGAGCTGGGCAATCGAAATCAGAAAAACATAATTACAGATTTTATAAAGGAGATTTTTATCATGGCTAAGGTTAAAACTTTCAAGACCATCTTCCCCGCTGTTTCCGTCCCCCTGAAGGATGACTACTCCATCGACGAGCCCGCTTTCCGCGCTTACCTGCGCTGGCTGAAGACCTTCTACGGCAAGGGCATCGAGGGCCTGGTTGTCAATGGCCACACCGGCGAGATCACCGGCCTGACCCGGGCTGAGCGGAAGTACGCCACCCAGATCTGCGCTGAGGAGTGTGGCGACGTCATGACCATCATCTCCGGCGTCAACTGTGAGAACACCGCCGAGTCCATCGAGATGGCCAAGGAAGCCAAGGAAGCCGGTGCTGACGGTATCCTGCTGATGCCCCCTCATATGTGGCTGCGCTTCGGCATGAACCCCAACGCTCCCTTCGAGTACATCAAGGACGTGGCTGAGGGCGCCGACATCGACATCATCATCCACCTGTACCCCGCCACCTCCAAGGCCTTCTACCCTGTGGAGACCCTGATCAAGATGTGCAAGGAAATCGACCACGTCAAGTGCATCAAGATGGGCACCCGGGTGACCTCCATCTACGAGCACGACGTCCGTCTGCTGCGGCAGGAGTGCCCCGATATCTCCCTGATCACCTGCCACGACGAGACCCTGTGCGTGAGCTGGTTCCCCGGCATGGACGGCGCTCTCATCGGCTTCGCCGGCTGCGTGCCCGAGCTGATCTGCCCCGCCTGGGACGTGTTCAAGAACCCCGACAAGCACACCCTGAAGGAAGCCCAGGACTGGTCCAACCGGATCTACCACATCTCCCAGGCCATCTACGGCGGCGGCCAGCCCTCCGGTGAGGCGCACGCCCGTCTGAAGGAAGCTCTGTACCAGAGAGGCATCCTGCCCTCTGCCCGGATGCGCAAGCCCGTTCTGCCCCTGAACCAGGAGGAGAAGGACTGGGTTGCTCTGGGCCTGGAGCGCAGCCAGCTG
>SAMEA3663092__coassemble_446_pt1 | contig 13257 bp, 11 predicted proteins | sample SAMEA3663092__metabat2_high_PE_027 | metagenome-assembled genome bin SAMEA3663092 (sample SAMEA3663092) | pig gut metagenome | biome: pig gut; feature: pig-associated habitat; material: faeces | place: France | collected 2012
GTGTTTCATAGTATCTCCGAATGATGATAGCCTTCTGTAGGGCGGCTTGCCCTCAAGCCGCCGTCTGCGAAGCTAAATTGATACCGTTCAGGGCGGCGGCTTGAGGGCAAGCCGCCCTACGGTGCGTTTCAGATGGGGGTGAATACAAACTTCTGCATCAATCCGTCCACCACCGCGTGGACGGTCAGGGCGCCGCCGGCCCCCTCTTCCACGGACAGCTCAACGTCCTTACCCTTAAGCTCCCCCCGCAGGTATTCCACCGGGTCGTCGCACTCCACTTCCTCAAAGAAAATGTCCCGCATCTGGTTGTTCCGGCAGAGGTTCTTGATTTCATGCACCAGTTCGTATTCCATTATAATTCCTCCAAAAGGGCTTCCAGTTGACATAATCCTTCTATTTCGTAGTCCGGGCAGATATCCCCGCATTTTTTATGCTCCGGGTTCACCCAGACGGTTTTCAGCCCGGCGTTGATGCCGCCTTTGATATCCGAGGTCAGGCTGTCGCCCACCATCAGGGCCTTTTCCGGCGCAAATCCCGGAATCCGTTCAAAGCAGCGGTCAAAATAGGCCTTATCCGGCTTATTGTAACCGATATTCTGCGAAATGAACACCTGTTCAAAGTAAGGGTACAGCCCCGCGCTGGTCAGGCGGCCATGCTGGACAGTGGCAGTGCCGTTGCTCACAAGGAACAGGCGGTATTTTTCATGGAGCTTCTTCACCGCCTCCTCCGCCCCGGGCAGGAAGTAGTGGCCGATGGACAAATTATGCTCATACCGCTTCATGCAGGCGGCGGCATCCACCTCCATGCCCAATTCCTGAAACAGCCGATCAAACCGGCCCACCAGTACCTGATCCCGGGTCATAATCCCCAGCTCCAGCTGCTCCCAGTGCCACTTGTTGATTTTGTGGTACAGCTCCAGCACTTCCTCCCTCGGCTCCAGGCCGAAGTCCCGGAAGGTCTTGCTCAGGGCAATACGCTCGGCCTTGTGAAAGTCCAGAATGGTGTCGTCCAGATCAAGCAACAAAAATTCGATCATTTTTCTCTCCATTTTACGATTTCATTGGCAATTCTGGCAAATTCCGGGATGCCCAGAGTCTCGCCCCGGATCCCCGCGTCAAAGCCCGCCGCCGCGATGACCTCCGCCGCGCCGGTTTTTCCCAGCTTCGGGAAGCCGGAGGCCAAGCCATTTGACAGCTTTTTGCGCCGCATGGCGAAGCTTGCCCGGACGACACGGAAGAAGATTTTCTCGTCCAGAATGTCCCAATCCCGGTTTTTTCGCACCTTCAGCTGAATCACCGCCGAGGTGACCTTGGGCTGGGGCAGAAAGCACTGGGCAGGCACGTCAAACAGCAGCTCCGGCACCGCATAATACTGACAGAACACGGTAAAGGCGCTGTAGTCCGGGCTGCCCGGGGCGGCGGCAATTCGCTGGGCCACCTCCTTCTGCACCATGACGGTGACGGATTCAAAGCAATCCGCAGGGCGGTCAGAATGGGGGAGGTGATATAGTAGGGCAGGTTTGCGCAGGCCATGGGCCGCAGACCTTCAAACTCTCCTTTCACAAGGGCAGGAAGATCCAGCCGCAGCACGTCGTTCCAGATGATTTCCAGATTGTCAAATTCTCCCACCGTGGTGTCTAAGATCGGTTCCAGCCGCTCATCCAGCTCCACGGCGCAGACCTTTTTCGCCCGCAGACACAGCTGCTGGGTAAGACTGCCGATGCCAGGGCCGATTTCCAGCACCCCCGCCGTCTCGTCCACCCCCGCCTGTTCGGCGATGGACTGAGGCACCCAGGGAGCAATGAGAAAATTCTGGCCCTTGGCCTTGGAGAAGTGAAAGCCGTGCTGGGAAAGCAATGGCTTCATCACCTGAATATCGCACACGTTTACCATAACGAAAACCGCCTTTCTGACCGCTATCATAGCAGAAAAAAGGCGGTTTTGCAAGAGTGGGTACAAGCGGTTGTAGGGCGGAGTCATGACTCCGCCGACCATGCAGCAAATTTGCGGTGTTTCCGATGAATGGTAATTGGTAGGTTTGGGCTGCGCATCGTCGAAACCGGGTCGGCGGGGTCATAACCCCGCCCTACGATTCAATGTTCTGCTTTCGCGTTCAGTACCACAATGGCGCCCAGCACCAGTGCGATGCCGGCAACGGCGGAAAGCGTCAACGCTTCTCCAAACACCAGCGCTCCGGCGGCAGTGGCCACCACCGGCTCGATGGAGGCCATGATGGCTGCCGCGCTGGCCCGCATATGGTTCAGGCCCACGGTGTACAGAAGGTACGGCAGCACCGCCGTGACAAAGGCGGTGAGCATCAACAGGAGCACCAGACCCGCCGGATTCGGGGCCGAGGAGATGACTGTAATAATCTCATTCGGTTTACATAATACCACGGCACCTGCCGCGCCAAACAGGAAGGCGTAGGTGGTAACGGTGAGGGGCTGGTATTTCCGCAGGGCGAAGGTGCCGAAGATGCTATACAGTCCATAGCCCACAGCGGACAGCAGGCCCGTGACAATCACCATGGGTGAAAGGCTTGACGCTGACCCAATGCCGGACACCAGCACGCAGCCGCCGAAGGCCATGGCGGCGCACAGAAGCTTCCGCCGGGTGATCTTCTCCCGGAAGCAGATCGCGGACATCAGCATTACCCAGATCGGGGATGTATACAGCAGAATTGCCGCCACAGACAGGGATGCCAGATTGATGGTGGTAAAATAGCACACCGTGAACAGCAGCAGACTGAGTAACCCCATGCCCAGAAACAACCCCACATCCCGGAGCTGAATTTTCAATAAATTCCGATTAAAAACGCCGGTAATCACCAAAAACAGTGCCGCTCCGAACAGAATCCGCAGGCAGGCGATTTGCAGGGAAGAAAAGCCGTATGTCCCCAGTTTCCGCACAAAAATCCCCATGATTCCCCACAGGGTTCCGGCGGACAGCACAAATACCGGCGCCAGTTTTTTCATGGAATCACATTCTTTCCGTCAGTGGTTTTCCAACATTTTACGCACCGGACTGAAAGAAGTCAACAGAAAAGTGTGAAGTGTGGAGAGTTGAGAGTGGAGTGATGGTATCGCCTTCGGCGATGATTAAAAAATCTAGCTCCTCGCTCTCCACTCTTCACTCTCCACTCTTTACCCTAAAAAATAGAGCGTGCATCTCCTCCGACCGAACTCCCTGCACTGTTCATAAGTGGGCATATACAGATCCATGCGGTCGCCCTTGATATCGCCGCCGCAGTCCTCCGCCGTGGCGATACCGTAGACGTAGGAGCCGTCGCTGGCCATAATAAACATTCGGGTGCCGTAGGGGATATACCGGGGATCCACCGCCACGGTACCCCAGTGCACCACGGTGCCGGTAGCGGTAAACGCGTCGCAGCCCTGGTCGGTGTGGGTATAGGCTGTGGCCCGGACGGTGTCGCTGTGGGTATAGGTCAGCACCTCGCCGGTGGGCAGGGTGATGTAGCCGTCACTGATGACAGGGGCCTCACGCTTTTGCCTCACCGGCCCCGCGCCCACACCGATGACCTCGGTGACAGGCATTCGGGTGACGGTTTCTGAAAGCACCCGGCGGGAGGTCTCCTCGCCGTTTATGTAGGTGACCTCGGCGGTGCACAATAGCTCCCCGTCCTGTCCCTGCGTGAGCACCTCCTCCGTACCCTGGGGCAGGGTGCCGTCACTGCACCGGGTCGTTTCGTGAGGCATGGTCACGCTATAGCTCTGGCACAAGGTCTGCACCCGGTCAATCCGCAGAACCATGCCGTCATAGGTTTCTTCCTCCAAACCATGGGAGACCAGGTCCTCTCCAGACACCTCCAGATTCAGCCGACTCAGCAGCTCCCCTGCCGTTTCGCCGAATGTGGTCGCCAACCTGGTCTGCCCATGGTATTGGACTATGATTTTCTGGGCGCGCCTGACCGTGATGGATGCCGCGCCCTCCACCGCCTGGGTGGTGAAGGTATCGTCTTCGCTGAGGGTGACTCCCGCCTGCCCCAGAACCTCCTCCGGGTCTGTGGCGAAGGTGGTGTAGGTCACCACCCGCTCCCCGTCGGTGATAACGTAGGTTCGGGCAAGGGCTGTCTGGGACAGCAGGGCCGTCATGGCAAGCACCAGAATCAGTGTCAGCGTCAGCACATACAGGCGCATCAAAAGAATCTTCCTTCTGAGGATTTTTGATCTGGTCTTTGCCATAGGGGCACCTCCGGGGGAGCATATCTTTTTTAAGCAGTTTGTAATCGGAAATCTATCAACTATTTACATTTCGTTTCCGTTTCTGTTCTGCACGGACACATTATATCAAATATTGATATTTTGTCAAGTAAACACATTAAAATCAGTAGTTTTTTGCACTTTATTTGCTATAAAAGTCAGATATTTACATCATGCGAACCTCATTTTTTCGTCGGTTTCTGTCGATTCCTCACGATAATTCGTGTCGAAAAGTAACAAGTAATTACGAACCAAGTCAGGTTGTGTTTCTTTCCGTCACAATTCGCGGCCTGACAAAAGCGCAAGCTGCCAGTCGATTCCGCCTCGGTTTTTTGGTGATTTTGGCACAGGTTTTTCTCGTCCTAATCATTGACTTTTGAAAAAAAGTGTGCTAGATTCTCTGTATACAGAAAGGCTTTGACGAAGACACGCGCCCCGGTAAGATTCCCAGAGAGGATGCCGCTTTGGTGAAAGGCACCCGTATCCCTGCCGCAGGCGTCACCACTTCCGAGCCGCGGGTCGGAAATGTCCCGCCGGGTGCGCCCGTTACGGCGTCAATGAGTGGCTCCGCGAAAGCGAAGCAACCAGGGTGGAACCGTGGAATACTGACTGTATCCCACCCCTGATTTTTCAGGGGATGGGCTATTTTTTTACCCTCCCCAGCAGGAAGATACGAGATACGGAGATACAAGATATTTTGCAGACTCCGGAAGACAATATCTTGTATCTTCTATCTTGTATCAATGTATCTAAAAATTGTGGAGGTTTTACTATGGAAAACGAATTTACTTTTGACAATCCCGAATACCGCAAGACCTACTGGCACACCTGCTCCCACATCATGGCCCAGGCCGTGAAGCGGCTGTGGCCCGAGGTGCAGCTTGCCATCGGCCCCGCCATCGACGAGGGCTGGTACTACGACTTTGACGCCCCCTTCTCCTTCACCCCCGAGCATCTGGCTCAGATCGAGGGGGAGATGAAGAAAATCTGCAAGGAGCGCATCCGTCTTGAGCGCAGCGAGAAGCCCCGGGCGGAAGCCATCGCCTACATGGAGGGCAAGAATGAGCCTTACAAGGTGGAGCTGATCAACGACCTGCCGGAAGATGCCGTGATCTCCTTCTACACCCAGGGCGAGTTCACCGACCTGTGCGCCGGCCCTCATCTCGACCACACCGGCCGGGTCAAGCACAACGGCTTCAAGCTGACCAAGTCCTGCGGCGCCTACTGGCGGGGCGACTCCAAGCGGAAAATGCTCCAGAGAATTTACGGCATCGCCTTCCCCAGCAAGGACGAGCTGGACGAGTACCTGAAAAAGCAGGAGGAAGCCCTGAAGCGGGATCACAACAAGCTGGGCCGGGAGCTGGAATACTTCACCACCGTGGAGTCCATCGGCCAGGGTCTGCCCATATTGCTCCCCAAGGGTGCCCGCGTCATTCAGACTCTCCAGCGCTGGGTAGAGGACGAGGAGCAGAAGCGGGGCTACCTTCTGACCAAGACCCCGCTGATGGCCAAGTCCGATCTTTATAAGATTTCCGGCCACTGGGATCACTATCTGGACGGCATGTTCGTGCTGGGTGACCCCAACGACGAAACCAAGGAGTGCTTCGCCCTTCGTCCCATGACCTGCCCCTTCCAGTATCAGGTCTACCTGAACCGGGCCCGCTCCTACCGTGACCTGCCCATGCGTCTGGGTGAAACCTCCACCCTGTTCCGCAATGAGGACTCCGGCGAGATGCACGGCCTGATCCGTGTGCGCCAGTTCACCATTTCCGAGGGCCATCTGGTGCTCCGTCCCGATCAGCTGGAGGAGGAGTTCAAGGGCTGTCTGGAGCTGGCAAAGTACTGCCTGGGCACCGTGGGTATGCTGGAGGACTGCACCTTCCGATTCTCCCAGTGGGATCCCGCCAACCCCAAGAATAAATATGAAGGCACCGCCGAACAGTGGGAGACCGCTCAAGCCGTCATGAAGCAAATCTTGGACGATCTGGGTGTGGAGTACACCGTGGGCATCGACGAGGCCGCCTTCTACGGCCCCAAGCTGGACATTCAGTATAAGAATGTATTCGGCAAGGAGGACACCATCGTCACCATCCAGATCGATATGCTGCTGGCAGAGCGGTTCGGCATGGAGTACACCGACGCCGACGGTCAGAAGAAGCGGCCCTATATCATCCACCGCACTTCCCTGGGCTGCTATGAGCGAACCCTGGCCTACCTGATTGAGAAGTACGCCGGTGCCCTGCCCCTGTGGATGATGCCCACTCAGGTGAAGGTCATGCCCATCACCGACCGGGCCCACGAGTACGCCCGCAAGCTGGTGGAAGACCTGAACAGCGTTAACATCCACGCCGAGGGCGACTACCGCTCCGAAAAGCTGGGCTACAAGATCCGCGAGGCCCAGATGCAGAAGATCCCCTATATGCTGGTGGTCGGCGACCGGGATATGGAGAACGGCACCGTGTCCGTCCGCACCCGCAAGGGCGACGACTTAGGTGCCATGACGCCCGCCGAGTTCACCGCCAAGTGCCTCATGGAGATCGCCTCCAAGAGCAAGGAAGTGTAAGATAAAACGCCTGCTGCAAACTTTCGCAGCAGGCGTTTTCTGCGTCATCTGTCAACTCACCGTTTCGTCTGTGTCAACTGAATGACAACAGCCCTCCCCAGACGCATTTTTTTGTAAATTCTATCAAATTATGGGTTGAATTTAGGCGGGATATGTGATACGATATCGTTGTATCGATATGGGGGCAGTTTGCCCACCCGACGATACGAAATTCATGGTCAGCAGAACCCGGAGGTAACAGGTATGTCTGTCATGGATACTTTGAACAGACGTGCCCTGCTCTCGTTTGAGGTGTTCCCTCCCAAAACCGATGCGGGCATGACCGAGCTGTGCGGTGAGAACGGTATTCTGCGCCGAATGTATTCCCTGCATCCCGATTTCATCTCCTGCACCTACAGCGCCGGCGGCTCCGATGCCGGCAAGAATCTGGCGGTTCTGGACGCAATCCAAAAGGACGGATGCTGCGCCCCTGTGACCCACTTCACCTGCGCGGGCAACACAAAAGAGAGTGCCCGGCGGCAGCTTCAGACCTATCTGGAGCATGGTGTCCACCACATTCTGGTCCTGTTGGGCGACCCGGTCACATTCCGTGCAGGAAGCGGCGATTTCCCGTCCACTACCGCGCTGGTGGCCTTCATCCGTCAGGAATTCGGCGATGCCTTCACCATTGCGGTGGCAGGCGCGCCCGAGGGGTATCCCGACAGCCGTCCTCTGGAGGCGGAAATCGAGCTGCTGAAACAAAAGCAGGACTGCGGCGCGGACTGTATCGTCACCCGGCTGTGCTGGGATATGGACGCCTTCCGCTACTGGCTGGATGCCATTCGGTCATCCGGGATCATGCTCCCTGTTGAAGCCGGTGTCATGCCCGTGGTGGATCAGGCGGAAACCGTCGGTCAGGTGCTCTCCCACAGCGGCGGCACCATTCCCCGGTCTCTGTGCGGGATCATTTCCGAAAACTGGATTCTCCCCAGCCCCTTCGTGAAAGATCCCTTTGATGCCAACGCAGAGCGAAAAAAGGCGGACTTTCGCAAGGCGGGGCTGGAATACACCGTCACCCAGATTCAGAAATATCTGGACTGCGGCGTTGATGGTATTCATCTGCTCACCAGAAACCGTTTTGAAGACACGGCCCTGATTGTCAGAGAATCCGGCATACGGAATGCGCCCTGATTTTCATGCCAATGCTTATTAAGAAACCACTCAGCTGACGGTATGGCCCATAATTGTCAACTGTCAGCTGTCAACTGTCAATTGTCAATTCGCATCTTTCCCAAGTGACAAAGGAGTGAAAAATTATGCCTCATACCATTGCAGTTGCCGGCAAAGGCGGCGTGGGTAAAACCACCACCTGCGGCATGCTGATCGATTACCTGTGCAAGAAAAAGAACGGCCCCGTCCTGGTGGTGGACGCCGACGCCAACTCCAACCTGAACGAGGTTCTGGGTGTGGAGGTGGAGACTTCTCTGGGCCAGATCCGGGAGGAAATGGCTCAGGCCGAGCTGAAGGGCACCATCCCCTCCGGCATGACCAAGGCGGACTACGCCGAGATGAAGTTCAGTCAGGCCCTCATTGAGGACGACGACTTCGATATGCTGGTCATGGGCCGCACCCAGGGCAAGGGCTGCTACTGCTACGTCAATGGCGTACTCCAGTCCCAGGTTGCCAAATATGTTCCAAACTACTCCTACGTTGTCATGGACAACGAGGCCGGTCTTGAGCACATCGCCCGGGGCACCCTGCCCCATGTGGACACCATGCTGCTGATCTCCGACTGCTCCCGCCGGGGCGTGCAGGCCGTGGCAAGAGTTGCCGAGATGGTGAAGGAAATGAACCTGAACCCCGGCCAGATGGGCCTGATCATCAACCGGGCGCCCGGCGGCAAGCTGGACGACGGCGTGAAGGTTGAGATTGAAAAGCATGGCCTCAAGCTCTTCGGCGTACTGCCCCAGGACGAGGCGGTGTACCGTTGCGACTGCGACGGCGAGCCTTCCGCCCGCCTCCCCGAAAACGACCCCATGAAGGTCGCATTGAAGGGCATCATGCAGTCCATTGGGCTGTAATAAACCAATGTCATTCCGAGGGAGCGAAGCGACCGTGGGAATCCGTTCTCTTTTTATAGGGTACGGATTGCCACACCAGTCTGCGGACTGGTTCGCAATGACATCTAAACTCTGTAAGTGACGCGGTCTCTTCGGATTCCGTGCCCATATAAACCATTCAAAATCAATCAAGGGGGAAAAACACTATGGCTTTCACACCCAAGACGGCTCCCTTCAGCGGCAAGATCAATGCCGTGACGCTGGGCACCGGTGACAAGGCAATCGTCATCGGCGGCCAGAACGTGATGCCGTTCTACACCTTCGACGCGCCCATCGAGAACGCTCCCAAGATCGGCGTAGAAATCTCCGATCTGGCGGCGAACTGGGACGCTCCCGCTCTGAAGGAATTCTACGCGGGCTGCACCACCATGGCCGACTTCGCCAAGAAGGCTGAGACCATGCCCGGCGCCGACTTCCTGTGCCTGCACTTCGAGTCCGCCGATCCCAACGGTGAGAACCGCTCCGTTGCCGACTGCGTTGCCGACGCCAAGGCTGTTGCCGACGCCGTGACCATGCCCATCGTCATCATGGGCTGCAAGAACATCGAGAAGGACGGCGAGCTGTTCAGCAAGATTGCCGAGGCCCTGCAGGGCAAGAACATCCTGGTTCTGTCCGCCCGCAACGAGGACTACAAGACCGTCGGCGCTTCCGTCGCTCTGGCTTACGGCCAGAAGGTGGGCGCTGAGACCGCTGACGACATTAACCTGGCCAAGCAGCTGAACATCATGCTCAAGGGCCTGTCCATCAACCCCGAGAACATTGTCATGAACATCGGCACCGCCGCCGTGGGCTATGGCTTCGAGTATGTGGCTTCCACTCTGGACCGCGTCCGTCTGGCAGCTCTGGCCCAGTCCGATGCCGACCTGCAGATGCCTATCATGTCCCCTGTGTCCCCCGACGCCTGGAGCGTGAAGGAGTCCACTGCCACTGAGGAAGACGAGCCCGCTTGGGGCAATCGGGAAGAGCGCGCGATTGACATGGAAGTGTCCACCGCTGCCGCCAACCTGACCGGTGGCGCCGATGCCGTCATCATGCGTCATCCCGCCGCTATTGCCACCATCAAGAAGTTCATCACGGAACTCGTCTAATTCGGAAGGAGGATACATACAATGGCTTTGAAGGGTCTTGACATTTTTAAGCTGTCTCCTAAGAAGAACTGTAAGGAGTGCGGCAGCCCCACCTGTATGGCTTTCTGCATGAAGGTGGCGCAGGGCGCTATCGCTATCGACAAGTGCCCCTACTTCTCTGATGACGCAAAGGCAATGCTCAACGAGCAGACCGCGCCTCCCATGAAGACCATCGCTGTGGGCAACCACAAGCTGGGCGGTGAGACCGTTCTGTACCGTCACGAGAAGACTCTGGTTAACAAGAATCTGTACGCTGTGGCCGTTGGCACCAGCCTGTCCGCCGAAGAGGTCGACGCCAAGCTTGCCGACCTGCAGAAGGTGGATTACGAGCGTATCGGCGAGCGTATGTACGTCGAGTTCGTGTTCGTTGCCAACACCCAGTCCGATCCCGCCGTCTACGCCGAGCTGGTGAAAAAGGCCGCTGCTACCGGCCGTGACCTGATTCTGGAGTGCTGGGACGTGGAGTGCGCCAAGGCCGCTCTGGAAGTCGCCGGCAAGAACGTGATCCTGGACGGCGCTACCCCCGACAACTGGGAAGCCATGAACGACGTGGCGACCGCCGCCGGCGTGGTGCTGGGCGTTTCCGCTACCTCCCTGTCTGACCTCTACGACACCGTCAAGAAGCTGGAAGGCAAGGGCAACAAGAACCTGGTGGTTGACGTCACCGGCAAGACCGCCAAGGAGACGCTGGCCAATGCCGTTCTGGTTCGCCGCACCGCCATCAAGGACGGCGACCGCAGCTTCGGTTACCCCTCCATCGTGAACATTGCCCGTCTGGCCAAGGGTGACGACCACCTGCAGACCGCCTACGCCACTCTGTTCACCGAGAAGTACGGCTCCATCCTGGTCATGGAGCACATGACCTACGCCCAGGCTCTGCCTCTGTACGGCCTGCGTCAGAACATCTTCACCGATCCTCAGAAGCCCATGAAGGTGGAAGCCAAGATCTACCCCCTGAACGGCGCCGACGAGAACAGCCCCTGCGCTCTGACCGTGGACTTCGCTCTGACCTACTTCCTGGTTTCCGGCGAACTGGAGCGTTCCAACCAGCCCGTGAACCTGATTATCACCGACGCTTCCGGCATGTCCGTTCTGACCGCCTGGGCCGCCGGCAAGTTCTCCTCCTCCACCGTCAAGAAGACCTTCGAGGAGCTGGACATCGCCAACAAGATCAAGAACCGCACCCTGATCATTCCCGGCAAGGTCGCCGTCATGAAGGGTGAGATTCAGGAGAAGCTGCCCGGCTGGAACGTGGTCGTCGGTCCTCTGGAGGCCGTTCAGCTGCCCAAGTACATGAAGGACAAGGAGTACGAGGCCGCCGCCAAGGCCGCCGCTGCCGAAAACGCCGCCAAGGCTGCCACCACTGTGGAGGTCAAGGAGCTGTCCTTCGACGAGCTGTTGGCTACCAAGGTTCCCGAGATCAAGGTCGTGGATATGGGCGTCAAGTACAAGGGCCACAACCCCGAATCCCCCACCTTCGTCACCATCGGCGAGCGTATCCACTGCATCGCTCCTTCTGTGCGTAAGGCTATGGACGAGCGGGATCCCGAGCCCATCCTGAAGCGTGCCGCTGAGCAGATCGCTGCCGGTGCCACCTATCTGGACGTCAACATCGGACCTGCCGAGAAGGACGGCCCCGAGCGCATGATGTGGGCTGTCAAGCTGCTGCAGGAGAACTTCAACAACGTGCCTCTGGCTCTGGATACCGCCAACAAGCGGGCTATCGAGGCCGGTATCAAGGTCTACAACCGCACCAACGGCAAGCCCATCGTCAACTCCGCTGACGCCGGCTCCCGTATCTCCTACATCGACCTGGCTGCTGCCAACGACGCCATCTGTATCGCCCTGTGCTCTGCCGACGGCATTGCCAAGGACAACGAGGAGCGTATGAAGCACTGCCACAACATGCTCGAGCGCGGCATGAGCCTGGGCATGGACGCCACCGACCTGTGGTTCGACCCCCTGTTCCTGGTGGTCAAGGGCATGCAGGACAAGCAGATGGAAGTTCTGGAAGCCATCAAGCTGTTCTCCGCTGAGGGCCTGAAGTCCACCGGCGGTCTGTCCAACAACTCCAATGGCGCGCCCAAGAACGTCCGTCCCATCATGGACTCCGCTCTGGTCGCCATGTGCATGATGCAGGGTCTGACCTCCGCCATCGTCAACCCCAACGACCTGCGCCTGATGGAGACCATCAAGTCCTGCGACATCTTCAAGAACCACGTTCTGTACTCCGACTCCTACCTGGATCTGTAATCGGGCAGCGCCCGAGGGCAATGCGTGACGTGCCCGGGAGGGTATCGTGACACCATTGGGTGGTCAGCTCGGTCACGATAGCTTGTACAACGTGTAATTGAACGTTTCCCAAGCCGTGGCTGGGAGGGAACTCCCTCCCAGCCACTTTGCATTTTATCCGAAAGGAAGCAAGCTATGACTCCCAGCCAATTGGGCATTCTGGCCGCGGCGGCACTGGTGCTGCTGCTGGCAGTCCGTTCATCCCTGCGCGCCCGCCGGGAGCGAAAGCAGCGGGATTTTACCCGCACTCTGGAAACGGTATTGCTGCCAAAGGAGACCGTCAAAGTCATCTGTCCCCAGAAAAAGGGACGATGGATTCTCACCAATAAGCGGCTGCTTTTGGAGGAAAAGGGCGGCTTTCACGCCATCCCTCTGGACAAAATCAAGTCCATTCAGGGCAAAAACGCCGCCGGAAACCGAACCACTTCTGCCGCCAGCATGGTCAGCCTGACCGTGAAAGCGGACAAAGACTTCCTCATTCAAAACAGTAACAACCAGTTCCCGGAACTGGCAAAGCTCCTCCAGTCGGAGCTGAAACAAAGGAAGGAAAAAGCGGAGAAAAAGAAATAACTCCACACTTCTCACCCAAAACGCCAAACTTAAGCAAGTATATTCAGCCCATTTGGCTCTATATATAGACAAGACCAATTTATAAATAACAATTTGGGAGGAATTTTCATGAGTGTATTAACCGATCTGATTTACGGCGGCTCCAATGCCGTGGCAGGCCTGACCGAAAACGCGGTCAGCAACGCCATCGCCAAGTACGGCGCGGACAAGGCCATCGCCTTCCCCGACACCGCCTACTTCTTCCCCACCATTTACGCCGCTACCGGCGTGAAGGTCAAGACCCTGGGCGACCTGCCCGCCTGCGTGGACGTGCTCAAGAGCCTGATTACCAATCAGGAGGATCTGGGACAGGCCCTGAACGCGGGCCTTGCCACTGCCGTAGGCGCT
>SAMEA3663092__coassemble_485_pt1 | contig 12588 bp, 10 predicted proteins | sample SAMEA3663092__metabat2_high_PE_027 | metagenome-assembled genome bin SAMEA3663092 (sample SAMEA3663092) | pig gut metagenome | biome: pig gut; feature: pig-associated habitat; material: faeces | place: France | collected 2012
CGTCAAAAATCAAAGATTTTTGCCACCTCCCTCAAAGAGGAAGGCAAGAAAGCGCAAAATTCCAATTTGGCGGCTTTCGTGCCGTGTCTGTCATCGTCTCCCCAATACCGGCAGAAGCTGATCCTTCTGGCTCAGCTTCAGGGGTGTGCCGTCTAAAACATACCCCTCGGCGCTGGCGGTGCCTTGATAGGCCCCTTCCACCCCGGGCCACTGCACGCCGATGGTCGGGTCGTTCCAGGCAATACCGCCCTCGTCATTTGGATGGTAAAAATCGTCACATTTGTAGCAGAACTCCGCCTCGTCGCTGAGCACCAGGAAGCCGTGGGCAAAGCCCTTGGGGATCAAAAACTGCTTCTTATTCTCCGCCGTCAGCTCAATTGCGTACCATTTTCCGTAGGTCTCCGAGCCGGGCCGCAGATCCACAGCCACGTCAAACACAGCACCGCGGATGACCCGCACCAGCTTGGTCTGGGGGTAGTTGATCTGATAGTGCAGTCCCCGCAGGACGCCCTTGGTGCTCATGGACTGGTTGTCCTGAACAAAGGGAATATCCAGCCCGGCCTCCGCCATGTCCCGCTGGCTGTAGGTTTCCATAAAGTAACCCCTCTGGTCGCCGTGGACGGTGGGGGTGATGACACACAGGCCCGCAATGCCGCCCACATTTTTTTCAACCGTAATCTGTCCCATTTTTTCTCCTCCTGTCGTCTGACCGCAGCCATCTGTCAAACTGCCGGGCAGTGTTCGTCCACACGAACTGTTCCAGAATCCGGCTTCTGGCTGCGCCGGGAGCCAGCCGGACATCGTCGCGAACCAGCTCTGCCATGGCATCGGTATCCTCCGTCAGGAAGCCGGATACCCCATCGTCAATGATGAAGTCCGGTCCCGGGGCGTGGCAGGCCAGCACCGTACAGTCCTGATACATGGCTTCCAGAATGCTCATGCCGAAAATCTCTTTTTGATTGAAGTTTACATAATAATCGCAGGCAGCATAGTAGCGCTGCACCTGATCGTTGGGCAGCCGGGCAATGCGAATTACGCGATTCCCAACTCCCAGGCTTCTGGCCTCCCGCTCCACGTCCATGTCCATAGCCCCGGTGCCGATCATAACCAGCACCGCACCGGGCAGCTTGCTTAGCAGCCGCACCGCTTCCAGCGGGCGTTTATATTCATCCAATCTGCCCACAAACAGCAGGGTCGTCTTATCCGCAGGAAGCTTCAGCGTTTCCCGCAAAGCTTCTTTCGATTCCGTGATCTCCGGGATCACCGACAGGTCAAGCCCCACCGGGGCCACCTCCACATCGGGAACCCCCAGCTGTGCCAGACGCCGGGCCACCGCCGGGGTTTTGGCAAAGCATTTATGGGTTCGAAACGCCCGGAGATTTCTGCGGTAGAGCAGTCCCATCAGCAGCGCTTTCAGCGGATTTCCCGTGTCGCTGCCCACCGTACCAAGGTAATTGTAGACCCGGATTCCATTCTTATCGCAGAATCGGATCAGCTCCGGGGCAAAGATCTGATTATCGCTGCCGATCTGGATGGCTTCTACGCCGTATTCCAGCAGGATATTCCAGTCGTATCGTCCGTGGACACCCACCGCTTTTGCAGGCACCCGGACAACGGCGATTCCGTCCGGGGTCAGCTCCTCCTCCGGGACTGTCAGCCCTTTTCCAGAATAGAACACCACCGGCTCATACCCCAACGGCTTCATAGCCCGGGCAAGCCCCAGCTCCTGACTGTTGTAAAAGCCCTTCTGCCCGGAAGCGCCGCAATATAGTGCTGTTATGGCGAAGCGCATGGTATCCCCCCGTCAGATCAATTTTCCGCCGCATTCGGATCTCTTACCACATTGTAGATCTGCATCAAACGTACATAGTTTTCCTGGGCCGTATACCGGGCCAGATATGCTTCATAGGTACGACCGCACAGACCATTGCAGCTTTGCACGGCGCGGGCCAGCTCCTCCGGGGAATCCGCCCGGAATTTTCTTCCCGTGATGCCTTCTTCCACGATACTGCCGGCGTTTCCAAGATCGGAACACAGCACCGGCGTGCCCACACTGAACGCCTCCACAATACTCATAGGAAAGCCCTCATAACACTGGGTAGGGAGAATCATTGCTTTCGACTCCGCCATCAGGCATCTCACCTGCCGATTGTCCACAAATCCCGGCATCTCCACATTCAGCCCGTTTTCCACGATAAAATCCCGACACCAGCCTTCCATCGGCCCGGTCCCGCACAGAATCAGGGCGGGCGCCTTCTGCCCCAGCAGCTTCCACGCGGTCAGCAGCACCTCCACACCCTTGAGTTTTTCCAGACGTCCGGCAAAAACCATCTGATTCAGGCGGCGTTCCTCCGGGAGAATGGGTTCAGGATAATTTTCTACAAAATTCGGCTTGACGAACACCCGCTCCGGCCTGATCTGCTTCAGCTTCAGCAGCTTCTCCCGGTTGAATTCCGTCAGGCAGATGTAGTTGAGCTTTCCGTAGATCCCCGTCATGCGGTGTATTTTCGTACTGATGACGCAGGCGAGGGTTTGCAGCTTACTGCCCCGATAGCAGCTGTGCTTCACGGCGCAGCCCAGGCCATGGGTTAAACAATCCTCGCAGATGTGCCCATCCCGGTAGAAAGTAGCGCCGGGGCACAGCAGCCGGAAATTATGCACCGTCTGCACCACCGGCACCCCCTCCGCCAGCGCCGCGTAATATACCGACGGGCTGATCAGATTCAGGGTGTTGTGGACATGGACAATGTCGATATGCTCCGCCCGAATGAGCCTGCGCACCTCCCGGTAGGTTTTGGGGTTAAAAATGGTGGTCACAGGCAGCAGCAGCTTTCGGAAAACCGAAAAATCCTTCAATTCCTTGTTGTCCCGGAAATAGCACACCACCCGGTGCCCCTGCGATTCCAGCAGATGCCGCTCGTTTTCAATGACGGTATCCTCGCCGCCGGGAAGCTGGTAGAAATTATGAACCTGTAAAATGACAAGTTTTTTGTCCATAATTTCTCTATTTCCCCCTGAAAAACGTGTTCCAGATAAATTTCGTATTGGTATAAAAATACCGCATAAACAGGCGCTTCGGATCCTGCATCAGCCGGTACAGCCATTCCAGACTGCACCTCTGCATCCACATAGGCGCCCGTTTGATATTGCCGGCATAGTAGTCAAAGCCCGCGCCCACGCCGATCATCAGCCCCGCGACCCGGCCCTGATGCTGATTCATCCAAATCTCCTGCTTGGGCGCGCCCAGACCCACCCAGATAAAGTCCGGCCTGGCCTCATTGATTTTTTCGACAACGGCGGCATCCTCTTCATCGGTCAGCGCCCGGAAAGGGGGGCTGATCATACCGCAGACCTGCAAGCCGGGATAATCCACTGCCAGCCGTTTTTTCATCCGCTCCAGCGTCTCCTCCGTGGAGCCGTAGAAGAAGTGGCGGTAGCCCTTCGCCGGAGAGATTTCCAGCAGCCGCAGCATGAGATCCGGCCCCGTTACCCGTCGGGCTTCCTCAAAGTCGTGGCGGCGGCTGTAGGCGGACAGGGGGCCGCCGTCCGGCAGCACCATCACCGCCCCGTTCTGCACCTTTAAGTAAGCTTCATCCTCGCTGGCAGTCACGGTGGTGTGAACGTTGGCAACGCAGACATACTCCCCCCGCCAGTTTTCCAGCTGGCTTTCCATCAGCGCCACGGTTTTCTCCATATCCGTCACCGCCACCCGGACACCCAGTATGTCCGAGGTGTCAAACAGGCTCAGCCGCAGGGTTCGGAAACCGCCCACCAGCTTCACCCGGCTCTGGCCGCTTAAGTAAGCGCCGAAGCTGGGCACCAGCAGCACCTCCACTGCGCTCTTTTCTCCCACTGCCACCATAACGCGCAGGGTTTCTTCCGAAATGTCCTGCTGCAGGGCGATGATTTTTTTGATATCCAGCTCCTCAATCCGTTTTTCCAGCAGTCCAAGGCCGCCCAGATAGCCATCCATTCCCTCGAAAGGCGCTTCCGCGATGTAACCGCAGTAACACAGCTCCCCATCGGGATCCTCCTCCAGCGTCTGCCGCAGCCGGGCCGTGGCAACACCCATACCAACCAGGATGGTATTGAAGTGACCCTTGGTCTGAGAATACTTCATGTAAAAGTGGGAAACCACCAGGCGCTTTGCCAGCAGCACCGCCGCCGAGCAGAGCAGGAACAAAACCAGCAGCAGCCGGCTGAACTGCTCCAGCCGGAAAATGTAAATCACGGAGGTCATGACAAGGCAGCCCAGCAGTTCCCCCAGCACGATGCGCAGCAGTTCCTTGCGCGCAGAACCAAATTTCAGGGAATCATAGCCCCCCAGCAGGTAGTGAATCAGGACAAACACCACGGCATACAGCACCGCCAGATACGCGTAGGAGATGGTATCCCGGAAGGCATAGGCCCTGCCCAACGGCAGAAACACACGAATCACGCCGCACAGGAAATAGCAGACCATAATCAGCAGCAGCTCCGAAAGCATACTGACCAGCCTTTTTGTTGTGTCCTTCGTCCCCATTTTCTCTTGCTCCTTATCCCTGGAAGTTCCAGATACGGCACTGTGCAATATTCACGGCTTATTATATACTATTTGACCGGCTTTTGCAATCCTCTGCACCCTCTGTCAGATATTTTCCCGCGTCTTTCAGAAAACTGGCAATAATCAGAATCATGATAAGCCCTACCGGGAAGGCAGCGAGGATGCTCACCGTCTGAATGTTGCTCATGGAGCTTTCCGAGAACATCAGGGCCACCGGCAGCACGATCAGCAGAACGCACCACAGCAGCTCAATGGCTTTGTGGGGCTGCTTTCCCTCCTCCAGCCGGTAATAGCTGTAGCAGGAGGCGGTGTAGGCGATGGAATCAAAGGAGGTTGCATAGAAGGCCACCATGGTCGCCAGCACCCACACCATCACCAGCGTTCCCCAGGGCAGGGTGCGCAGAATGTCGATAATCATGGTGTACAGGTCGCCGTTTGTCAGATAGTCCCCGAGAAAATCCGCCGTTCCCCGGGTCTGAAGGCCCAGAGAATAGTTGCCGAAGACGATGAAGCTCACCAGCGTGGAGCCGACACCAAAGAGATAGCCCCCGGCGATGGTCTGCCGGACGGTTCTGCCCTGAGAAATGCTGCCGATGAAGAAAGGCGCCGCCACACACCAGACCATCCAGTAGGCCCAGTAGTAGATCGTCCAGTCCTGGGCAAAATTCGTGGTGCGCAGGGGATCCATGTAGGTGGCAAGGCCAATGAAATTCTGCACCATCCTGCCGAAGGACTCGATTCCCGTCTCGACGATGTACTGTCCCTGTCCTCCTGCCAGCAGCACGAAAACGATCAGCCCAAAGAACAGATAGATACAGACGTTGGCAAGGATGCTGATGCCCCGGAAGCCATGGAGCAGCGAGTAGGTATACACGGCGCAGGTCAGCGCGATGATGGCGATGGTAATGACGGTTCTGCTGAGGGTAATATGGAACAGGGACTGCAAAATCGCCGCCATCAGGGGAGTGGCGACACTGAATGTGGTCGCGGTGCCCGCAAGCAGCGCGAATACTGCCAGCAGATCGATCATCCGCCCCGCCGCGCCGTCAGTCTGCTTTCCAAGCAATGGACGGCAGGCCTCGGAGAACCGCTGACGGCTCCGCTTGCGCACATGCAGCATAAAGCCGAAGGCTGCCGCCAGCACCAGATAAAAGGCCCAGGGAATGAAACTCCAGTGAAACAGCGGAAATACCCCCGCCCACGCCTGCATGGTGCCCAGCTCTGTGATATGGGGATTGGCGGCATACATGACCCACTCGGAGAAGGAATAGAACAGAATATCCGCCGCCAGACCGCAGGTGAACATCATGCTGCCCCAGGCAAAGAAGGAGTACTTGGGCTTTTCCTTGGGGCTTCCCAGCACGATATCGCCGTATTTGGAAGTACACAGGTATATGGACACAAGGAAAATACCCAGCCCCGCCACGATGTAGAAGGCTCCCAGCGTGTCGCCGAAAAAGAACCGCACCTGTCCCAGCACAAGGTTAGATTGCTCCGGCAGCGCGAAAAACAGCAGACTCAGCCCGCAAATCAGCGTCAAGGGCACCAGTGTGATCATCCAGTCGATTCCGTTTTTCCGTGTTTTCATAGGATTTCCTCCAGTTTCCCGGTTTGATAGGGGTACACATAGCGTTTCCTTCCCACCCGGAAACGGACACCCGCCGCGGCGTTATTTTCGGTTTTATAGGACTTTACGTCCACAATTTCCGCCTCCTCGCACGCAAGCCGAGCGGCTATTGTTTTCAGAATCGTCGAGCGGGTGTCGCTGAGATAGGTGGGGTCGAACTGCCGCAGTTCGTCCAGGGTATCAAATTCAAAAATCGTATCCGGCGGATACTTGCGGATTCTCATGGGCAGCCGGTGGATGTGTTCCAGATAAATGGTCTCCCAAAGCTTATCCGCCGTTTCCGGGCGGTTGTAGCTTTCGTCCAGAATGCTCAGAAAGGTTCGGCTGAAATCCTCCGACCAGAATACATGACCCATCATGACCCAGGCATCCGCGCCGCCCACCGTCACGCTCTGAATCCAGCCGTCCTTCTCCATAATGCACCACTCGCCGGTCTTTCCCGGCGCGTACACGGCGGAATAGTAGCTGCCCTCCACGTCGTTTTCAAAGGGATTCGTGAGAAAATAGTTATCGGAAGAGCAGATGTAGGAATTTTTCAGGTATTTTCTGGCGGCAAAAATACTGGAATTGTTGTTTCTTGTCAGATAATCCGGGTTTTCCACCAGTATAACGCCATATTTTTCGGTCAGATAGGAGAAATCTTCCTTTCGGTAGCCCACGACAATCACGATTTCCGAAATCCCGGCCTCCCGCAGCTGCCGGATCTGCCGCTCAATGAGCACCTCTCCGCGCACCTCAATGAGGGCCTTGGGTCTTTCCAGAGACAGGGGCGCGAAACGGCTGGCCGTTCCGGCGGCAAGAATGATGGCGTTGTCAACCTTCATGGCTCAATTCCTCCAGAACAATGCGGTAATACTCCTTGGCGTAGCGGTACTGCCGCAGGGAGTATTCCCCGAATTCCACGCCCAGGCTTCGCTTGTACTCGCACCAGTTGCTCCACAGCAGGCCGCAGGCGGCGATATAGCAGTAGATTTTGATCCGGGTCTGACGAGGACATTTTCCTTCAAAGTACAGGTCGATGAGTCTGTCCACCCCTTCCCGGTCATACAAAGCGTAGATGCAGAACATGGCAATGTCCACATGGGGATCCTGCATTCCGGCGTACTCCCAGTCGATGAGCCGCACCTGTCCGTCGGCCGTAAACAGAAAATTGTCCGGCACGGCGTCGATGTGGGTCAGTGTCCAGTCCTTCTTCTGGGCATCGATATACGCCCGCAGCTCCAGAACCCGGGCCTTGGTGGTTTCGTAGTCCCGGTAGACCGAGGGTGCGCCGCTCCACAGACTTTCGTAAAACGCAATCTGGTCAAAGATGGAAAAGCTGTGATCCACTTCCAGCTTCATGCCGTGAAAGCGCCGCAGAGCCTCCATGCATTTTTTCAGATCCTCGGGGCTTTCCGGGTCGCATACCCGGGCATTCTCCAGAAAAGCCGTGACCTTCCAGCCCTTTTGTGGGTCGATCAATACCACGTCGTCGCAGATTCCCTTTCCCCGCAGGACTTCATAGACCGCCGCCTCCTGCTGCCGGTTGATTAGCTTTCCTGTACCCTCCCCCGGAATGCGCATGATGTAGCGCCCCGCGCCGCAGGAGAACAGGAAAGAGCGGTTGGTCATGCCCTTTTTCAGCACCTCAATGCCGGTAATCTCCTTTTGATCCACATGCAGGCATCCGGCAATGGCGGCGATGGCCCCGGAATTCAGGCTGCCGGAGTTTTCATCCAGCTCCCGCAGCTGCTCATAGGTGTTGATCTCCACATACTTTTCCGCCGAAACCACCCGGGCCTGGGTCAGGAGCCTGTCTCCCCCGGTCAGCGTCTCCTCCCAGAAGCAGTCATCGTACCGCGGCTGTGCGTCGTATTCCTTCAAGCGGCTTCGGATGACCTCGCTCTCCGGCTCCGTCAGGTAGGCGATGCCCACCATTTGGCTGCCGCCCCGCTGCCCGGTAAGAAGCTCCAGCTTCCGGCTGACCCGGACGGCAGCCGCGGGATCCTGCCTGTCGGTGACCATGTACCAGGAATACAGCTCCCATGGACGGAATGGATTTTCCCCGCACCAGATATCGCAGGGGATGATGTAGGTATTGGTCAGATGCTTCGCCGCCAGCGCCAGAGAATGCAGATTATTCTTTCGTGCGTAGTCACCGCTCACAATCAGCTCCACGCCGAAGTCGTCAATGAGATACTCAAACCGCTCCTTGAGAAATCCCACCACCACATAGATTTCCTGAATGCCCACGGCGCGGAGCTGCCGGATGGTGCGCTCAATGAGAACCTCCCCGCGGATTTCCAGCAGGGCCTTGGGATACTGGGTATTCACCGGCACCATCCGCATTCCCTGGCCGGCAGCCAGAATCACCGCGCTTTTCGGAGCATGGGCCCGCGCCTCCGCCCAGGCCAGAGGTGTCGGTTCCATGGTATCATTCAAAAGGCCCCCGGCCTGCAGGCTCTTCAGGCAGCGGTTCACAACGCCAACACTGTGACCGCAGCTTTGCGCCAACAGCCGCTGATTCACAAAGGGCTTTTCCATCAGCGCCTTCAGGATATCCGCTTCTTGTCTATTCATGAATTTCTCCTTCTTTATTTTCGTGAACAAATAGGGAATGGAATGCCCGGCAAGGCGCCGGGCCTCTATTGTTTGTCGTCAAAAGGCCCCAGATCCAGCAGCTGAATCTGGTGGGTAATCCGTTTCTCTGGCGGAGGCGGTGTCATATAGTCCGGGCCATAGGCTGTCCGCAGAAATTCGTCATACCGCTTGGGAACCGGGAACAAAATCCCCTCAAAGGGCATTTCGATCATCTCGTCAAACAGCTCCACCGGGAAAAACCAGTAATCATAGCAGGAGCCGGAATGGATGCAGACCCGGCCAGTGTCTCTGTGCTTATGGTACAGGCCATCCACCCAGCCCCGCAGGGTTTTCATTGGCACCAAAGCGCCGAGGATATCCGTGGGGATAAATTTCAGCCGCTTGAGCCGATTCTCCCCTTTCCAGACCTTGAAGCCGGACTTGGACAGGATTGCCTGGCACAGCACCGCCATGGCCATGCCCTCCAGCTTTCTGGCAGATTCTCTGTCAGAGATAAAATAATAGGGAAAAATATCCACAAAAATCTCGCTGTGCACCGCTTGCGGATTGCTTTTGTTCTCGATGTACCGGGTGCCCTTCAGGCGAATCTTGCTGAATACCAGCCCGTTTTCGGGATTGGTGGCGCTGTTGTCCAGAAAAAATTCCTCCGACAGCTCCGCCGGGGCCACCCGCAGAAATTTCTGATAGTCCCTGTCCAGCATTCCGATGTCCATATCATCGTCCCAGGGGATGAAGCCCTGATGACGCACCGCTCCCAGCATGGAGCCGCAATCCAAAAAGAAGCAGATGCCGTGCTTTTCGCAGATGCGGCGAATCTCCTTCGCGATCTTCAGTTGGGCCTTTCTCAGTTTGTCGGAATCTGTCATCGCTCCTGCCTCCGGGCATCCCTTTTTCCAGAGTATACACGATTCATCGAAAAAAAGCAACCCCGACCTCTTCCTCGAACCAACTGTCTCCGCTATCCCCGGATATCCAGCAGCTGCAGCTGCCCATGAAGACTCAGCTCCACGCTGTCCGCCGGAAGGAAAACACAGTCACCCTTGTAAATATTACGAATACTGTCACCAAAGCGGATGGTGCCGCAGCCATCCACGCACAACAGCACCCGGAAGCTCATAGCGTCCGCCCGGTAGGCTACCTTCTGCCGTCGTTCGGTATTGACCAGCATTCGGTAGACTTCAAAATACCTGCACCTGCACAGCAGCTCCGACGCACAGCCCGGCCGGTAGTGCAGCACCCGCATGGGCTGTCTGGGCGCGGTGCTGGAACGGAGGTTCGCCGCCGCCAGAGCCTTCTGTACATGCAGCGGGCGTTTGTGTCCGTTTTTATCCACCCGGTCATAGTCATACAGCCGGTAGGTCAGGTTACTGCTCTGCTGAATCTCCGCGATCAGGGCTCCGGCGCCGATGGCGTGGATGGTGCCCGCCTCAATAAAGAAGACGTCATTTTTCGCAATGGGCACGGTTTGCAGATGCTTTTCCACGGTTCCATTTTCAATGCTTTCCCGCAGAGCTTCCGCGTCGGTATCATGGCGCAGTCCGTAGACCAGCTTCGCGTCCTTCGCGGCATCCAGCACATACCACATCTCCGTCTTGCCCCGCTGCCCGTTTTCATGGGCGGCGGCAAAATCGTCCGTGGGATGCACCTGCACCGACAAATTCCGTCTGGCATCGATAAACTTGATGAGAATGGGCAGTCCTTCCCCACGCTCCGGGTGGGTGCCTAAGTATTCCGGGTGGGCTTTCAGGATTTCTGCCAGGCTCTGTCCGTCGAATTCGCCCCCCACGGCAAAGCTCGGGCCGTCGGGGTGGGTGGAGCACTCCCAGGTTTCCGCCAACGGCTCCAGAGCGATGCCCTTTCCGAATTCATCGTTGATCCGGCTGCCGCCCCAGAGGTAGTCCTTCCCCGTGGGCCGCAGAAAAATCGGTTCTCTCATAGCTCCAGCTCGTACTTCGTCTTGTCGCCCACATGGATGTTCTGACCCAGCTGCACTTCAATGAGCTTCAGCTCGGTATCGGCAAACACCGTATGGCGGCAGCCCGCCTGCATGGTGATCACATCGCCGGCGGAAACCTTCTGCTCCATGCCATCCACGATGGTTCTGCCCTCTCCGGCTACCACCACCCAGACCTCGTCCCGGTACTGGTGGCTGTGGTAGTTCATGCAGTGGCCTGGGTTCAGAGTCACCTTGATGGTCATGGAGCCGCTTTCCACATCCAGCACCCGGAAGGAGCCCCAGCTCTTTTCGGCGAACATGGTCTGCTGGACGAACTTGTCAACAAAGGGCTTAATATAGCTGGACTGCTCCTTGTCGGACACCAGAATGCCCTCGGCTGACGCGGAGATCACCACATCGTGCAGGCCCATGGCCAGAATCGGCACATCCATTTCGTTGACAATGTGGACGTTTTCGCACACCTCATTGAGCACGCCCTTTCCGATGACCGGCTCCTCCATGGCCTCCGTCAGGGTATTCCAGGTGCCTAAGTCCATCCACTGCCCGGCAAAGCGCATGACCTGAATGTTCTCCTCCTTTTCCACAACGGCGTAGTCAAAGGAGATCTTCGTCAGTGTCTCGTATTTGGAAAACAGGTCGTGATAGTCCGTAAAATCGATCAGCTCATGGGCCCGTTTCAGCACATATTTCAGCTTGTAGGCAAACACGCCGCCGTTCCACAGAGCCCCCTGCGCAATATACTGTTTGGCGGTTTCCACGTCGGGTTTTTCCTTGAAGGTCTTCACCCTGGCGGTCTGGTCAGCGGATTCCGGGATGATATAGCCGTATTTTTCAGAAGGATAGGTCGGCTCAATACCCATGAGCACCAGATTGGCTTCCCCCTTGTCCGCCTGATCGGACAGGCCCTTCAGAGCTTCAAAATAATCCTCATTGACGTAGGGGTCAACGGGGCACACCACCACGGATTCCTCCGGGGAAATCCCCATCACATCCGTTAAATAAGCCGTCGCCAGAGCGATGGCCGGGAAGGTGTCCCGGCGGCATGGCTCCACGGAGATGCCCACGTTGTCTCCCAGCTGGTTGCGGATGGCGGAGACCTGAGTCTTGGCCGTGGCGATGGTCACGGTGGCCTTCGCGTCCACCTTCCTGATCTGGCGGTAGACCCGCTGAACCATGGACTCATAGTCCCCAGTTTCGGTTTTGAAAAGCTTGATAAACTGCTTGGAGCGGATGTCGTTACTCAGGGGCCACAGCCGCTTTCCCGAGCCGCCGGACAGCAGGACAATATTCATAAATTTCTTCCTTTCTTCACGCTATGGAGGTGAGCAGCCCGCTCTGTCGATCCAGCCGGTAGAGGGTGTGATCCGTGGGCGTGTCTTCAAACAGGCTTCCGTAGCACTGCGCAAATTCGTCATCCAGCTGGCATAGAGCCACATAATCGTAGCTTTCCAGCAGGGCATCCATCCATGCTTCGGCGGAAACTTCCTCAGGGTTCAGGCTGTGCCCCAGAGCGCTGTTCACCGCCACCGGCTCCGCGCCAAACTGCACGATCACCTGATCCCGTCCGTCGCTGCCCTGAGAGACGAAATACACCTGTTCCCCCTCGGCGCAATTGTCCCGGATGGTCTGTGCCAGAGCGTCCAGCGGCTCCCGCCGGACGTAAGAAGCCGCAACCCCGTCCCGGTTCAGGAAGCTGTGAACTTCATTCATAGGCGCGGCAATCAGCAGCAACCCGCACAGGACAAGCAGCGGCAGCTTTTCTTCCCGTTGGGAAAGGGTCAGGAATCCGCCAAAGAACAGCGGGAAACATACGCTGATGTAGGCGATATTCATGTAGCGGTTGTAAGCCGCAAGATCAAGGGCTTCATCCACTGAAAAACG
>SAMEA3663092__coassemble_489_pt1 | contig 12547 bp, 11 predicted proteins | sample SAMEA3663092__metabat2_high_PE_027 | metagenome-assembled genome bin SAMEA3663092 (sample SAMEA3663092) | pig gut metagenome | biome: pig gut; feature: pig-associated habitat; material: faeces | place: France | collected 2012
AGATTTCCATTCAGGTGGACCACTTTTCCGGAGATGCCTGGCTGATGCTGCGCACCCACGGCGAGAACCCCAAGTCCATGGAGGGCGGCACCTGGAAGCAGATCGAGGAGGATGCGTTTCTGCTGCATCTTACCTCCGAAACTGCCACAGTAGAGCTGCAATCGAAGTTGGAGAATCATTACTATTCAGAGCGTTCCTAGTTTTGTCAGGAAAGGAGTGGGATCATGCGGATTTGTTTTATCGCGGAAGGCAGCTATCCCTATGTGGTAGGCGGTGTTTCCAGCTGGATACACAGTATGATCCAGACCTTCCCGGAGCAGGAGTTTATTTTGCTGACCATCATTGCCAATCGGAGTCTGAGCGGTCAGTTTGCCTATTCCCTGCCCCCAAATGTGACCCAGGTTTACGAGCTTTCCCTGGAGGATGTGGAATGGGGAGGCGTGAATCGGCACAATAAGACAAGGCTGAAGCCAGAGATATATCAGGCCCTGCGCAGTCTGATCCTGAATCAGAATGTGCAATGGGAAACCCTGTTCGACTTTTTCAGAACGGAGAAGATATCCATCAACCGCTTGCTCATGGGCGAGGATTTTTATCACGCGGTACTGGACTGCTACAATCTGCAGTATCCCGACATTGTGTTTTCGGACTTTTTATGGACCATGCGTTCCATGTATCTGCCCCTGTTCCTCACATTATCCATGGAAATCCCTCAGGCAGATGTGTATCATTCGGTGGCCACAGGCTACGCGGGGATCCTTGGCTGTATGGGAAAGCATTTTTACCCCAGTCAGCTGATTATCTCCGAGCACGGCATCTACACCCGGGAGCGGGAGGAAGAACTGATTAAGGCGGAGTGGGTGCAGAGACTGTACAAAAAGATCTGGATTCAGCAGTTTAAGAAAATATCACAGGCTGCCTACCAGCAGGCGGATATAGTGACCAGTCTGTACCAGCATGCCAGAGAGCTGCAGATAGAGCTGGGATGCCCCAGGGAAAAAACCATGGTGACTCCCAACGGAATTCACTATCACCGGCTGGAGAATCTGCCTGGCGCAAGTCCAGAGAATCAAGGCTATTTTCACGTCGGGGCGATTCTGCGGGTGACACCCATCAAGGATGTCAAGACCATGATTCAGGCCTTTGCCTACGCCAAGGCCCGGCAGCCGGAGCTGAAGCTGTGGATCATGGGCCCCTTTGACGAGGACCCGGATTACGCGGCGGAATGCTTCCAGATGGTGCAGAGCATGAAGGTACAGGACATTGTCTTTACAGGCAGGATCCAGATTACGGAGTATCTGGGCTGGATGGATGTCACCATTCTGACCAGTATCAGCGAGGGACAGCCCCTTACCATACTGGAGAGCTTTGCCGCCCATGTGCCGGTGATCGCCACCAATGTGGGAAACTGCAAGGGCCTGATTCTGGGAGAAGGGGATGATTTCGGGCCTGCGGGCATCATCACCCATATTATGAATGTGCAGGAGATTGCCGACGCCATGATCTATATGGCGCGCAATCCTGCCCAGAGAAAGCGTATGGGAGAGGCCGGCTATCAGCGGATGATGTCTCGCTACAAAGTTGAGGATATGAAGGAGATCTACGAACAGATCTACGCACAGTGCGCAGCCCATCAGGGCCTTGTGTGGAACAAGCAGGAAAGGTAAGGGAAAAAGATGGCAGGAATCGGCGTTAAGCTGAACCGTATTTATCATAAGAATACCATCACAACCAATGTTGTTGGCTTCTTCTACAGCACTGTTTTGACAATCGCGCCGGTTTTGGTCGTCATTATCAACCTGATGCTGATGCAGAAGGTGCTGAAATTCAATACAGTCGGCTATTTTGACAGAGAATTGTTCTCCTGCACGATTCTGTACATCTTTATTTTCGCACTGCTGACGGCGTCTCCTTTTAACGCGGTGCTGTCCAGGTACATGTCCGATGTGATCTTTGAATCGCGGTATGAGGATGTATTGCCCTGCTACCGGCTTGGCTTGCTGCTGAATATCTGCTTCAGCTGCCTTTTGGGAATTCCGTTTTGCCTCTGGGAGCATCTGGTGGGCGGTGTGCGCATTTTCTATGTTTTTACGGGGTATTGCGGCTATATCGGATTGGTGCTGGTGTTTTATAACATGCTTTATCTGTCAATCTGTAAAGAGTATCGGCTGATCTCCCTGTATTTTTTCATTGGCATGGTGATTGCCTTTCTGCTGTCACTGTTTTTTCGCTTTCTTTTGAAGATGAGCATTCCTTACAGTATGCTGCTGGCATTGGCGATTGGCTTTTTCCTGATATCCGTGTTGGAGTCAGCGAAGATTCATCAGTATTTTCCGGACAACAGCGAGGAATACCGCAGAGTCCTGGTCTACTTCAAGCGGTACTGGCATCTGGTCCTGATCAACTTCCTGTACACCTTGGGGCTGTTTATCCACAATTTCGTATTTTGGGGAACCGATATGGCGATGCATTTGGTGAATACCTTTGTATGCAACCAGCCCTATGATATGGCAACGTGCCTGGCGATGTTTACCAATGTCTCAGCCAGTGTGATCTTTATCTCCAGAGTGGAAATGTATTTTCATGAGCGCTACAAGGCTTATGCGGATGCCGTATTCGGAGGCCGGGGAATCGATATCCGGAATACCCGAAGGAATATGTTTCGGCAGCTTGGCAGTGAACTCGTGACGTTGGTGCGGCTGCAATTTATTGTATCGGTTATCATCTATTTGATCTTTGTGATCTTTTTGCCGCGCAGAGGATATGCGGGGCTGGTCATGCGGATCTACCCAATGGTGGCGGCAGGATATTTTGTGCTGTTTTTAATGTATTCCGAGATCATTTTCCTGTATTACTTTGAGGATCTGTATGGAGCCTTGCTCACAGCGGGCAGCTTTTGCGGCGTTACGCTGTTGGCAAGTCTGCTGTCCACCCATTTGAATCCCATCTTCTATGGCTTGGGAATCTGGGCAGGCTCTTTGATTGGGTTTGTCACGGCGTATATGCGGCTTCGCTGGATGGAAAAACATCTGGATGAGCATATCTTCTGTCGTGGCAATATTATGAAGCAGGGCAAGGGAATCAAGCCTTCGCCAAAGGTTTTTGATACGTCTCAGACAACACAGGCAGAGGATATCCCGGTCAAAACCGAAGCAAGGGTGTAAGCAAGGAAAGTCAGATGAAAAAACTGTTATTTGTCATCAATACACTGGGCTATGGCGGAGCGGAGCGGGCGCTGCTCAATCTGCTGGGCGCTCTGGACCCGGCGCAATATCAGATTTCCTTGTTTGTTCTGACCGGTCAGGGAGAGCTCATCCACGAGCTCCCGGCCTACGTTGGGATTTTGAATGCAGATTACAACGACTGTTCTGTACTGACAAAGGCGGGCAGAACCCATCTGCTGAGATGCGTATTGCGGGCGGGAATCGGCAAGGGGCTTTTGGTGAAGCGAGCCAGGTATCTGCTGAAAAATCTTTACAGAATGTGCAGGGAAAAACGAATTCAGGCGGACAAGCTCTGCTGGCGTATCCTCGCGGAGGGCGCTCCCGCCCCGGAGGGGGAATACGACCTTGCGGTGGCTTATCTGGAAGGCGGCGCCACCTATTATGTGGCAGATCGGGTGAGAGCGAAGAAAAAAGCGGCCTTTGTACACATTGATTATGTACAGGCGGGTTATGGGAAAGCTTTGGATCTGGACTGTTACCAGAGGATGGATCATATTTTCACGGTGTCAAATGAGGTTAAGGAGCATTTTCTGGAGGTTTATCCTTCGTACGAAAATAAAGTTTCGGTGTTTCCTAACCTGGTGGATCAGAAGCGGGTCTGCCGCCTTGCGGAGGAAGGAGAGGGCTTTTCCGATGCGTTTCATGGGGTCCGTATTTTGACCGTTGGCAGACTTACCGAACAGAAACGCTACGATGTGGCCATTGATGCCATGGCGCTGTTAAAGAAGACAAGCCCCGTACCGGTGCGGTGGTATGTGCTGGGAGAGGGGGCGCTTCGGGAGCAGCTGGAGCGGCAGATTCAGAAATTGGGTTTAGAAAAGGAATTTCATCTGCTTGGTGTAAAAGCGAATCCATTTCCCTATTACCGGGGATGTGATCTGTATGTGCATGCCACCGGCTATGAGGGAAAAAGCATTGCCATTCAGGAGGCGCAGATCTTGGGAAAGCCCATCCTGGCAACGGACTGCAGTGGAAACAGAGAGCAAATTGAACCGAATGTGGATGGGCGGCTGTGCCGGCTTGATTCCCAGAGTGTAAGCGATGAGATTCTTTGGATGATCGCGCATCCGGACCGATGCAAAGCATATGGGCAGCGGGCACGGCAAAAGAGTCTGGACAGTTCGGCGGGGTTTGATGCATTTTTCGCGTTGCTTGGGTCCTGAAATAGAAAGAGGGAAAGAAAGATGAGCGTGCTAATCATTATACCAGCCTATAATGAAGAAAAGAATCTGAAGCGTGTTATCCCCCGCCTTCAGCAGGTGTGTCCGCAATTTGACTATGTGGTTGTCAATGACGGCTCGATGGATGGTACGGAGGATGTGTGCAGGCGGAATGGGTATCCCTGTATTTCGCTTCCGGCGAACCAGGGAATCGCCGGCGCCGTGCGGACGGGAATGAAATACGCCAGTCAAAAAGGATATGATATGGCGCTTCAGTTTGACGCGGATGGGCAGCATCTTCCGGAGTACATTCAGGATATGGTAGACTGCATGGAACGGGAACACTGCGATGTGGTGATCGGCTCCCGGTATATTGGAGAGAAAAGGCCATTCAGCATCCGGACGGTGGGCGCAAAGTTGATTTCAGCCGCGATTTGGCTGACCACGGGAAAACACCTGTCGGACCCCACCAGCGGAATGCGGCTGTATGATAAGCGGGTGGTAGAGCAGTTTATCCGAGATGAGAACAGCGCACCGGAGCCGGATACCTTGTCCTATCTGTTTCGCCTGGGAGCGGATATCCGGGAAGTCAAGGTGGAGATGGCAGACAGAGTAGAAGGATGCAGCTATCTGACGCCTGGAAACGCGTCGAAATATATGATACAAATGCTGATGTCGATTTGCGTCTTTCAGTGGTTCCGGGACAGAAAGGGGATGCTGTAATATGAATATTTTAAGCTGGCCGCTTCGCATTCTGCTGTTTCTTGGAAGTGTTGTGGTATTTACGATCATTTCCCTGTGTATCAGAAAAAGACGAATTCAACTTAAGGACGGGATATTTTGGGTTGCGTTCGGCTTCCTGCTGATTCTGGTCTCGGTTTTTCCGGTGCTTGCGGTATGGGCTTCCAGCATCCTTGGAATCCAGTCTCCGTCGAATTGTGTGTTTCTCATTCTCATTTTCCTGCTGGGCTGTCATCAGTTTTTTCTGACGATCCGGATATCGCGGTTAGAGATAAAAAACAACCAGCTGGTTCAGAACATCGCTATTTATCGAAAGCTGGAAGACGAGGAGAAGCACCATGAAAAAGAAAATATGCTTCTTTTCCGGTGATATCACAAGAAGCGGCGGCACAGAGCGGGTATCTTCCCAGATAGCCAACGAGTTGGCGAAGGACGGCGCCTGGGAGATCTGTTTTTTAAGTCTGGTGGAGCAGAAGGAAAATCCCTTTTACCCTGTAGACCCGGCAATCCCGCGATATCAGCTGGGGGATCACTGGATCAATCCCGGCCCGGGCTATTTGCCGCTGATCGGGAAATTGCGAACCTTCTTAAAAGAGAAAAAAATCGATATCATCGTAGATATCGACATCGTGCTGGATGTGCTTTCCATACCCGCCGCCAAATCGCTGGGGACAAAAGTGATTTCCTGGGAGCATTTTAACGCGGATTATGAGCTGTCTGTATGCTATCGGAAATGGATCCTCAGGTATTCCGTCAAGCGCTCTGATTATGTGGTGGTGCTTACGAAGGGGGATCTGGAGGACTATGGCAAACGACTGGGACGGCAGGACCGCATCGCGTATATCTATAATCCAGTCAACAAACCGGCGGACACCAGCAAATGGGAAAGAAAAAATCTGATCCTTACAGTGGGACGTCTGGTACCGGAAAAGGGAATGGACAAGCTCATGGAGGTTGCGGCTGCCGTTTTGTCGGCTAACCCGGACTGGCAATGGCTGCTTCTGGGAGAGGGCGAGGAAAGGGCGGTGCTGGAACGGTTTATCGGAGAAAACCACTTGGAAAACCGGCTGATCCTGATGGGAAATGTGGTTGATGTAGACCATTATCTGAGACAGGCCAGTATTCTTGTTTCCACATCCGAGTACGAAGGGCTTGGCATGAGTCTTTTGGAGGCAAGAAGGATGGGGGTTCCCTGCGTAAGCTTTGCGGTACAGACGGGTCCCCTGGAGATCATTCATGACGGCATAGACGGTTATCTGGTGCAGCCCTTCGACTGTGATACGATGATCGGGAAAATCAACACCTTGATTGAGAATCCTTCCTTGCGGAAGCAGTTTGCGAAGCAAGCGCTGCTGTCCATGGGCGATTTTGAAACAGGAACCATTATCAAACAGTGGAAAGACATTTTGGAGCGGTTGACATGCACATAAATGAGGTGACGAGCCTATGGCGCAGGTAAGCATTATCGTACCTGTATACCAGGTGGAAAAATATCTCAGGCAATGCATTGACAGTATACTGGCGCAAACCTTTACGGATTTTGAACTGATTCTGGTGGATGATGGTTCTAAGGATCAGTCAGGGCAGATCTGTGAGGAATATGCCAGGATGGATGGAAGGGTGCAGGTGATTCATAAAGAAAATGGAGGACTTTCCGACGCACGGAATAGAGGACTGGATCGGGTAGCTGGAAATTACTTCATGTTTGTTGACAGTGATGATTATATCGCGCCAACCATGTTGGAATGCCTGTATCAGAATATCGTGAGCGCAGAAGCAGATATTGCGATCTGCAATTATCTGTATTTTTTTGAAAATGATAGAGAAAAGGATTTTTCTACTAATCTCAAATCAGAGGTTCTGCCTGCATCAGAGATTTTTTATAACAGAAAAAATGAACATAATTATGGGATTTGGACGGTTGCGTGGAACAAATTATATAGAAGTGAATCGCTTAGACGGGTAAGATTTCGTTTCGGGAAATATCATGAGGATGAATTTTGGGCAAATGATATTTACCAGATGGATATCAAGGTTGTAACAATTCCGGAGTGTCTGTATTACTACAGGCAGCGTGACAATAGCATCATGGGAAAGGAAAGTATTGCAAGAAATCTTGACATTCTTGAGGCTTTGCGGGAGAGAATCTATATTTATTTAGAAAAACAAGAATATACAGATCAGGCCTATAAGGTTTTGATCTTTTCTCTGGAATACTTGGACAAATGCAGACGGTTTATCACCAATGGGGACGAAAAAAAACTTTTTATTCAGGCAGAAAAGCAAACAAAGGATATCATTCAACAATTGAAGAAAAGAAAACTGTCAAAAATAAAAAGCGTCTCACTTGTGTTTATGGAAATCAATCCGTGCTTTGTGTTTTCCGTTGGAATCAGATTTCGGGCATTGCTGGAGAGATTTTTATAAAACGCGGGTCAAAAATGGACTGAGAGGAAATCATATGTATAACATAGGAATTATAATGGGCGGTGTTATGCCTGTTCCGGCAGTATGCGGTGGAGCAATCGAAACATTGATTACAAGTGTTGCCAAAAAGTATTCAAAGGAAGACGGGTTTCGCCTGACAGTTTTTTCTGTGTATCATAAAGAGGCTGTAGAAGCAGCCAAAAACTATCCAGATGTTAGATTTGTGTGGACGCATACCAATACATTTTGGAATTTGGCAAAGCACGCGGTGTTTTTAGCGGTAAGAGAATTAACGGGAAAAACGATCCGTATGCTGCAAAGACATTACAATGAAATCGCTCCGGTGCTTCAGAATGAGAAATTTGACTTACTAATTGTGGAAGGCGGAGATGAGCGAGCTGTCATTGACATTGCAAGGGGTTACACCAGAGACCAGCTTGTTTTTCATGCGCATATTCATTTTATTCCGAAAGAAAATGTGGTAAATGGATATGGACATATGATCGGTGTGAGCGAGTTTGTGGTCAGGGAATATGAGAAAGCCTGTAAGACGCCAGTTAAAACACATTTATTACAGAATGCCATTAACGTGGAACGGTTCAGCAGAACGGTATCAGAAGCGCAAAAGCGGAGCGTTCAAACCAAACTTGGCTTGTCCGAGCAGGATTTTGTGATTCTCTATGTGGGGAGGATCATCGAAGTAAAGGGCGTATTGGAGCTGATGCAGGCGGTTACCGGCTTGGAGGATAACCATATCAAGCTTCTTATAATAGGCAGCGCCAATTTTGGGAAATGGGCATTTTCCCCCTATGAGAGAAAAGTAAAGAAGCTTGCCGAGCAAAACAGGGAGCGGATCATCTTCACCGGATATGTGGATAATTCGGAAGTATATCAATATGCGTCCGTGGCGGATGTGCAATGTGTGCCTACTCTTCGGGAAGAAGCGGCGGGGCTGGTGGTCATTGAAGCCATGGCCGAAGGTATTCCGACGATTGTGACAAATTCTGGCGGGATGATAGAATATGCAAATGAGGATACCACCTTAATTGTTGAACGGGATAATATTGTAGAAAAATTAAAAACCGCAATTTGCTACATGAAAGGACACCCCGAGGAACGGAAACGGATGTCGGAAAGAGCCAGAATTCTGAGTAAGCAATATGATGAATCGGCCTATTATCAGAATTTTTGCCAGTTGATTCGCGAAATTCTTATTGAAAACGCGCAAAACGGAAGGGACGTTTTTCTATCTGGCGAAAGGGATGGGGGAACGGACGAAACGGGGATCGTTATGGAAGGATAATGCGAAATGTGTGGGAATCAGCCATTGGTCAGTATTATTATGCCTGTGTATAATTGTGAAAAGTATATATCAGAAGCAATAGAAAGCGTTATTTCTCAGAGTTATGAAAATTGGGAACTGATAATTGTTGATGACGGGTCTCGGGATCAGAGTATCTCAATCATAGAATCCTATGCCGAAAAAGACCGCAGAGTGCAATTCTATCAAAATGACGCAGGAGAGCATGGGCCGGGGCTCGCACGTAATTTTGGAATGGAGCGAATAAGCGGAAAGTATACATATTTTATTGACGCGGATGACTGGATCGAAAGCGATTTATTGCAGGATACCGTTGCTTTGGCGGAAAGAATGGACGCGGATATTGTTCCGTTTGGGTTTGTTATTGAGGATAATGGAAAAAAGAGAAAGAAGTCTTTGAAACCCCGTGGAAATTATGAATGTTCGGATTTTGCGAAAATAGCAAATGAGATTCTTCGCGGAACATGGTCGGAATGCCATGAGCTTATCAGAAGTGATTTGCTGCGAAACGTGCGCCATAATCAATACAAAACAGGGGAAGACATTTGTTTCCAGATGGATCTATTATGTCATGTAAAAAAAGTTTGCGGCATAGATAAAGAATATTACCATTATAGGGTCGTGAAGAATTCTATTTCACGCACTGACACATGGGATGATATGCTTATGGAAGCAAATATCGTAGTATGTGATAAGGAGAGAGAATTTCTTGAACATTGTGGCTTAAATCAAGATTCTCAGATAATGAAAAATACAGCAATAGAAAGATATACATGGTGTATCTATTGTTTGACGGAAAAAAGATGCACTTTGTCATTGGCAGAAAAACATAAGCAGATAAAAAATGTTGCAAATAGAATGCAAATCGATAAATTTAAAAATGAGTTCGATTTTACAAGTTTTTCAGGTATGCGGAAATATGTGAAATTGCTTATAAAATACAATCTGGAAATGGTGATAATTCTCGTGGGAACACTATATTTCAGGCTTTGTACAAGGTAATCCGTGCAATATAGGGGAAGTACGATATGTCAAAAGTATCAGTTATAATGCCAGTCTATAATGCGGAAAAGTATTTAGGTGAGGCAATCGAGTCAGTTTTAAGACAGACATATACGGACATAGAGTTGCTCTTAATCAATGATCGCTCCACAGACCGAAGCCAAGAAATCTGCGTGGAATACAGCAAAATGGACAGCAGGATTGTTTTTTTAGAGAATCGTTCTGACAGGCACGGCCCTGGTCCGGCAAGAAATGTCGGGTTGGATCACGCAACTGGAGAATATATATATTTTATGGATGCCGATGATTGGATTGATGTCAGGCTTTTGGAATATGCTGTTAATTGTATGCGGGAAACCAATGCAGACATTGTACAGTTTGGAATATCTGTTGAACAACACAATGGAGCAAAACCTTTAGAATTTTGCTGGCGCGGTAAGAATGTTCTGACAAAAAATGAAATTCAAGAGGATATTATCTATTTTTTGCGAGAAAACAGAATTACCTTGTGCCTTCAATTTTTTCGTCGAGAAACAGTAAGAACCATCAGATTTGAAAATATCATAAGTGGAGAAGATTTCAGCTATGTAATGGATGCCTTGTGCAATGTTGAAGTGATAGCGTATTTGGCAAAAGTATTATATCACTATCGTTATGTGGAAGGTTCAACAAGTCGTCGCTGGAATCCGGATACGATAGAGTGTCTTGGCGTGATTTGGAATCATCAAAGTGGTTTTTTAAATTCTTTTCAGGAGCATGTAGATAAACTGGCATACGCTGAGGCGGCATATGATAAGTATATATGGGCGCTCTATCAGCTGAGTTCAAGGTACTGCCCGCTGTCTTACCGGGAAAAAAGAAGGAAATTGTCTCATTTGAAAGATACCATGGAATTTGATGCATACCGGGGCGTCTACCCTTTGAGCAAGCAGCAAGGTATTCAGAAAGTAAAATATATGTTCGTGAAATATCGCTTAGAAGGAATCGTACTACGGTTTGGACCGCTATTTTTGAGAGTTGTCAGGGGAGAGTAAGTTGGAACAGGAAAGAATGCGCAAGAATAACAAAGTTGGTATTATTACTATGTACCACGATAGCTATAATTTTGGCGGTCTATTACAGGCATATGCATTACCAACGGCTCTCAAAAAGTATTTTGACCTGGATGCTGAGCAGATTGATTATGATATGTCGCCTGAGAAGGAAGATCTGGAAGGAAATTGTAATGCAAAAACTTACCGAATGGGTTATCTAATATACAGACTAGGCATTTTGTTTTTTAGTAAGTTGGAGCATTCCAGTATCTTGAAAAGGAAAACAGCGTTTGATCAATTTATCGACGATATCCCCCACAGTAATCAAACGTATCATGCTCGCACGATTTCAGAATGTGAGGACAGATACAGAATTTGCATATGCGGAGGGGATCAGATTTGGTCTGATTATTCAGTTGCAGCTCCTTCGGCTAATATAGAACACTTTAAGGCATATTCGCTTCAATTTGCTGGTTCGCATACGAAAAAAATTGCATATGCACCCAGTATGGCGGTCTTAACCATGACAGACGGGTACAAAAAAATCATGAGAGAAGGCCTTTCAAAATTAGACGCAATTTCTGTCCGTGAACGGCGGTCTGTACCTGTTCTTAAGCAAATTACTGATCGGGAAATCAGCGTTGTTGCAGATCCGGTTTTGCTGTTAACGAAAGTGGAATGGACCCAATTTGCAAACGCAAAGAATATAAATGGAAAATACATTTTATGCTACCTTTTGGGGGACAGCATAATGCAAAGAATAGCGGTTAAAAAGCTGGCGCGAAAACTTCAATTGCCGATTGTGACATTTCCTCATATTCTGGGAAATGTTGTGAGAAAGTGTGATCTCTTTTTTGGAGATATTCGCAATTATGAAGGCCCTCGGGAATTTTTAGGACTGATTGAAAATGCTGAAATAATTATCACAGACTCTTTCCACGCCTGCGTATTCTCCATGATCTTTCAGACACCGTTTGCGGTGTTTGAAAGGCATAAAGCAGACGAGAAAGGAAACATGAACAGCAGAATCTACGATTTTCTGGAGGAATATCATCTGGAGGATCAACTGGTAACGGTAGAAGCATTGGCCGGGATGCAGGAAATCCCCCAAGTCGATTTTACTTATGCACATACCCATTGGAAACAGCGCAGGGCGGAGTCCTTACAGTACCTGGAAAATGCGTTGAAAGAGAACGAAAACGGAGCAGAACCGTGAAAAATCAGTTAAAAGCAGGTATCCTATTATCCTATGCAACCACCGGAATTTCCATTTTCATACAGCTTGTCTATATGCCGGTGATGATCCGGCTTCTGGGGCAGAGTGAATTTGGTCTGTATTCTCTGGTTTCAGGCGTTGTCAGCTACCTGAGCTTATTCAGTCTGGGATTCACCGGCGCTTATCTTCGCTTCTTTGCCAGAGAAAATCAGAAGAACGATCGGGAAGGTCTGGCCGCGCTGAATGGGATGTTTATCCTCCTTTTTCTCCTGCTGTCCTGTGCGGCATTGATTTGCGGTTTTACATTGAGTTGTTTCCCCAGACAGATATTCGGTACAAAATTATCCGGTGCGGAATTGCAGGAAGCAAGAATTCTGATGATGATTCTTGTGGCAATGTGCTCCTGTTTGTTTAATGTATGT
>SAMEA3663092__coassemble_492_pt1 | contig 12494 bp, 11 predicted proteins | sample SAMEA3663092__metabat2_high_PE_027 | metagenome-assembled genome bin SAMEA3663092 (sample SAMEA3663092) | pig gut metagenome | biome: pig gut; feature: pig-associated habitat; material: faeces | place: France | collected 2012
ATTCTTGTGGTTAATATGGCAATTTGTCTGGTAAGCGGTATTTTTGATTCCATTGTCAGCGCTTATGAGCAATTTGTTTTTCAGCGGGTTGTTTCCCTGGCCGCGACGGTCATGAATCCGTTTCTATGCCTGCCGTTGCTGCTGCTGGGATATGGCAATGTGATGCTGGTTGTGGTCTCCACCTGTATTGTTGTGGGAAAGCTGGCCATCAATGTATGGTTCTGCTTCTGGAAATTGAAGATTCCTGTTTCCTTTCGGAATTTGCAGTTCTCTGTGTTAAAAGAGGTGGGAATTTTCAGCTTTTTCCTGCTGCTCAATATGATCATTGACCAGATTAACTGGAATGTAGATAAGCTGATCCTCAGCCATACCAACGGAACAAGGGAAGTGGCAGTTTATGGGGTGGCATCCCAGATCAACGCCCTGTTTATGACATTTTCAACGACAATTTCTTCCGTATTTTCTCCGCGAATCAACCGTATTGCGGCAGAAAACAGCGTGAATTCCCGGAGAGAATTCACGATCTTGATGTCGAAGGTTGGAAGAATCCAATGGATGATTCTGGGGTTGATGGCTATGGGCTTTGTTATTTTTGGGAAGTTCTTCATTGTGAACATTTACGCCGATGATGGCTACGGGGATGCCTATTGGGCGGCGCTGTTTCTGGTGCTGCCGGCCTTGGTTCCCCTGATTCAAAACATCGGAATTGAAGTACAAAGAGCATTAAACCGACATCAATTCCGATCCATCATTTACTTCATTATGGCAATCATCAATATCTTCATGACCATCCCTTTGGCAGAGAAATTTGGCTGCGTTGGCGCAGCGATGGGAACTGCAATCAGTCTGGTTCTTGCCAACGGAATCATCATGAACGTGTTTTATCATAAGGCTCTGAAAATAGATATGCTTTATTTCTGGAAGGAAATCGGCAAAACCCTGCCGGGATTTTTGGCTCCTGCCATCCTTGGCGTATGGATTATACGGTCTGTTTTCTTTGACAGTTTGATGAAATACGCCGCATGGATTGCAGTATTTTCACTTGTTTACTGTCTATCCATATACTGCTTTTGTTGTAACAAGCAGGAACGGGTACTGGTCTTGGGATTGATTAGGAGAAAAAAGAATGAACCGTAAACAAGATTGCTGCGGCTGCACCGCCTGCCAGCAGATTTGCCCTGTGCAATGTATTGCCATGGAACCGGATGAGGAGGGCTTTCTCTATCCGAAAATCAACGAGACAGCGTGTATTCATTGCGATCAATGCAAAACGGTCTGCCCCATTCTCACGCCGCTGCTTCCGGCGGGCGAGACGAAAACCTATGTGGGATATGCCCGAAATGAGGAAATCCGCAGACAGAGTTCCTCCGGCGGGATTTTCTCTCTTGCGGCGCAGGTCGTGCTAAAACGCGGCGGTGTTGTATTCGGCGCTGCCTTTGATGATGCCTTCCAGGTGCGTCATATTGGGATAGAATCCGAAAAGGATCTGTGGCGGCTGCGGGGAAGCAAGTATGTGCAAAGCAGTCTTGACAATACATATCCCCAGGTGAGGCAGTATCTGGCCGCCGGGCGGTGGGTGTTGTTTTCCGGCACAGCCTGTCAGATTGCAGGACTCAAGAAATATTTGGGAAAAGCGTACGATCGCTTGCTGACCATTGATGTGCTGTGTCACGGCGTACCATCTCCGAAGATATGGAAGCTGTATCTGGAAGAGCAGGAGCGGAAACATCATGGAAAGATTACCTCCATACAGTTTCGGGATAAGCGGTTGGGCTGGAAACTGTATTCCATCCGAATTCTGTTTGCGGACGGAGGGGAGTATGCCGTTCCCTTTCCGGATGATGTATTCATGAATATGTTCCTTGCCAACATTGATTTGCGGCCTGCCTGTCATGACTGCCGGTTCAAGGAATTTCCGAGAGTATCGGATATGACCATTGGCGACTGCTGGGGAATTGAGAACTGTATGCCGGAGATGGATGACGATAAAGGTACTTCCCTTTTCATGGTGCATTCCCCCAAAGGTGAGAGAATCCTGGAAGCAATCCGGGAGGATCTGGCAGTAAAAGAAGCGGAACTGAATCGATTTTTATCGGGAGACGCGGATCTGAGAAAATCGGTGGATATGCATCCAAATAGAAAGAAATACTGGGCAGGTGTCTATCGGGGAGAAAGCTTGGATGTCCTGCATGGATATGTCAGGAAAAGCTTTCTGCAAAAGGTGGTAGGCTTGATTCGTTGGGTACTGACGAGATGAAATCTTCAGAAATAAGCTCGGGCAGCCGGATCAATTCTCCAGCTGCCCGAGGGGGACACCGTTTTCTGAAACTAAGGTGGTATTTGCCAAGGCAATTTGTCCGCCTGTGGCGGGATCGGTGACCGAAAAGAAAAGCTGCCAAGTCCCCTTAGACAAATCCCTTACAGGAAGCGAAGCGGTAAGCGTTTTTGTCTGCCCGCTTGTCAGACTGCGGAAATCAAACGCCAGAGGAAGCCTGCATGTGTCCCCTGTCTGGACATTCCGAAGCAGGAAGGCTCCGTCAAAAGGCTTCAGGGTATTTCCGAAGCCGGTGTTTTCCAGCTCCAGCTGGAAGGTCAGCTGAGGGGAAAGGAACCCCTGTTTTCGGAGAGTGAATGCTTGTGCGGTGTACCGATAGCCCAGATGAGCCTGCACATAGGTCAGACCGTCACAGCCGGAGAAGGCATCCTCTCTGTCCCAAACAGATTTGCTCCATTTATTCAGAACCATCGGATCGTAGTCAGCATTCAAATAGGAGACATGCAGGGTTCGGAGGTACTGGACAGCGGCGGGAAGCACATTGTATGGGGTGTCGAAAACCACTTCTCCGCCGTTGGGCACATATTGACACAGGCGGTTCTGGAAGGACAGCTCTTCCTCCCTTGTGCCTTTGCAGGCCGGGTCGGAAATGCCCTTCCTTGGCGTATCCCCGTAGGTGCCCAGATCAGAAGCGGACCCAAGCATACCGTCGTTGTATAAGCCCAGCCTGCCGGCAATGGGAGGATGCTCCTGAAAGGCTGGGAATTTTGACGGTACATCGTTTTGACCTGTAATCATGCGCCATTGGGCAGGCATCCGAACGGACAGATAGATGGAGGGCGCGATGACTTCATGCAGATGCAGCGCCAAAGTCTTGATGGATTTTGCATTCGTAAAGTGAGAGCCGTGCATCTCGCCCCAATTGCCAACAAAGACACCCTGCATCAGATAGACAGAGGCCTCATATCGGTTCACGATCTCACTGACCTGATCCATATGGGTCAGGATTGTGGACAGGGCTTCCGGCTCCGAAGCCTTTGCAACCCCGTCCCAGTCATAGAGAAAGCGCAGAAGAATCTGGATGCCGGACGCGTCCCAGAAATGTAAAATCCCATCCAGCTGCTCCAGGGCGCAGTCACTGATGGCACCGTTTCGGTAATCGCGGAGATTGATTTCCAAAAGTACCAGCGGGAAAGGATATTCCCCGGCAGAAGCATGGTCAGCGGCACCATCTTCGTTCAGGGTGTATCGGACAATGCGGTAAAATCCCTGATAAGGATTCCGCAGAATTTCCGTGCTTTCCAGAAGCACTTCCGGGGTAAAGGCAACCTGCCGGAAGCTGTGCAGGGCAAGAAAGAGTACCAGCAGAAGAATCAACGGAAGGACGTATTTCAGGAAAATGGTAAAAAAATGCTGCATACCTGGGAACTCCTTTCATTCTGCATCTTTTCTATATTGTATCAAATCGGGAGGGAACCGTCCAGTAGGAATTTCCCCAGACGCTCCAAAAGGAGAATCAGATACCATGACAGAGAAAGAACTGTTTTGCAGCGTTATACGTGCTTCGCTGTTTCCCCAAGCTTACAGGATGCCCCAGATCCCCCGGGAGCAGTACAGGATGCTCAACGAGATGTTGAGCAGTCATGCCCTGACGCTGCTGCCCGCAGGCGGTGTGGAATCCGGGCAGATGCCGGAACCGCTGCGGGAGCAATGGGAACAGACGCTGTTCGGGCAAAAGCGGCGCTTTGGACAGTACCTTTATCAGCAGGATGCCGTACTGCGGCTGTTTGCAAAGGCAGAAATATCCTGTGTCGTTATGAAAGGGGCAGTATCCGCATCCTATTATCCGGAACCGGCATATCGTGCCATGGGGGATATCGACCTGCTGGTGCACCCTCAGGATCGGGAAAAGGCAGAATCCCTTCTTTTGGAAAATGGCTTTCGGAAATTCGGCTATGCGGATGCTATGGAACAGCCCTTTGCAAAGGGTTCGCTGATTGTGGAAGTACATATCGGTGCATTTATCAATGGAGCATTTGTGGAAACAATCAATTCTTACCTTCTGAATCATCTGGAAGCGCCGAGCAGAAAGACGCTGTATGGATTTTCCTTCCCCTGTCTGGAGGAAGCGTGCAATGGTCTTATCCTGCTGGAGCACCTGCACCATCATTTTCGGGATCGTCTGGGGTTTCGTCAGGTGATTGACTGGATGATGTATGTGGATGGGCAGCTGAATGATGATGCCTGGAATCATGGAATGGGCTGCTTTTTTCGAGAAGTTGGTCTGGAAACCTTTGCCATTACCGTGACAGCCATGTGCCAGAAATACTTTGGCCTGCGAAGAGCGGGAATCTCCTGGACTCAGGGGGTGGATGAAACGCTGTGCGATAAACTGTTTGACCACATTTTTTCCATGGGCAACTTTGGAAGGAAGCTGAAAGCAAATCAAAACAGCGCGGCAGGAATGCTGCGGGACTGCAGCCTGCCCAGCATCCTGACGGGCCTGCAGAAATCGGGCCAGGAAAACTGGCAACTGTGTCACAGACACCCATGGCTCAGACCCTTTGCCTGGCTGTATCAAATTTTTGTCTACCTCTATCGTATGATAACGGAACGGTATAATATGTCAATTATACTGGTGGTAAAGGAACGGCGAAGGGTGCGCAGAACCATGGAGCTGATGGATAAGCTGGGGCTCCAGCAGAAGGATACCAGAACCTGAAAGGCGTGTTCACATGAAACGAAAGAGAACCTTTGAAATTATGCAGATTGCCGGGGACTATCTGGTGATTCCCACGGACGGCAGCAAGGCATCCTTTGGCGGGACGGTGGTACTGAACGAGGTGGCAGCGTTTCTGCTGAAAGCCATGGAAACCGATATCAGCCGGGAGCAGCTGCTGGATAGAATGGTGGATACCTACGCGGTGGAGCGGGATGCTGCGGACCGGGATCTGGGAGAGATTCTGCATACCTTTGAGACCCTTGGGCTGATGGAATAGACAGATAGGAAGCGCGTATGGTGAAGGAAAAGATACACAGGCTGCTTTTTAGTCCAGCCATCGGTGATCTGCGCAGGTGGTCAAAGCCTTGCAGGTTTTCGATTTTTGCAATTTGTATCCTGAAATTTCTGCTGGCAGGCTGCTGCCTGCTGATCCCGCTGGCAACCAGAGGACTGATCGACGGGGCGGCATCCCAAAATGGGCAACGACTGGGATGGTGCGCCGGGGTTTTGGTACTGACGGTGCTGGGGATCCGGGGGCTATCTCTGGGGATTAGTATTCTGTCCATCCGGGTAAATGCGGATTTGCAAAAAGGTCTGCGGGAGATGGTGCTCAGAGAGCTGATGAAAAAGCAGTATGCCAGTTTGTCGGCATTTCACAGCGGCGAGCTGGTGAGCCGGATCCTGTCGGACGTTACGGTAGTGAAAAACGGGATTCTGGAGATCCTGCCGGGCATGGTAACCATGGCAGTCAGCTTCTTCGGTGCCGCAATTCTCCTGATTGGCATGGACTGGCGGTTTGCGGTGGTGCTGGTGGCCGGCGGCCTGCTGGGGCTGGCGTTGATTGTCTTGATGGAGAGCCCCTTGAAGACCCGACACGCTGCTGTACAGGAGGCGGAGGCAAAGTATCACGCATCGCTTCAGGAAACCCTGGAAAACCTGCTGCTGGTGAAGGCCAGCGGCTCCGGGAAACGGATGGAGCGGCAGGTGGGAGAAAAACAGAACCATCTTGCAGCAGTCCAGCGGGAAAAAGGCTATTTCAACGCTGCCATGAATCACGGAATCCACCTGACCTTTCAGCTGTCGTGGCTGCTATGCCTTCTGTGGGGCGGTGTGGGCATCTACCGGGGAGAGATCACCTACGGAATGCTGGCAGCCATGCTCCAGCTGGTCAATCAGGTGCAGGGGCCGATCTCCGGTGTCGCCGGGCTGGCGGGGCAGGCCTATGCCGCAGTCAGTTCTGCCGAGCGAATCCGGGAGCTGCTGGCCCTTCCGGAGGAGCCCTGCACAGTTCGCAGGGAATGGGATGGCGGCGTTCTGACGGAGCTTCGGCTGGAAAATGTGCAGTTTGGCTATGACCGAGACGCACAGCCGGTTTTGCAGCAGGTGAGCTGCACCATCCGTGCCGGGGAATTTGTGGCGGTCACAGGCATTTCCGGCGAGGGAAAGTCCACCCTGTTTCGCCTGCTGCTGGGGGTTTATCCACCGGACAGCGGCAGTCTTTCGGTGCGGCTGCATTTTCCCGATCAGGATAGGGACGTCCCCATTGGGCCGGATACCCGTAGCCTATTTGCCTATATCCCTCAGGGCAATACCCTGTTTTCTGGTACTTTGCGGGAGAACATTGCCATGTTCGCAGAGCAGGCTCAGGAGCATGAGATTCTGGAAGCTGCCCGCATTGCCTGCATTGCGGATCTGATCGGAACCCTTCCCGATGGACTGGATACGGTGTTGGGGGAACGGGGCGTGGGCGTGTCGGAGGGACAGGCCCAGCGCATCGCCATCGCCCGGGCGATTTTGACGAAGGCGCCTGTCCTGCTGTTGGATGAAAGCACCAGCGCTCTGGACGAGCAGACGGAAGCGCGACTGCTGGAGAATCTGTCCCGGCTGCCGGGAAGAACCTGCCTGATCGTCACCCACCGAAAGGCGGCGTTGGAGATCTGCGATTACTGCCTGCACATGGCCCATGGGGCCCTTACTGCACATCTGGCAAAAAATGAGAAAAAAACCTAGAAACCCGTTGCGCCGGATTGAAAAATGTGGTAAAATATAATGTCAAAAAAGGGACTGTGGAGTCAAATAAAAAATTGGCGGAAAAGCTCCTGTGATAGAAAAAATGATGATAACAGGGAGGGGAGGAAATTATGGAGAACACAAAGAAACGACAGGACAAAAAACTGTCCGTGAAAATATTGGGCATTCTCCTCAGCGTCTGTCTGATTGTGGCAATGCTTCCGCCTGTGTCTGCGGCTGCCGAAGAAAATGTTAGGAAATTGCAGAACGGCAGCTTTGAGGAAGGACAGGCCTTCACAGGGGACTATTCCCAGCCGGATCAGAGCGCGGTTCCTTCCTGGAATACCACGGCGTTTGAGAGAAAGATTGAGTTATTCAGGAAAAATACCAACACCTACATTTCCGGTGTCACTTTGGAACCCACAGACGGTACCTACGCCGCAGAGTTGAACGCCGATGAAGAAAGTACCCTGTATCAGAACGTGAAAACCACCTCTTCCAGCGTGTACGAATGGGGTCTGGATCACGGTGGTCGTACCACAATGGATACCATGGCTCTGGTCATCGGCCCCAAGCAGAGCGTGAATCCCTCCAAGCCCAGCAAGGCAGGACGGGATCAGTTCATGCAAATGCTGGACTGGCTGATTAAGCAGGGAATAACCTCCGTCAAGAGCACGCAGGGCTTGGGGGAACAGCTCACGGTTTACAGTAAGAAATTTGCTGCAAGCGGTGCCTTTTTCGACAATGCGGGCAACAATGCCTTTAGCCTGACCCCCAGTACCATCTATACCGAGGAATGGCACATCTGGATCATGGCGGACGGAAAAGCAACCAGCGGCACAAATCCCTGGGGGCATTACGGCTCCAATGCAGAGGGTACTGCCGGTTCGGATACCGGCTCAGGCAGCAAAAGTGTGGATTTGAGCAAGTATTATCTGTACACCGTCCCGGCGGGTCAGACAGAAACGGTATTCGCCTTTGTGTCGGTGGGATGTAAAGATAATCAGGGAAGGACCTACGGCAACTTCCTGGACAACATCAACTTCCAGCTTTATCATCCCCTGTCCGGCAGCACCACGAGTCACGGCAGCGCGGTGATTGGCGGCAGCGACGGCACAGCGGAAGGAGAAGGCGCGGACAGCGGCCACAAAGTGACCATAGGTGGCAATCTGGCAACCTATGTCACCGATGGCGAAAAGCTGAAAATTCAGGCGATTGTAAAGAAAGCGGATGCCGATGTCGGCTGTGAGTTCGTCGGTGTCTATGACACAACGCAGGATGAAAACGGTAACCCTAAAACTGTGTTTTTGCAGCTGGCAGGAAACGTGATTGAGGATACCGGCAGCCTGACAGACGAAAAGGGAAAATGGATCAAGTCCACCAATACGGACGGCGATACCATTTACACCTATTATTTGGAGAATCTGACTTCCGCCACCGACCTGCACTTTGTTTTCATCAAAAACCCAACCATCACCTACGACCCCAACGGCGGCAAAGCGTATGTGGTGGAACGAACCTATAATACCAATGAAGCGGAGAATGTCTACAGCTTCAAACCGGCTATCCTTACAGGAAACACGGGCGGAGTGGACACAACAACTGGCGCAACGGGAAAGCCGACGCAGATGTTTATACCCCCTTATGTATCCCATGCGGCGGAAGCGCCTGCAGATAAAGACGGAAAGACGGTTGACGGCTGGAAATTTATGGGCTGGAAGCTGACCGGTGATAAATTAGGAAAGACTGGTGAAGCAGAAACACATGTAAATGCGGATCAGTTAGGCAAGTTAATACTTCCTGCCGTACATACCATAGCATGTAATTACTCTGTCGATGGAGCGACAGAGGAGACAGTAGCACAGCATTTTAACATTTATAATGGAAACGTGTCATTGACGAAAACAATTAATAAAACGGGTAATGAGGTTGATGGTGTAACCTGGAAAGATAACGGAGAAGAAAGAGCCTATGCCAATGACCACAAAGGTCTTACCATGATAGCCCAGTGGCGCTGGCGGCAGGCATTCATCCCCCAGGTGGGCAGCGGTGCGAACTACACCGATTCCGCCAACGGCGGCACAGTGGAAATCACCAGCGTAACGAATACCTCGGATTCCAATTACAATGCTGCCTATAACGCCAACGGCGGCAAATCCTACCACGCGGAAACGGATGAGACGATCACTGCCACCGCCACCGCCAAGGACGGCTTCACCTTTGAGGGCTGGTATGACGCAAGCGGCAAGCTGGTCACCACCAACACCACCTACAGCTACACGGAAACCAAGGAAAGCGTCAACACCTACTACGCCCGGTTCTCCGGCAGCGTCACCCAGACCTATATCCGTCAGGTGAAAAACGGCGACACGTGGGTGGACACCACGGACGACAAGATCGGCACGCTGGGACGGTATGAATACATTGACGCGCCGGGTACGCCCATCAGCTCTACCGCAACGGCAGGCTCCGGCTACAAGTTCGTGGGCTGGTATGATTCTACCGGCAACAAGGTAGCAGATACCATGCTGACCAACAATGGCGCAACCATCAGCTACACCACCACCGGCAACGCCACCTACTACGCCCGCTTTGTAACGACCTATACCGTCAATTTCGCCGCCCAGACCAAGCAGGCCGATGGCAGTTTTAAGACGGACACCGTGGGCGGTAAGGTCAGCGTAGCTTCTGTCACGGATGTGGACGGAATCGCCGCCGAATCCATAGCCACTGCCAATTCCGGCTACAAATTCCTTGGATGGTATGACAGCAGTGGCAGTTTGCTCAACGGCGGCGCAACCTTCTCAACCGCGACCACCGCGGCAACCAACGGTAAGACCTACTATGCCCGGTTTCAAAGTATCTACACGTCCACAGTTACGGGATCGTTCGTTTCTTTCGTTTCTGAAAGTGAGCAGACAGAAATCCCGAGTGCCTTTGAAGGCCGTCATGCCGGCATTCATAAGAACACGGAACGCTATGGCCTTGAGGACGGATTTGGCAACACGATCTCTACAGGCTTCCAGTATTCCCTGAATACCATGGAGGACGTCACCACGATTCAGATTACCGTTTCTGTACCGGCTTCCGCCTATGTGAAGGTGGGCGGCACCGGCAGCTTCAGCGGTAACGGAACAGCTATTCTGACTGACAGTGAAGGTGTTTCCTATAACAAGGGCAGCATCCAGCAGATCAGCGGGGCCACAACCCTGACCTATTATTGGGATGCTGCTGGACTGAGTGCTGGCCAGACCTATGGCTTCATCATTGACAACCTCTATGCCCCGGGAGCCACAGCGGCGATCACCATCAACGGCACAGCGGGTACAAAAGTTACCAAAGACAATGGCGTGGTCAATACGGCTTCGGGCGAATACAGAGACAAATCTCACTATCTCCAATAAGTGAGCCAGAAAAACAGAAGGGAGCCGGAAGATGATCTATGAGATCGCTGGGCTGAAAGTCGAAATGGAGCCAAGGTTTGGCCGCCTGACGAAAGCGTGCGAAGGCTACCGCTCCTCCGGCACCCCTGTCATGACCCTGACACCGGATCCCCGGGACGAGGTGCAGGTGCAGGTTCCCACCCAGGAGGAACGGGAATACATTCTCCACAGCGCGGCATTCTGCCGGGAGATTATCCAGCATGGACGGTTTTTTCTCCATGCTTCCGGGGTGGTCTGCGGAGGAGAGGCTTTCCTGTTCTCCGGCCCCTCCGGCACCGGAAAATCCACCCATACCGCCCTGTGGCAGAAGCTGTATCCCGGCATCCAAATCCTCAACGATGATAAACCGGTCATCTGGCCGGAAAAAGGGCATATAACCGCATGGGGAACCCCTTTTTCCGGCAGGACCGATCTCCAGAGGAATCTGGGTGTTCCCCTCATGGGTATCTGCTTTCTGAAGCAGGCCCGTGAGAACCGCATCCGGCCTGTTGCCGAGACCGAAGCCCTGGCGTTGATTCTAAACAACACCTGGCGCCCCAAAGATGACAAGACCATGAACCTGCTCCTGAACGGAATCCAGCAGGTGGTGGAAGAAATTCCCATATTCGAGCTGTCCTGCACCACAGATCCGGAAGCAGCACAGCTCTCTTACGCTACCATGAAAGGAATGAGATAAGGATGGACGAGAATCGCAAGGACTATGAGCCGCCCAAGGTGACATTATATCGTTTTGATGATAACGAGCTGATTCTCACCGCCAGCGGCGAGGATTACGCGGCAAACGCCTTAAATGCTTTTTTTGGCGGAACCAACACCACCTTTGAACGCCAATAATTTTGGGAAGGGACAGCTATGCGTCTGATACAGAATCATATCCTCCGAAAAACCCATTCCGATGTGGTGCTGGTTCCCCTCTCCAACGAGGAAACGGACTTCCATGGAATGCTGGTGCTCAATGCCACGGGAGCATTTCTCTGCAAGAAGCTGCGGCAGGAGACAGACAGGGACAGTTTGATAAAAGCGCTGGCCGCGGAATATGGCCTTGCAACGGAGCAGGTAACCGGGGATGTGGATGCGTTCCTGTCTGAACTGGATGCCTGCCATTTGCTGGTGCGGTAATGGGAAAAATAGAACAGTGCTTGCAGGAGTTGGGCTACGCAATAGTACCGGTTCAGGGAACCAGTATGTGGCCCCTTTTGCGCGAAAAAAAGAGCTGGGTGGAGGTCACGATCCGGGATGACACCCCCTTGACATCGGAAACGGTTGTCCTCTACCGGAGGGAAAACGGCCAGCTGGTGCTGCACCGGATCATCCGGGTGGAAAATGACGGCACCTATTGGGTATGCGGCGACCATCAATGGAAGCTGGAGGAACGGATCCGGGAGGAGCAGATCCTTGCCGTGGCCCGTACCTTTTCCCGGAATGGATATCTGATCGATGCGCATACCAAATGGTATCGACTGTATCAGTTATTCTGGAACCGGAATCTGACGGTACGGCGGTGCTGTCTTGCTCTGCTGCGCCTGATCGGTCTGGAGGATTGGTAATGTGCAGTTTCCACCTGATACCAATTCGTAGTTTGGTCATCTCCTTACGGAGCTGACCAAATTTTTGTAAGCGTCAATTTTAGTCCCATAAAGGAACACGCCGGTCTACCACAAATGGTAGACCGGCGAAATAATATCAATATCATGTGTTACAGGATGGGGTTCATCTTTTGATGTAGAAGATACATCTTCCTCCGATGCTGCCTGCATGGAATCAGCCTGATTGGTGAGGGAATTGGGAAAAACGGTGTTTTTATCGATGCACATACAGTAAGCCTCCTTCCTCAAATAGCATAATCAAATTTTAGGATAAAATCAACCTGGAATTTCTTAATTTTCCGGATATCTGTTCATAAATAGATGGTTATACCCTAACCCACCCCTCACCTTCTACAGCCATTATCAAGACTGTATTGAAAAATCGCAAAATCCTGAGTTTTTAGCTTGTCAGATTGCGTCGAATGGGTTATGATAGAGTTATAATAATCCATTCGGAG
>SAMEA3663092__coassemble_493_pt1 | contig 12463 bp, 7 predicted proteins | sample SAMEA3663092__metabat2_high_PE_027 | metagenome-assembled genome bin SAMEA3663092 (sample SAMEA3663092) | pig gut metagenome | biome: pig gut; feature: pig-associated habitat; material: faeces | place: France | collected 2012
ATGTCTCTTCCCTATGTGTTACCTATGTTACTCTTGACACAATGGCCGCCCCTACGGTACATTTTGTTATTTCGAAACCCCAGTTTCCTATTGACTTTTCACAATTGTGAAATATACTGATGGTATATAGAGAAACCATTCCATATTTTTCCTGAACAAGAAAAGGAGCGTGTGATTATGATGCGGAAAACTGTATCACGGCTGCTGGCGCTGGTTCTGGTGCTGTGCATGGTCGTCATGTGCGTGCCTGTGCGGGCGCAGGCGACAGTGAATCTGACCCGCCCGGAAAATATCACGGACGAGGAGTGGGAGATTCTGCGCAAGAAGCTGCTGGCCCAGCTGGCGGCGAAGCAGGCAGAAGAGACCGGCAGTATCACGGAGGTAACGCTGCCCGAAACGGACAGCCTGTCCAAAAGCGACAGCGGCAATCTGACCGTGACTGACACGGCAAAAAACACCGGCAGTGCCGATACCAACCAGACCGTCAGCGTGGAGCTGCCCCCGCAGGCTGACACCATTACTACAACGACGGATGGCGGTAAAACGACCATCACGAACGAGTATGACACCACTATCACGGTGAACGGCGAGGAAAAGAATGTCACCGTCGAGGAATCTTACGACTTGAACGCAACGGTCAAAGAAACGGAAACCGTCGGTGATGGTGAGAATAATGAAGTCACCGATATTACCTATGACGTTTCTCTGAACGGCTCCATTTCTGCGGAAAAGAAGGCCGAAGAAACCACAGAGAAAGTTGTCGAGAATACTGTTATCCCCAATGTGGATGCAGCGGCAAACAAAGCCGCCAAAGAGGAAAAGGTTACCGCCCCCCAGTATAAGGTGGACATGACCATCAACGGCATGGATGACAAGAAGGTCACCCGGGTGGAGCACAAGTACACGACCACCAAAAAAATTACCGACAGCAGTGGTGCTGAGACAGAAAAGACTGTTGAGGAAACCGAATACTACTACAACGCAGCCAACGGCATCGATGAAACCGACACCTCCAAGAAGTACTTCACCGTCTCCGAGGTTGAGAAAGAATCGAAAACTTCCGGCGTAGTAAGCACCGTCAAGGAAAAGGTAGTCTCCCTGTGGACCAGCTTCCTGGGCATCTTCCATATTACCACCGATGCCTTTGAAGGCTCTGCCGATGCCGACGGGAAAAAGGATACCTATACCGACCTGTCCGCCGCTGTGGATGCCAATACCGGCAAGACCGTGGAAATGCTGCGGGACTATGAGACCGATTCTTCCGCCGTCCTGAATGAAAAAGTGACCGTGGATCTGAACGGTCACGACTATACCAACACCAGCGACAATGCCGCCATGAGCGTCACCGGCGGCGATGTGACCGTCAAGAACGGCGACATCATCAGTGGTGGCGCCGGTGCTGAGGTCAGCGGCTCGGGAACGAAGTTCTCTCTGAAGAACATCTTCCTTCGCTCCAACGCCGATAATGACACTTCCGGCAATACTGCCGCGGTGTCCATCAGCGGCTCCGGCAATACGGTGGATGTGGATGATACCCACATCGACGGAACCAGAAGCACCTACGGCATTCAGGATACCAGCACCGGCAAAAACGCCGTGAATATCGACGACTCCATCATTCAGGGCAAAACCAGCGTTGCGCTGAAAAATACCGACGCCGATATCCGCGACAGCTATCTGAGAAGCACCACCGGCGCGGCGCTTTCTGTTGACGGCAACTCCAAGGACAACGAAGTGGTCATCACCAATGGCCGGTTCGAAAGCGGCAAGGCCGCTGCCAATATCTACGCCAAGGATAAGGACGATATTGCAAGCATCACCGTCAAGGGCGGCCGGTTCACCGATCCCACCGGCCTGTGCAGCTACGTTCCCTATGGCTACGCCGCCATCTGCCGCAACGACGGCTCCTACTTCCTGTATGAGGTCGTAAGCACGGATTACACCCCCACCCGGGAGGGCTACCGCTTCCTGGGCTACACCGACGGAAACGGCAACGCCATCTCTCTGGCGGAGGCCTACCGCAAAGGCGTCATCGCCTACGCCCAGTGGAAGGAAATCCCCGAGACCACCGCGAAGCCGGCTGCTCTGATCACCGCCAAGACCGATGAAACCGGCTGCACCACCAAGGTCACCTATAAGGGCGACACCGCCTTCGTCACCGTAAAGGACAAAGATGGTGACTTCGCCCCCATCAGCGAGGTAACCATCCCCTCTGTCAAGCGGCTGCAGAACAAGGACATCGACACCGTGGAAATTCAGGTGGACGAGGATGTGGCACTGGTTCTGGATATCGAGAAGGCCAAGGAAAACGGCTTTACCGATATTGTGGAGGTTTCGCTGGAGAAGGACATCCTGCTGATCACCAGCGGCAAGGACACCTGCATCGAACTGGACATTGCCGAGCTGAAGGCCGCTGACAAGCCCGTGGAAATTCAGCTGGTGGAAGGTGAGCTGTCCGTCCTGCTGGGCAAGAACAGCACCATGTCCGTGGATCTGACCAAGGCGCTAAAAACCGGCGAGCGCATCGTGGTCAAGCTGGAAAACGGCGTGCTTAAGCTGTACGACAAGTATCATAAGCCCATCAAGGACTAACGAATCTATCGCATTGCGAAGGGGCTGTCTCAAAATGATTTGCAAAAATCATGAGAGGCAGCCCCTTCTCAATAGCATGGAACCATTCTATTAAGAATAAAAGACCGCCCTGGTGTTTTCACCGGGGCGGTCGCGCTGTATTCAGTTGGTGTAGTTGTCGAAATAGCCCTGAATGTGGATGATGGGGGTGCCCTTGTCGCCGGAGCCGGAGGTCAGGTCGCACAGAGAGCCGATCAGATCCGTCAGGCGGCGGGGTGTGGTGCCCTGAGAGGCCATGGTGCCCGCCAGATCGCCCTTCTCCCGGATCCGCTGGGAAATGGCGTCCTTCAGAGCCTGACCGCTGAGGTCGGCAAAATCATTGTCCGCCAGATACTTGAGCTTCAGCTCGTTGGGGGTGCCCACGAGACCCGAGGTGAAGGCGGGGGAAACCACGGGGTCAGCCAGCTCCCAGATCTTGCCCACGGGATCCTTGAAGGCGCCGTCGCCGTAGACCATAACCTCCACGGTCTTGCCGGTTGCCTCCTTGAACTGGGCCTGAATGTCCTCCACCAGAGCCTGGCAGTCCCGGGGGAACAGCTTGACGGTGGTCTCCGTGGACTTGTTGGAGCCCAGCAGACCGTAGCGCTCGTTGCAGCCGCTGCCGTCCACGGGGGCGTTCAGAATGTCGTCCAGACCGCAGACCTTCCCGGCACCGGCGGCCTTCAGCAGACGCTTGGTTCGGGCACGGGTGTGGATGTCGCAGGTCAGCACGTCCTTGGTGTAATTCAGAATTACCCGGGGGTCGTTGGCGAAGATGACCTCCACCTGTGCGCCTTCCTCCTTGATCAGGCCGGAGTAGTAGTCCACATAGTCAACCAGGGTGAAGGGGTGACGGTTCTCGCCGAACAGCTCCCGGTACTTTTCCAGCGTCAGCACGTCGCTGTAGGGATTGATCTTTGCCTCATCCAGCTTGTCAAGGCTCACCAGCTCGTTGCCCACCTCGTCGGAAGGATAGCTGAGCATCAGCACGATTTTCTTCACGCCTCGGGCGATGCCCCGCAGGCAGATGGCGAAGCGGTTCCGGGACAGGATGGGGAAAATCACACCGATGGTATCCCCGCCCAGCTTGGCGCGGACATCGGCGGCAATGGCATCCACGGACGCGTAGTTGCCCTGGGCCCGGGCCACCACGGACTCGGTGACGGCGACCACGTCACGATCCCGCAGCGCGTAGCCTTCGCTCTCGGCGGCCTCCAGAACGCTGCGCACCACGATCTTTGCCAGATCGTCGCCCTCACGGATGATGGGGCCGCGGATGCCTCTGGATACGGTTCCGACTTTTCTTTCCATAATTACCTCATTTCTCCGATCGGGGCTGCCGGCCCAGTCGGAAAGAATATTGTGAACTAAATAATTATACCGTATAACACCGGCTTTTTCAACGGTTTCTTTCGGAAAAAGCGGCAAAAACTTCGACGGGGCTTTCAAATTATACGAAAACGTTCTTTGTTCCCGTTTCTGTGGATTTTGCCAAAATGTGCCGGTAAATTTTGAGCGCATCATACAAACTCCCCGGGTATTTCTTGACAGGCAGGCAATATTGTGGTACATTTTCAGTAAATTGGTGTGATTATGGCCGGAGGTCAACAGATGAAAAAAGGTAATCCCGCAGCGTTGCTGCCCATTGCTGTGTTTCTGGTTCTCTATCTTGGCTTGGGCCTGCTGTTCGAGTATGGTATGCGCATCCCCATGGGCTTCTACAATATCCCCATTGTCATTGCCTTTCTGGCGGCAATTCTCGTGGCCTGCCTGCAAAACAGGGCGGTTTCCTTCGAGGAAAAGCTGACCATCATGGGTCAGGGCGTGGGGGATAAGAACATCATCACCATGCTGCTGATCTTCCTCACCGCCGGCGCTTTTGTGGGTGTGGTGGGCCGCAGCTCCGCCCAGAGCGTTGCCTACTTCATGCTGGAGCGGATTCCCGCACGGTTCGCCGTGGCGGTGCTGTTTGTGGTGGCCTGCTTCGTGTCCACCGCCATGGGCACCTCCGTGGGCACCATCACCCTGATCGCGCCCATCGCCGTGGAGGTGGCGCAAGTCTCCGCCTTCCCCACCGCTCTGTGCGTGGGTACCGTGGTGGGCGGTGCCATGTTCGGCGACAATCTGTCCTTCATTTCCGATACCACCATCGCCGCCTGCAACGGTCAGGGCTGCGCCATGAAGGATAAGTTCCGGGGCAATTTCTGGATCGCCCTGCCCGCGGCGCTGGCCACGCTGGTGATCATTCTGATCATGACCATGGGCCATGATACCGCCATCTCCATTCACGAATACAATCTGGTTCAGATTTTACCCTATGTGCTGGTGCTGCTGGGCGGCATCGCGGGCATCAATGTCTTCGTCGTCCTCATCGTGGGCATCGTTTCCGGCAGCGTCATCATGCTTGCCACGGGACAGTGCGCCGCCACCGATCTGCTTGCCAGCATGGGCTCCGGCGCGGCGGGTATGTTCGAAACCAGCATGGTTGCCGTTCTGGTGGCTGCCATGTGCAGCCTGATCCGGGTCTACGGCGGCTTTGACGCCCTGCTGTATGGCATCCGCCGGCTGTTCCGGGGGGAAAAGGGCGGTCAGCTTGGCATGGGTCTGCTGGTAGGCGCCATGGACATCGCCACCGCCAACAACACCGTTGCCATCGTCATGGCAAATCCCATCGCCACCCAGATGCGGCAGGAATATGGCATCAGCTCCCGCCGGGCGGCCTGCCTGCTGGACACCTTCTCCTGCATCTTCCAGGGCATCATTCCCTACGGCGCCCAGATGCTGGTGGCCATTTCCGCCGCGGCGGAGCTGGGCGTGGCCCTGTCGGCCTTCCAGATCATGCGCTACCTGTTCTATCCGTATCTGCTGGCCGTCAGTTCTCTGGCTGCCATCTTCCTGATCCGGGAGAAGCGGTAATCGAGCTTCCCGGCATCTGCCTTTCGACCATACATCCGCGAACTCTTTCCTGAGGGGGTGCATCCCATGGTAACCCAGAAGAAAATCCTGGTTGTCGAGGACAACGAACTGAACCGTGCTATGCTGGTGGAAATTCTTTCTGACCAGTATGCCACGCTGGAGGCGGAAAACGGCAAGGAGGCGCTGGAAATTCTGCGCAAGAACCGGGATACGATCTGCCTGATCCTGCTGGATGTGGTGATGCCCGTGATGGACGGCTACACCTTCCTGGATATCATGATGCGCGATGAGCGGCTGTCGCTGATTCCCGTCATCGTCATGACCCAGACCAGCAGCGAGGACGCGGAAATTTCCGCTCTGTCCCACGGCGCTACGGATTTTGTGCCTAAGCCCTACCGGCCTCAGGTCATCCTCCACCGAATCGCCAGCATTCTCCACCTTCAGGAGACTGCCGCCATGGTCAACCAGTTCCGCTATGACCGGCTGACCCGGCTGTACAGCAAGGAATTCTTCTTCCAGAAGGCCCAGGAGATTCTGGTGCGCAATCCCGACAGGGAGTACAACATCATCTGCTCCAACATCGTCAATTTCAAGCTCTACAACGATACCTTCGGCATTCCCGCCGGTGACCGGCTGCTGAAGAATTTCGCCGCCGCCATTGAGGACATTCAGGGCGAGGACTGCGTTGCCGGACGTTACAGCGGCGATCGGTTCGTGTGTCTCCAGGAGCGGGGCCGGGAAAACGTCCAGCGGGCCGTTTTCGAGCGGTCCATACGCTCCGACCTGCCGGACGATCTGCGCAACGTGGAGATCAAGTGGGGCGTCTACGAAATCACCGACCGTTTCCTCCCTATGGAGTATATGTGTGACCGGGCCATGCTGGCGGCGGACAGCATCAAGGGCCACTATAATCAGTCCATCGCCATCTATGATGACACCCTGCGCAAGAAGCTGCTGCGGGAGCAGAATATCACCGCCTCCATGGAATCGGCGCTGGCGAACAACCAGTTTATCGTCTACTTCCAGCCCAAGTACCGGGCCAGTGACAGCAGGCTCTGCGGCGCGGAGGCGCTGGTGCGCTGGATTCACCCGGAGTGGGGCTTTATGTCCCCCGGCGAGTTTATTCCCCTGTTTGAAAAGAACGGCTTTATCTCCAAGCTGGATCAGTACGTCTGGGAGCGAACCTGTTCCCATATCCGTCAGTGGCAGGACAAGGGATATCCTCCGCTGCCTGTTTCTGTCAACGTGTCCCGGGCGGACGTGTTCCAGTCTGATCTGGCGGACAGCATGGCGAACCTGACGAAGAAATACGGCATTGACCCGAAGCTGCTGCATCTGGAGATCACCGAGAGCGCCTATACCGAAAATTCCAAGCAGATCATCTCCATGGTGGATCAGCTGCGGGCACGGGGCTTCATCATCGAGATGGATGACTTCGGCTCCGGCTATTCTTCCCTGAATATGCTCAGCCAGCTGAAGCTGGACGTGCTGAAGCTGGACATGAAGTTTGTCCAGAGCGAAACCTCTCAGGGCACCGATCGGGGTGTTCTCCGGCTGGTGGTGGAAATGGCCCACCGCATGAATCTGAGCGTGGTTGCCGAGGGCGTGGAGACCCAGCAGCAGCTCAGCCGTCTGCAGGAGATCGGCTGCGACTATGTGCAGGGCTACCTGTTTTCCAAGCCCATTTCCGCGCTGGAGTACGATACCATGCTGAACCGTTTCGCCCAGCAGATGGACGTGCCCCTGCCCACCGCGCCCAAAATCGCGCAGGATCGTCAGTTCCTGCTGATCGTTGAGGAGGATCCCCGGAGCCGGAAGCTGCTCAGCCAGGCTTTCGAGGATCAGTTCGATGTGATGACGGTGACGGACTGCGCCCAGGCGCTGTCCTTCCTCAGCAGCCATGCCCAGGAGCTTGCCGCCATGATTCTCAGCAGCACCCTGCCTGATCCGGGGGCGCCGGTGGTGGTCAGCGCCCTGCGCCGGGAAACGGCCCCCCGCCGTATCCCCATCATGCTGATGACCCCGCCCCAGCGGGCACTGGAGCAGCAGGAGCAAAATCTGGATGTGGACGACACCGCCTACAAGCCCAGAGATTTGCTGTGCCTGCACTGCCTGCGTCGGCGGGTGGAATGGATGAACGTTCTGAATGCCTACCAGACCAAGGAGCGTTCCATGGTGTCCGAGGCCTGCCGGGATTACCTCACGGGCCTGCTCAACCAGCGGGGCCTTCAGGCGGCGCTGGATTCCGTCCAGCGGGACGACTACCCCATGGCGGTGTACCTGTTCGATGTGGATAACCTCGGGCAGGCCAACAAGCAGCTGGGCCACAGTGCCGGCGACCGAATCTTGAAGCATTTTGCCGACGTACTCCGGCGCAATACCCGCAGCGGCGACATTTTGTGCCGCTACGGCCCTGACGAGTTCGCGGTGATCCTGAAGGGCATGCGCTCTACCGATGCCGTTGCCAGAAAGGGCGCCGACATCTGCCAGGGCATTACCCAGCTGCAGTTCCCCGAGGGCTACAGCCCCACCTGTACTGGCGGTGTGGCGCTGTGCGTGGAAGCGGATGTGTTCCCCGCTATCCTCATTGAACGGGCAGACGAAGCGCTCTATCAAGCCAAGCGCCGGCAGCGGGGCGGATGTCTGCTGTGGGGCAACTAATACGAACGGGCTGTTAAAAAAGTCAATGTTCTTCTTTTGACCTTCCACTTTTTATCAGAAAAAGTGTCATAATTTTGGTCAAAAGGGGAACGGATTGCCACACCATCCTGCGGGATGGTTCGCAATGACAGACTTTTTTAACAGCCCCTTTTAGTATAACCATCCGTGGGTGCGTCTTTCGAGGCACACCCACGGAACAAGCTGAGCGGATTTCACTTTTGCTTTCATACGGATTGAGAAATAGTATCAAATCCAAAAAACAGGCGTTTTCTGTTTCCAGAAAACGCCTGTTTCCGGCACTGGGCAGTCTGAGAGCACGTCTGCCGCATACCGTATGGAAAAGGGAGAGGGATGATCAACCTTTTTCCCAATCTGAATGTCATTGCCATTGCCGCAAAGCATTTGGAGAGTGCTCAGAAACGGGCCGCTCAATTTGGAATTCGCGCTTGTACCGTAGAAGCCCTGCTAGCCGACCCGGACATCGAAATGGTAGTCAACCTCACCCCGGTAGGCGCCCACTATGACCTGATCCGCCAGGCGCTGCTGGCAGGGAAGCATGTTTATACCGAGAAAACCATCACCCTCAGCGTACATTCTCAGCAGCGTCAGAAGAATCGAAGGTGACAGCGATGAATTGCGGATGAACCAGCTGATCAGAACACCTTCCCGCGCTCAGGGCTGACCAGGCCGCAGCGGATAGGCCGCGCCCAAATGTTAAAATGCTCCCCATAGTACAGGCCCGAAATTGTTGTTTCGAGTGCCTGCGCTATGGGGAGCATATCACGATTTGTCATTCCTCTGGATTCCCGGGTTCGGGAGTATATTGAATGGCGTTGAAGTTGTAATGCTTTTCTCAAATGAACCCATTCTATTGAGAAAAACTATGGAAAATCAATTTCGCAACGTTTTTCGGTCGAGGGCCCAAAGGACGTTGGATGTCCGCCCGGCGTCCGTGACGCATTGTCAGCGGCGATCCGCCGCCAAATTCCAATTTGCCGCTGACTGCGTTATGGCGATCGGCATTAAATATAAATCATAGGATTATTTTGCAACGGTGATTGTGCAAAGTGCGCAATCACCGTTGCCATTTTTCTGCGACTTGTATTTGGTTGTAAGTTGTAAACCTGTCACGACTTAAGATAAAATAAAATCGTAGGTGGGAATCTTCCCAACCGCTTAAAAAGGTCAGGTGATTGGCATGGACGGCGCAGTTTTCGAGATTTCCGCAAAGGAAGTCACCGTTGAGGTGGTAGACAGGGCAACCGGCAAGGTTTACCGGCGCACGCTGCCCATCGATTATTATGAAAATGCCAACGGCCTTGTGCTCCGGGGCGAAAATCTGGACGGCAGCGTTTCCCAGCTGGTGTTCTACTCTGCCCGGGGAATGCAGCGAATGCAGGATCTGACGGGGAAAGGCCCCGACGAGGATCCCTGTGGTTCCCACAAGAAAAAGTAAGGAATTTCCACATTTTTTAAGGAGGAATGGCACTATGGTCAAGAAAACATTCGTCATCAACGGCGTCACCCGGAACATTCTGGTGGACGAGAACGAAACACTGGCGACCTTCCTGCGGGAGCGCCTGCTGCTGACCGGCTGTAAGATCGGCTGCGGCGAGGGCCACTGCGGCGCCTGTAACGTCATCGTGAACGGAAAAGTCACCCGCTCCTGCCTGACGAAGCTGGGTAAGATCAAGGACGGCGCGGAGATCACCACCATCGAAGGCATCGGCACCCTGTCCGACCTGCACCCCCTGCAGGTGGCCTGGATGGCCCACGGCTGCGCCCAGTGCGGCTTCTGCTCCCCCGGCTTCATCATGACTGCCAAGGTGTTGCTGGACAACAACAACGCCCCCACCCGTGAAGAGGTTCGCGACTGGTTCCAGAAGAATCGGAACCTGTGCCGCTGCACCGGCTATAAGCCCCTCGTGGATGCTGTGATGGACGCTGCCCGGGTCATGCGCGGCGAGATCACCAAGGAAGATCTGATCTTCAAGCCCACCGGCGACTCCATCGTGGGCACCAAGTACATCCGTCCCTCCGCTGCCCAGAAGGTCACCGGCACTTGGGACTTCGGCGCGGACGACGCTCTGAAGATGCCCGAGGGCACCCTGCGTCTGGCGCTGGTTCAGGCCAAGGTCAGCCACGCCCTCATTAAGGGTATTGACACCGCCGCTGCCGAGAAGATGCCCGGTGTTGAGAAGATCATCACCGCCAAGGACATCGTGGCCGCCGGCGGCAAGAACCGCATCAACGGTCTGGTCATGCTGCCGCTCAACAACAAGTGTGACGGCTGGGATCGTCCTGTCCTGTGTGACGAGAAGATCTTCCAGTTCGGTGACGCCATCGCCATCGTTGCCGCCGACACCGAGGCCCACGCCCGTGCCGCCGCTGACGCCGTGGTCGTGGACATCGAAGAGCTGCCCGCCTACATGAACGCCATGGACGCCATCGCCGAGGACGCCATCGAGATCCATCCCGGCACCCCCAACGCCTACTACGAGACCAACTGTATCAAGGGCCCCGACTTCGACTTTGACTCCGCTCCCAACGTGGTGGAAATCGAGTCCTACTGCTCCCGTCAGCCCCACCTGCATCTGGAGCCTGACTGCGGCTACGCCTACATCGACGAGGACGGCATGGTCACCGTGCACTCTAAGTCCATCGGTATCCACCTGCACATGCCCATGATCGCCGACGGCATCGGCGTTCCCATGGAGAAGCTGCGCATTGTCCAGAACCACGCCGGCGGCACCTTCGGCTACAAGTTCTCCCCCACCAACGAGGCCATTCTGGGCGCGGCAGCCAAGATTCTGGGCAAGCCCGTCTCTCTGGTCTTCAACCAGTTCCAGAACATCACCTACACCGGCAAGCGCTCCCCCGCCTTCATGCACATCAAGCTGGCGGCTGACGAGAAGGGCAAGCTGCTGGGTCTGTGGGGCGACAACTACGTTGACCATGGCCCGTACTCCGAGTTCGGCGACCTGCTGACCCACCGCCTGAGCCAGTTTGTCGGCGCGGGCTACGACATCCCCACCATCCGCAACAAATCCCAGACCGTCTTTACCAACCACGCATGGGGCTCTGCCTTCCGTGCCTACGGCTCTCCTCAGTCCTTCATGGGCTCCGAAATCGCCATCGACGTGCTGGCTGCCAAGATGGGGATCGATCCCTTCGACATCCGTGAGCTGAACTGCTACAAGGAGTCCGCTCAGTCCACCATCCCCACCGGCTACAAGCCCGACGTATACTGCCTGGAAGAGATGTACAAGAAGGCACGTCCCCTGTACGAGGCCGGCAAGAAGCGGGTCGCTGAGAAGAACGCTGCTTCCGACGGTCGCTACAAGTACGGCATCGGCGTTGCCTCCGGCGTGTACGGCTGTGGCCTGGACGGCGTGGACGCAAGCCAGGCTTACGCCGAGCTGAACCCCGACGGCACCGTCACCATGTACACCTCCTGGGAGGATCACGGTCAGGGCGCCGACATGGGCACCTTGGTTTCCGCCCATGAGACTCTGCGGCAGGCCGGCATCAAGCCCGAGCAGATCCGTCTGGTCATGAACGACACCAAGATCACCCCCAACTCCGGCCCCGCCGGCGGCTCCCGCTCTCAGGTCATGTCCGGCAACGCCTGCCGTCTGGCCGCCGAGAACCTGCTGGCTGCCATGAAGAAGGAAGACAGTACTTACCGCACCTACGCCGAGATGGTAGCTGACGGCATCGACACCAAGGTGCAGGGCCAGTGGGTCGCCACCTACTGCGCCGAGCATCCTGTGGATCAGGCAACGGCTCAGGGCGATCCCTTCTCCGTCTATATGTACACCCTGTTCCTGCCCGAGGTTTGCGTGGACACCCAGACCGGTAAGGTCACCGTTGAGAAGTTCACCTGCGTGGCTGACGTGGGCACCATTATGAACCGGCTGCTGGTGGACGGCAACTTCTACGGCGGTCTGGCACAGGGCATCGGCCTGGCCCTCAGCGAGGACTTCGACGACCTGACCAAGCACACCAGCCCGAAGGGCTGCGGCATTCCTTACCCCAAGGATATTCCCGACGACATCGAGCTGCACTATGTGGAAACCTACCGTCCCGAAGGCCCCTACGGCGCTGCCGGCTGCGGCGAGGCTCCGCTGGACGCTCCCCACCCCGCCATCCTGAACGCCATCTACAACGCCACCGGCGCGCGGATCACCCGTATTCCCGCCCTGCCTGAGGTTGTTCTGGCTGCTCTGAAGGATCTGGAAAAGTAAGTCAAAGTATGCTATCATGGAGAGGCGGG
>SAMEA3663092__coassemble_509_pt1 | contig 12278 bp, 10 predicted proteins | sample SAMEA3663092__metabat2_high_PE_027 | metagenome-assembled genome bin SAMEA3663092 (sample SAMEA3663092) | pig gut metagenome | biome: pig gut; feature: pig-associated habitat; material: faeces | place: France | collected 2012
CGGAGGGAGTGTCCTGTCAGTGAAACAGTACCCCCTCAGTCACGGCTAAGGCCGTGACTGCTCCCCCAGAGGGGGAGCCAAGACACCGCCAAATTCTAATTTTCATGACAACTTATGGTCGAGGGGCCCAAAGGATGTTGGTTAATCCCCCAGCGTTCGTGACGCATTGTCTGCGGCGACTCGCCGCCAAATTCCTATTTATCAAGCGGCTGAGTATAACCGATCAGCCAAAAAACGATTGTCTTTCTTCCTGATTCGTGGTATAAGTAGAAAAAACGAAAAGGAAATACGGCTATGAAAGAAAAAGTTAACGCCATCATTGAACTGTTGAAGCAGCGCTATCCAAACGCCCTGTGTGCCCTGCACTATGATAAGGACTACGAGCTGATGATTGCCGTGCGGCTGTCCGCCCAGTGCACAGACGCCAGGGTGAATCTGGTGACCCCCGCCCTGTTCGCTGCCTACCCAACACTGGAAGCCATGGCAAACGCGGATATTGCCCATGTGGAAGAATTGGTTCACTCCTGCGGTTTCTATAAGCACAAGGCAAGGGACATCGTTCTGGGCTGCCAGATGCTGCTGCGTGACTACGGCGGAAAGGTTCCCGGTACCATGGAGGAGCTTCTCAAAATTCCCGGTGTGGGCCGAAAAACCGCCAATCTGCTGCTGGGTGATCTGTATGCTGTGCCGGGCAGCGTGGTCTGTGACACCCACTGCATCCGTATCTGCGGACGTCTTGGATTATCCCACGGCAAGGAGCCGGAAAAGGTGGAGGCCCAGCTGCGGGCCATTCTGCCGCCGGAGGAAAGCAGCGATTTCTGTCACCGCATCGTTCTGTTTGGCCGGGACTGCTGCACCGCCCGGAACCCAGACTGCGGCAACTGCCCCTTAAGCCTGTACTGCCGGGAATATAACCCGGAAGCGTAACGGTCATAACCCCTCCCCTGTCCGCATAGGCTGTGGACAAGGGAGGGATTTTTGTTGCGCAGAAAGCTTCCGATTTTCTATTCCGCCCTGCTGCTGACCGGGGTCAACCTGCTGCTGCGGCTGGCGGGCACTTCCTTTCAGGTCTATCTCTCCGGGCGAATCGGCCCAGCCGGAATTGGACTGCTGCAGCTGGTTGTGTCGGTTGGCTCCTTCGCTATGATCATAGGCATCGCCGGTGCGCGCACAGCTGCCATGTATCTGACCGCCGGGGAGCTGGGAAAGAATCGCCCGGAAAACGTGACGCGGGTTTTGTCTGCCTGCTTTCTGTACAGCATTCTTTGCAGCGGCGGGGCAGCCCTATTTCTATATCTTATGGCCCCTCAGCTGGCGGAGCATTGGATCGGCAGCCCGGACACTGTCCCGGCCCTGCGGCTGCTGGCTGCCTTTTTGCCCGCCACCTGCCTGTGCGCCGTGATGACCGGGTACTTTACCGCGGAAAGCCGAGTCGGCACCCTGGCGGCGGTGGAGGTCTGTGAGCAGCTGTGCTCTATGGGACTGACACTGCTGGCGCTGAAATACTGGGCAGGTCACGATGCCGGACGGGCCTGCCAGTGCGTCATATTCGGCAGCTTTTCCAGCGGCTGCCTGACACTGTGTACGCTGGTGGTTCTGAGAAACCTTGAGCATCCCCAAACCGGCGCTCCTTTCCCCATCGGAAGGCGGCTAATTCAAACTGCCGTTCCGCTGGGGTTGGCAGATGTACTGAAATCCGGCATCAGCACCATTGAAAATCTGATGGTTCCCAAACGCCTTGCCCGCAACAAGACAATCACGAATCCGCTTTCCAGCTTTGGCACCGTCTGCGGCATGGTATTCCCCATTCTCATGTTTCCCGCCTGCATTCTGTTCGGACTGACGGAATTGTTAATTCCCGAACTGGCCCGGTGCGCCGCCGCAGGCAGCAGGAAACGCATTTCCTATCTGACCCGCAGAAGTCTGAAAATCACCATGCTTTATGGGGTAACCATTGCCGGGCTGATGTATCTATTGTCAGACACGTTATGTCTGCGATTTTACGGCAGCGGGGAGGCAGGGCGGTATCTGCGGCTGTACGCGCCTCTGATTCCCATGCTGTATTGCGATTGCGTCACCGACGCCATGACAAAAGGGTTGGGCCAGCAGAAGGTCTGCGTCCGCTACAACATCCTCACCTCCGCAATGGATGTGGTATTTCTCTATCTTCTGCTTCCAAAGTATGGGATGGAAGGGTATTTTTTCAGTTTTCTGATCACACATCTCGTGAATTTCATCCTGAGTCTGGGTCGACTTCTGCGCATCACCGGGGAGCGTCTGCCCCCGCATATCCCGATGCTGGCCCTGTCAGCGGCGCTGGCGGCGCTTTTAGGCGCGGGACAGCTGAATACCGTTTCCGCCCAATGCGTCGTCTACCTGATCCTTCTTTTCTGCCTGTTTACGCTGTTTCGGGTTTGCGGGAAGGCGGATTTTAACTGGTTTGTCGTCTGTATCAGGCCATCCAAAAGCTTATCCTGAATCAAAACTTCCCCCAAAAAGGAAAGCCGCCAGTTTTCTTTTCGAAAGCTGGCGGCCTCTGACTATTTCCATTGGTTGACACACTCGCGCACGATACGCTCCATCTCGTCCATGTGTCTGAGCATATCCTTTGCCAACGCGATCTGGCAGCGGGCACGAATCAGGTTGTGATCGGGGCACTTGATATTAAAATACAGGTCTCCATCCAGGTAATCCGCAAGGAACCGGGTGGCCAGTTCCGCCGTCAGCACAAAGCAGCTCAGCGCCAACGTATCGGCCTCCGTATCCGTCATGGTTTTGGCGGTCATGGACAGGAAGCCCTCCGCGAAGGAACGGAACACTTCCAGATTCACACCGGCCTTCTCCGGCTGGGGGCAGTCCTCCTCCACGAAGTTGGCGGCAAAGCGGATGGCGTCGCCGAAGTCATGGCCGATGAGGCCGGGCATCACCGTATCCAGATCAATGACGATCATCGCCTCGTGCTTTTCCGGGGAGAACAGGACGTTGTTGATCTTCGTGTCGTTGTGAGTTACCCGCAGCGGCAGCTTTCCGGCACGATACAGGTCGGTCAGGCGGCATGCCTGATCCTGCATGGAAATCAGGTAATCAATCTCTTCCCGCACCTGACTGGCACGTCCTGCCTTGTCCTCCTCCACGGAACGCAGAAAATCCTCGTAGCGCTTGCGGGTATCGTGGAAGCCGGGAATGGTTTCCGTCAGCTCGGAAATATCAAAATCCGCCAGATCCATCTGGAATTCGCCGAAGGCTTTGCCGGCGTTGCGCACCACGCTCATATCCGTCACGGAATTGAAGGTAACAGAGGGGACGTAGTTTGTCATCCGCCAGAAGTTGTCACCGTCAACGAGATAGGTCTTTCGGTCGGCGGTGTGGTGGAAATGGAGGGCAAGCTGCCCCGGCTTTTTCGCCCGGATGTGCTCGGTGACCTTGTCGATGTTGTCCATCAGACCGATGGGATTGCGGAAGGCATAGGTGTTGACGTTCTGCACCAGAAAAGACTTGGGGTTCCCGTCAGGCAGACGGAAATTCACCTTATAAGTGCGGTTCACGTTGCCCATCTGGATGGTTTCGTAACCGAGATAATCGTATTCGATGCGGAAGGCTCTGGAAACCTCCAGCAGCTTCTCATACAGATCCATATGGTTCTCCTCTCTATGGCAATTGACGGTCGTCAATTATTCTCGGGGAACAGCTTTTCGATGGCTGCCCGGGCAGCGTCCTGCTCGGCGCGTTTTTTGCTGCTGCCGCTGCCAAAGCCCACCGCAACTCCGTTCAGGGACACTTCCACATCAAATCTCTTGTCGTGGTCGGGGCCAGACTGACCCACCAGCTCATAGGCAAGGATCTGATTCTTCTTCTGCTGAACCATCTCCTGAAGCTGGGTCTTATAGTCGGCGTTGTGCAGCTTTGTCACCGGCACCTCCACGAAAATGAAGGTTCGGACAATCTGAAGCGCCGCCTCCATGCCGCCGTCCAGGAAGGAAGCGGCGATCACGGATTCCATGGCATCGGCCAGAATGGAATTGCGGGTTCTTCCGCCGCCCTGCTCCTCACCGTGGCCGAGAAGCAGATGCTGTCCAAGTCCGATGCGGTTGGCGGCCGCCGCCAAGGTCTGCTCACAGACCATGTCCGCCCGCATCCGGGTCAGTTCTCCCTCCGGGCGGTTGGGGAAATTTCGGTACAGGTACTCCGCCACCAGCATGCCCAGCACACTGTCCCCCAGAAATTCCAGCCGCTCGTTGCTGAGCAGGCTGTTGTGCCAGCGCTCATTGGCGTAGGAGGAATGGGTCAGGGCATTTTGCAGCAGGGAAATGTTGCGGAATTTGTAGCCGATGACCGCTTCCAAATCCTTAAGCATCGGCTTCACTTCCCTTCAGGGCTGCCAGGGTCTGCTCCAGCTGCGTGGTGAAGTTTCCTTCCGCCGCCGTCATGGCCTGCTTCACCGCGTTGCGGAAGGCCAGGGCGTCAGAGGAGCCGTGGGCTTTGATGACAGGCTTTTTAATGCCCAGGAACTGGGTGCCGCCGATCTCCCGGTAGTCTAAGAGCTTCATCAGATCCTTCACGCCGGACTTACACAGCAGATAGCCCAGCTTGGAGCCGACATTTTTCTTGAACATCCGCTTGAGCATGCTCCCCATAAACATGGCAGTGCCCTCGATGGATTTGATGAGAATGTTGCCGTTAAAGCCGTCGCAGACCACCACATCCACCGCACCCAGGGGTACATCCCGGGCTTCCACATTGCCGGTAAAGTTCAGAAGGCCCTTGTCAGCCGCTTCCTTCAGCAAGATATACGCATCCTTTTGCAGTTGGGTGCCCTTAGAGTCCTCGGTTCCAATGTTGAGAAGGCCCACCCGCGGGTTCTCCACTCCCAGGGTGTACTTGCTGTAAGCAGAGGCCACCAGACCGAATTGCAGCAAAAACTCCGGGGTGCACTCGGCATTGGCGCCGCAGTCGCAGACGATGACCTTGTGGCCAGCCTTGGTGGGCATGGCTGGGGCCATGGAAGCCCGGCGGATGCCCCGCACCCGCTTGACAAGCAACGTCGCCCCGGTGAGCAGTGCCCCGGTGGAACCGGCGGAGACAAAGGCGTCTCCCTTGCCGTCGGCCAGCATTTTGAGGCCGATCACCATAGAGGAATTCTTCCGCTTATGGAGCACCGTACCGGGATCGTCGTGCATGTCAACCACGTCATCGGCGTGGGCAATCTCGATGCCCTTGGGCAGGGTATCCAGACCGTTTTTTCTCAGAACCTCCAGAATCGCCTCTCCCCGGCCCACGAGGATGATATCCGCGCCATATTGCCTGACCGCGTCCAGCGCGCCCAGTACAGGAGCCTCCGGCGCGTTGTCGCCGCCCATTGCATCCAGAATGATCTTCATATGTACACCTCTTTCTTTACACGCCGCTTTCCTTCAGGGCGTCGATGACCGTCAGCGCCCGCTGGGAAATGGCAAGGTTCTTTTCCGCTTTTTTCCGAATTCGCTGCTCCAAAGGAGCAATAATGCTGAAATTGATATTCATGGGCTGGAAGTTTTCAACGCTTTCGTCGCTGATATACAGCCCCAGAGCACCGATGGCGGTGGTCTTGGGGAATTCCGGCAAAGGCCTTCCCTGCACCTTCGCCGCCATGGCCACCGCCGCTAAATAGCCGGAGGCCGTGGATTCCACATACCCTTCCACGCCGGTCATCTGCCCGGCAAAAGCAACCAGAGGATTGCGGCGGTCGGCGTAGTACCGATCCAGCAGCTTGGGGCTTTGCAGAAAGGTGTTCTGGTGCATGACCCCATAGCGGACGAATTCCGCGTTTTGAAGAGCCGGAATCATGGAAAATACCCTTTTCTGCTCGCCGAATTTCAGATGAGTCTGGAAACCCACCAGATTGAAGACGCTGCCCGCGGCGTTGTCCTGCCGCAGCTGCACCACGGCGTAAGGCTCCTTCCCTGTCCGGGGGTCGGTGAGGCCAACGGGCTTCAGGGGGCCGTAGCGCAGGGTGTCGAAGCCCCGGCGGGCCATGACCTCCACCGGCATACAGCCTTCAAAAACGTTTTTATCCTCAAAGCCGTGAACCTCCGCTTCCTCGGCGGTGGTCAGGGCGTTCCAGAAGGCCTCGTACTCCTCCCGGTTCATGGCGCAGTTGACATAATCCGGCGTTCCCCGGTCATACCGGGACTGCCACCAGGCAAGGTTCATGTCGATGGACTCCGCCGTCACCAGCGGCGCGGCGGCATCGAAAAAGTGGAGATACCCGGTTTCGCCGAAGTATTCGCCAATCGCTTTGCTCAGCGCGTCAGAGGTCAGGGGGCCGGTGGCAATAATCACAGGCCCTTCTGGAATTTCGGTGATTTCTTCCTCAATCACCGTGATTTTCGGGTGGGAGCGGATCTTTTCCGTGACCATTTTCGCGAAACCGCCACGGTCAACCGCAAGGCAGCCCCCCGCTTCCACCCGGGTCGCCTCCGCGCAGGACAGGATCAGACTGTCTAAGTGCCGCAGTTCTTCCTTGAGAAGCCCCACCGCGTTTTCCAGCCGGTCTCCCCGCAGGGAGTTGGAGCACACCAGCTCGGCAAAATCCGGGCTGTGGTGGGCGGGGGTCATCTTTTTGGGCTTCATTTCATACAGAAGCACGTCGATGTCCCGGTTTGCCAGCTGCCACGCCGCCTCGCACCCGGCAAGGCCCGCGCCGATGACCTTCACCTGCATATTCAGGCCTCCTTTTTGGTGGTTTTTTTCGTGGTAGTCTTTTTCGTGGCAGTCTTTTTCGTGGTGGTCTTTTTCGTGGTGGTCTTTTTCGTGGTGGTCTTCTTTGCGGCAGTCTTTTTTGCAGCCGTCTTTTGCTTCTTCTCCGCTTCCTCCGGCTGTTCCGCCGTTTCCGTAGCTTCTGCCGTCTTTTTCCTATAGTAACCCCGCTGGTCTTCCGGCAGGAATTTGGAGCAGTTCTCGTTGATGCAGAAGGGCTTGTTGCGGCCCTTGCCCGCCTTCTTGAACAGGGTCTGTCCGCACTCCGGGCAGTCCTCGGCGGTGGGCACGTCCCAGGTCATGAAGCCGCACTCCGCCCCTTTTTCGCAGGCGTAATAGGCGTAGCCCTTCTTGGACTTTCGTTTCAGCATGCCGCTGCCGCACTTGGGGCACCGGCCGGGCATATGCTCCACCAACGGCTTGGTGTTCCGGCACTCCGGGAAGCCGGGACAGGCCAGGAAACGACCGAACCGGCCGGTTTTAATGACCATTTTCCGTCCGCACAGCTCGCAGACCTCGTCGGTCTCCTCCTCCGGCACCTTCAGGCGCACGCCCTCCAAGGCGGTTTCCGCATCCTGCAATTCCTTGCTGAAGCCGTCATAGAACTCCGCCAGAAGGGACTGCCACTGCTGCTTGCCCTCCTCCACGGCATCCAGCCGGGACTCCATGTTGGCGGTGAACTCCACATCGATGATATCATTAAACCGCTCCATCATCAGGCCCGTGACAATCTCGCCCAAAGGCGTGGGCGCAAGGCGCTTGTCCTGCTTGATAACGTACTCCCGATCCTGAATGGTGGACACGGTAGCGGCATAGGTGGAGGGACGGCCCACGCCCTTTTCCTCCATGGCCTTGACCAAGGTCGCCTCGGTATACCGGGCGGGGGGCTGGGTAAAGTGCTGGGCCTTCTCGTTTTTGGTAGAAACTGCCTTGTCCCCTGCTGTCAAGTCCGGCAGCGGGGAACCGACGGCCTCGCCGTCGTCGTCCCGGCCTTCCTCATACACGGCGATGAAGCCGGGGAAGCGCATGCTCTGATGGCTGGCCCGGAACACATGGCCCGCGCACTCGGTATCAATGGAAACCGTGTCAAAGACCGCGTTCGCCATCTGGGTGGCAAGGAACCGGCTCCAAATGAGCTTATAGAGCTTATACTGATCCGTGGTCAGGCTGCTTTTCACCCGCTCCGGCTCCAGCTCCACATGGGAGGGGCGGATGGCCTCGTGGGCATCCTGTGCCCCGGACTTGGTCTTGAAGACGTGGTGGCTGCCGTAATAGTAATCCTTACCATAGCGGCTGCAAATAAAGTCGGCGGCGGCATCCATGGCTTCATCGGAAAGCCGCAGAGAGTCGGTACGCATATAGGTGATGAGACCCGTGGTGCCCTCCCCGGCAATTTCCACACCCTCGTAAAGCTGCTGGGCCACCATCATGGTCTTTTTAGGCGTAAAGCCCAGCTTCCGGGAGGCCTCCTGCTGCAAGGTGGAGGTGGTAAAGGGAGGGGCGGAGGAACGCTTCTTTTCCGCCTTCTTCACGTCGGTGACGGTGAATTCCTTGCCCGCAATGTCGGCGATGACGGCATTCGTCTGCTCCTCGTTTTCCAGCTCCCGCTTTTTGGGGCTGCCATAGTAGTGGGCAACGAAAGAACCGGGCTTGCCCACCCGGTTAAGGGTCACATCCAGGGACCAGTACTCCTTGGGCTGGAAGGCACGGATTTCATTTTCCCGGTCTACCACCAGACGAGTGGCGACAGACTGGACACGGCCCGCGGGCAGGCCCCGCCGCACCTTCTTCCACAGCAGCGGGGACAATTCGTAGCCAACGATTCTGTCCAGAATCCGGCGTGCCTGCTGGGCATCCACCAGATCGTAATCGATATCTCTGGGATGCTGGATAGAATCCTTCACTACCTTTTTCGTAATTTCATTAAAGGTCACCCGCTGGGCCTTGTCATCCGGCAGATTCAAAAGCTCCTTCAGGTGCCAGGAAATCGCCTCGCCCTCCCGATCCGGGTCGGTTGCGAGGTAGACGGTTTCCGCCTTGGCGGCATCCGCCTTCAATTCCTTAATCAGACTCTCCTTGCCCCGCACAGGAATATACTGGGGCGCGAAATTATGCTCGATATCCACGCCCATTTTGCTCTTGGGCAGATCCCGCAGGTGGCCCATACTGGCCTTGACAGTGTAACCGGGGCCAAGATACTGCCCGATGGTTTTTGCTTTGGAGGGTGACTCCACGATCACAAGATTGTTCGTCTTACCCATATTCTCAAAATTCTCCGTTTCGTTACTTTAAGCTGATACGTTTCCCCGGCAGACGGCGGATTACGCCCTTCAGCTCCAGCATGGTGAGGGTTCCAAGGAGCTTCCCGGTGGTCATCCCGGTTTCGGCAATCACATCGTCCACCAGCCGCTGTCCGCTTTGCAGGGATGAGACAATTCTTTTTTCGTCTTCGGACAGCCTGGAAAGATCCACATTGACGTCACTATAAGCCTCAACCGGCTTCTTGTCAATGGATTTTTTCTCTAAGTTTTTCTTAAGACCCGGCGTTTGCTCTGGAATCCGGGGTGTTTGCGCCACCTTGGGAGGCGTCCTTTCCCCCTCTGACGCGGCCCGGCGCACTTCATCCGGGTAGGCCTTCTGAAGGGATGGCACGTTCTCCCGATGGATTTTATCCGGGAATTGCGCGCAGTATTCGCTGAGTACATCCCAGCCGGAGGATACCATGATCGCCCCATCCCGCAGCAACGCGTTGCTGCCGGCGCAGGTGGGCATGTCGATGTTTCCGGGCACGGCGAACACGTCACGGCCCTGCTCCAAAGCAAGCCGGGCGGTGATCAGCGCACCGCTCTTTTCTGGAGCCTCCACCACCAGCACGCCGCAGCTCAGGCCGCTGATGATGCGGTTGCGCATGGGAAATGTCCACTTTGTAGCCGGCTGCCCCGGGGGAAACTCGCTGAGGATGCAGCCATAGGCTTCCACATCCCGGAACAGGGCCCGGTTAGACCGGGGATACACGATATCCGCGCCGCAGCCAAGAACGCCTACGGTCTTCGCTCCGGCGGTCAGCGCCCCGGACATTGCCAGCCCATCGATGCCGTAGGCCATGCCGGACACCACAATGCCGCCGCATTTTCCAATCTGATAGCCCATGCGCTTTGCTACCGTCAGTCCGTAGGCCGAAGCCTTCCGGGTGCCCACCACGCCGATGACCGGCGATCCATCGAAATCCGGGAGCTGACCCTTGCAGTAGAGCACAGGGGGCGGGTCGGGGATATTTTTCAGCCGGGAGGGATAGGCGGCATCCTGCAAGGTCAGGATGCTCAGCCGCTTTTTTCGGCACTGCTCCAGTATTTTTTCGGAAGCGTCCAGATTTTTGTCCAGCAAAGCGGCTCTCGCTTCCGTGCTCAGTTCCAGATTCCCCAGCGCTTCCTCGTCTGCAAAGTATACCGCTTCCGGGTCACGGAAATGCCGGAGAAGCTCCACCCTCGTCCTGGGGCCAAGGCCGGGACGGTGGGCAAGCCATATCCAGTGTACCAGCATTTTCGTTCACCTTGCTTTTCCAAAGAATTACTGCTTCATCTGCCACAGGACAATGGTCGCCGCCACAGCAGCGTTGAGGGATTCGCAGTGGGGGTTCATGGGGATAATCAGCTCCGCGTCGGCATTGTCAAGAATCTCCTGCCGGACACCCCGGCCCTCGCTGCCGATGACCACCGCCATGGCACTTAAATCTGCCTGCCGCAGGTCTTTCGCGCGTTCACTCAGCGCGGTCACACCGATGGGAATGGCCGCCTGACGGCATTTCTCCTGTGCTTCTTCCCATGTAGTCAGCATCGGCTGAACACGGAACACCGCGCCCATACTGGCCCGAACAACCTTATGACTGAACGGGTCGGCGCAGCCTTCCAGCAGCGTCACTGGGATATCCAGCGCGTCCGCTGTCCGCAGAATGGTGCCCAAATTGCCGGGATCCTGAATGCCGTCCAGCAGCAGCATACCGGGCGTGGGAACAAATTCCTTCTTCTCCGGCAGACGGCACAGAAACAGCGCCCCCTGGGGGGTCTCCATGGGCGAAATCGAGGCCATCACATCCTCAGGCACCCGAATGCGCCGCACGGAATCCGGCACCTCCGCCTGAACGCCTTCCGACAGAATCACCGTATCCAGCCCGGGATACCAGCGCACAGCCTCCGATAGCAGCTTAGTTCCGTCAGAAACGAACAGCCCCGCTTCCTCCCGGGCCTTGCGGGAGGAAATGAGCTTTCGCACCTGCTGCAGCAGCGGATTTTTCCGGGAGGTAATCACCTGCTCCATCACAGCTTCTGCACCGCCTCAAGGGCGTAGTTGTCCCCCAGTACCACCATAATATCTCCTGGCGCAATGCAGTAGTCCGCGGCAGGCGATACGTTGGTCTTCTTGTCATTTTCCACAGCAATGATATTCACGCCCAGCTTGGCCCGGACATTCAGCTCCTTGATGGTCTTGCCGATCCAGCCTTTGGGAGCCGGGATTTCCAGAATGCCATAGTCGGGACTCAGCTCGATATACTCCAGTACGTTGTGGGAATTCAGGCTCCTGGCAAGCCGCTGGGCGTTCTCCTGCTCGGGGATAATCACCCGGTCAACCCCCAGCTTCTCCAGCACCTTCCGATGGGTTTCATCGTGGGCCTTGCAGATGACGTAGGGCACCTCCAGCTCCTTGAGGTTCATAGCCGTCAGCACGGAAGAGGCAAGGTTACTGCCGATGGCGATGATGGCGCAGTCGAAATTCCGGGCGCCCAGTGCCCGCAGAACCTCCTTGTCCTGTCCATCGCCCACTACCGCGTGGGTCACATCGTCCGCCACCTGCTGCACCAGATCGCTGCGCTTATCCAGCGCCAGCACCTCCGCGCCCAGTGCGCACAGCTGCCGGGCAAGGGTCTGGCCGAACCGGCCAAGACCGATTACAATGTATGATTTCATGCTCATTCTCCTATCCGATCAGCAGATTGGTTTCCGCATAGCGGAAGCGCTCCTCCGCCTTGTCTCCTACCAGGAAGCCCATGCTGATGGTCAGCACGCCCACCCGGCCGAAATACATATAAATGATGATCAATATTTGAGACGCGATGCTTAAACTGCCTGTTGCGCCCGCCGTCAGGCCCACGGTGCCCAGCGCGGACACCGCCTCGTACAGGGCGTCCGTAAAGGCCACGGGAGACGTGGCGCTGATAAAAACGCCGCCCAGCAGCGCAAGACTCACCATCATGAAGGCGATGGTCATGGCGTCCAGCACCTGCCCCTGAGGAATGGTCCGCTGGAACACGCACACCCGGCTTCTGCCCCGGGCCCGGGAGGCCAGGAACAGCACCAGCACAATAAAAGTCACGGTTTTCAGGCCGCCTGCCGTGGAACCGGAGGAGCCGCCGATGAGCATGTAGAACATACTCACGCCCTTTCCCGCGTCGGTCAAGGCCCCCTGATCGATGGAGGCAAAGCCCGCAGTGCGCAGGGTCACGGACTGGAACAGACCGCCCAGCAGCTTGTCCGGCAGGGACATTCCCC
>SAMEA3663092__coassemble_512_pt1 | contig 12252 bp, 12 predicted proteins | sample SAMEA3663092__metabat2_high_PE_027 | metagenome-assembled genome bin SAMEA3663092 (sample SAMEA3663092) | pig gut metagenome | biome: pig gut; feature: pig-associated habitat; material: faeces | place: France | collected 2012
TTCTATGACCGGGTGGAAAGCGTGGAATACCGGGAGGGCAATGTGCCGGGCAGCCGGGTCTTCGGCGTGGGCAGCTTCCGGCTGCTGCTGGGATCCTTTGAAAATGAGGAATTCGGAAATTATACCCGCTACACCTATTATAACCCCGAGGCCTGCGTTGTCATGAAGGTCAACGGCAAGACCCTGGTGCTCAGCGGCAAAGACACGGCGGAAACCCAAGGCATCTACCAGCAGCTGCTGGAGCGGACACAATAAAACAGCGAACGATTCGGGGTGGGAAATCACCCCGGATTTTCTCTTGAAAACACCCGGTTTTGTGAAAAATTCCTTGACTGTGGGGATAGAATCCACTATAATATTCGGAGCTATGGATATTTTATCTGAGAAAGGATTTTGAATATGGCGAAAGAATACAAAATTACCAGTCTGCGCCTTGCCGATCTGGAAAAGGAACTGAACTATCTGAAGACCACCCGGGAGCGCGAGATCGCGGCCATGATCGCGGAAGCCCGCTCCTACGGTGACTTGTCCGAAAACTCCGAATATGATGCCGCCAAGAACGAGCAGGCCAAGCTCTACGGACGCATTGCCGAGATCGAGGACATCCTGTCCCACGCCGTCATCATCGAGGACGAGAACGAGGCCAGTGGTCGTGTGGGCCTGGGCTGCACCGTGGTCGTGGAGGACGAGAAGGGCAAGCAGACCACCTACCGCATCACCGGCTCTCAGGAAGCCAACCCCATGGAGGGCAAGCTGTCCGATGACTCTCCCTTTGGCCGCAGCATCGTGGGCAAGGCTGCCGGTGAGACCTTCACCGTCAACGCCCCCGTTGGTTCCTTCACCATGAAGGTCATCAGCGTCACCCGTGAGGGCTGAGCCATGGCAAAGTTCGTACCCCAAGCAGAGATGCCCCTGTCCGACCAGGTGCGGGTTCGTCGGGAAAAGCTGGCGAGTCTCCAGGCCGAGGGCTTCGACCCCTTCCTGCAGACCCGGTTTGAGGTGACCTCCGATTCCTCCGCCATCAAGGCCAACTTCGATGCCATGGAAGGCCAGTCCGTCCGTCTGGCGGGCCGCCTCATGAGCAAGCGGGGCATGGGCAAGGTGTCCTTCTGTGATTTGCAGGACAGCACCGGCCGTATCCAGCTCTACGTCAAGTTCGACGAGATGGAGGAAAGCTCCTTCCAGCGGTTCAAGAAGAACGATATCGGCGACATTGTGGGTGTCGTGGGCGACGTGTTCAAGACCGAGCGGGGTGAGATTTCCGTCCGTGTCCACGAGGCAACGCTGCTGAGTAAGTCCCTGCTGCCTCTGCCGGAAAAGTTCCACGGCCTGACCGACAAGGAGACCCGGTTCCGTCAGCGCTATGTTGACCTGATGGTGAATCCCGAGGTCAAGCGGAATTTTGTCATCCGCAGTAAGTTCATCAAGTACCTGCGCAATTATCTCGATAGTAGGAACTATATCGAGGTGGAGACTCCTGTTCTGAATACCATCGCCGGCGGCGCTGCCGCCCGGCCCTTCGTTACCCACCACAATACGCTGGATATCGATATGTATATGCGCATCGCCACGGAGCTGCCTCTGAAGCGGCTGATCGTAGGCGGCATGGAGCGGGTCTATGAGGTGGGCCGCATCTTCCGCAATGAGGGCATGGATCCCAAGCACAACCCCGAGTTTACCACCGTGGAGCTGTATCAGGCCTACGCCGATTTCCACGACATGATGGACATTGCCGAGGGCATCCTCTCCGGTGCGGCTCAGGAGATTTTGGGCACCTATGAAGTCCAATGGATGGGCGAAACCATCAATCTGGCTCCCGGCTGGCGCCGGCTGACCATGGTGGAAGCCGTCAAGGAGTACGTTGGCATTGACTTTGGCGCCATCACCGACGATGCCGAGGCGGTTGCTGCCGCCAAGGCCAAGGGCGTGGAGCTGGCGGATGCCGCCGAAAAGACCTGGGGTAACGCCCTGTACGCCTGCTTTGACCAGAAGGTGGAAGAGCACCTGATTCAGCCTACCTTCATCACCATGTACCCGGTGGAGGTTTCCCCGCTGACCAAGCGTTCTCCCATCGACCCCCGGCTCACCGAACGGTTCGAGCTGTTCATCTGCCACAGCGAGCTGGCCAACGCCTACTCCGAGCTGAATGACCCCATCGACCAGCGGGTTCGCTTCCAGAAGCAGGTCGAGCAGCGGGAGCGGGGCGACGACGAGACCGAGATGCTGGATGAGGATTTCCTCACCGCACTGGAGTACGGCATGCCCCCCACGGGCGGCATGGGCATGGGCATCGACCGCTGCGTCATGCTCCTCACCGGCGCGGACACCATCCGGGAAGTGATTTTGTTCCCCACGATGAAGCCCACGGACAAGTGAAATCCTGATTTTTGTTGAAAGAAACTGGATTTTTTGTGGTATTCAATGAAATACTGACCTGAAATTGTAGAGATTCAATTTATATTTGAATAGGATTTCAGTAATTTATATCAGTTTTATATCAAATGAACTTAAAACGGACTATCTACCGGCTTTTGAAGGCTGGTAGATAGTCCGTTTTTTGCTGAGAACTGGGCTAACCTTCTACGCTAATAATGCGTGAAGTGGCTAAACGGTCAAGGGCTGCGGAAACGGCGGCTTTATAAAGGTCCGATGGTAATGCCCCGCTTTGATATAGCTCTCTGAACTTAATATAGGCTCTAAGAAATTCGTTTATGCGGGCGGCACCCGGCATATAGTTGCCCATATATGCTTCCTCGCCATCATACCACTCTGAGAAGGAAAGCGCCGTATATGTATTTTCCCTCTCCTGACACACTGGCTCATAACCGTCATCGGAATCATAACAGCCCTCTTTACGCGTTATTTCTGTCAATTTTATATTCAGCGCTGGCGTATCAATGCACGCCATTAAGAATTGGGCCACATCGCGCAACGAATAGCCATTTCCAAGACCTTTTTGATCTGTCAATCCAAGCAGCCAATCTGTAGAGACCTGTAGCGTATTCGCAATTTTGCACAGCAAACCAGCATTGGGCATCTCATTTGTACACATATTCAGATATTTAGATAGTGTGCCCTCGGAACAACCTACTTGTGACGCTAAAGATTTCTGCTTGATATTGCATTCTGCTATTGCTTCGGAAAGTCTTTTTGCAAAAATTTCTTTATTCGACATAAAACAATATACTCCTTCTGTAAAAAGAAATAAATTTAGAAAAAACACATAATAAGATAGAACTTGCTCATATTGAAGTTTCTTTCGTAATCTATTATACTACTAACAACACTAACAGTCAATAGGCTGCGAAAAAAGGAGCGTGTTTTATGCAGAATAGTAAGATTAGAAGTGCAATCCAAAAGGCGGGGCTTACATATTGGGCAGTGGCTGACAAAATCGGAATACACCCGGCGACGCTTTGTGTATGGCTTCGGCACGAGCTAACCGGCGAGCGTTTATCGCGGGTGGAGGCTGCCATTGCGGCCCTGAGCGAGGGAGGGAACGAGGCGTGAGGAAACAAGAACTCGCCCCGGCTGCTGTGAAGTTGGGCAAGCGTGAGCAAGCCTGCCAGCGGTATAGTATGTGCTGGAATACACTTCTCAAGGCGGCGGAGGATGCAGGGGCCCTCGTAAGGTATGGGCGGAGCGTCTTTATCAACTTCACAAAAATGGATGCGTATTTTGACGCATTATCTGAGTGAGGTGGCCAAATCGTGAGTAGTACAAGACTACAATGGGCGCTGAGCTATGCGAGACTGGGTTGGCCTGTATTCCCTGTCCAACAGAACGGAAAAGCTCCTGCGGTATCCGGGGGATTTCAAACGGCGACGCTGGATGAATCCCAAATCAATTTATGGTGGAAGAAAAATCCCGATTACAATATCGGCGTTGCAACAGGAAAGGGCCTATTTGTGGTTGATTTGGATTGCAAAAAGGACGTTGACGGTCTGCAATTCCTCCATGACTGGGAGTCTCAACATTCAATGCTACCGCAGACCGTTATGTCACGGACGCCCAGTGGCGGCAAGCATTTATTTTACCAATCCGATTCGACAATTCGGTGCAAGGTCGGCATTTATCCCGGCGTGGATATTCGGGGTGACGGGGGGTATGTTGTAGTTCCACCATCGAAAATTGACGGAAAAGAGTATTCGTGGGAAAGTCCTCCCGGGATTTCTACGGTGGCGGAAGCAAACAGTACAGTATTCACATTTCTAAATCCTGTGCCTGATTCGATCGGAAAAACGCCTGACCCTTTCTTGATGCCTGAAATCGTGGAAGAAGGAAAGCGGACCGACACCCTAATGAAGATGCTCGGAAGTATGCAAGCCAAGGGGTATACCGATGGAGCAATACGAGCGGCGATTATGGAGGAAAACGAAGTCAAGTGCAATCCACCCCTAACATCTGACGAGCTGGAATCTACGGTTTTTCCTGCGCTGAACCGATTTCAAAAGGGTACGGCACCTTATACGATGGACAGGGAGTTTGATTCGGTCATTTCTGGCTTTGTGGAACGGCTGAAAGAGCTACACCCAGAGGCTAACAAACGGTACGGGTGGCACGATGCTGGAAACGGCAATCTGTTTTCAGACATGAGCCGAGGGCGTGTTTGTTATGTGCCAGAGCGAAAAAAGTGGTATTTCTATGATGGGCGGCGGTGGGCTGCTGATCCCGGAAACACGCATACTATGGAGCTTTGTAAGCGACTGGCAGATGCGCTGATGATCTATACCACACAGAATATCGTTGATGAAAAGCTGCGCAGCGATTATATCAAACACGTGGCAAAATGGCAGGGATTGAAGTACCGGGAAACCCTCCTGAAAGATGCTTCCACGGTTGATCCTGTCAGCGCGGGGATATTTGATACAGACAGATACCTGTTGAACTGCCAAAATGGTACATTAAACCTCCAAACAATGGAGTTTTATGACCATAGAAGCGGTGATAATGCCACCAAATTGGCAAATGTAGAATATCACCCGGAGGCCCGCTGTGAACGCTGGGAGCGGTTTATTTCCGAGGTTACTAACGGGGATGCAGACTTATCCCGGTATATTCAAAAAGCTCTGGGATACGCCCTGACAGGCGATACAAAGCACGAATGCTTTTTCATTCTCTATGGGGCAACCTCCCGAAATGGGAAGGGCACACTGAGCGAAACATTTATGTATCTGATGGGGGACTACGGTAGGACAGCAAGCCCCGAAACCATCGCAAAACGAAAAAACTCAGATTCAAGAGCCGCAAGCGAAGATGTGGCGCGGCTGGCCGGTGCAAGATTTGTGAATATGTCGGAGCCGGATAAAAGCATGGCGTTAAATGCCGCATTGGTAAAAACTTTGACGGGCAATGATACGATTAACGCCCGATACCTGAATGAAAACAGTTTTGAGTTCAGGCCCAATTTTAAGATATTCGTAAACACCAATCATTTGCCATATGCAAGTGATGCCACACTATTTACCTCTGGACGGGTGAAAGTTATCCCATTTAACCGGCATTTTGAGGAACACGAACAGGATAGATGGCTTAAACAGAAATTGTCAAAGCCTGATAGCCTTAGTGGAATTCTAAACTGGTGCATTGAGGGACTGAATCTGCTGAATGCCGAAGGGCTAAATGTACCGGGCGCTGTTCGAGAGGCAACGCTTAGCTATAACGAGATTTCCGACAAAACCGGGCAGTTTGTAGATGAATGCTTACAGGAGAACCCAGCGGCTGAGATAGCGGCAAAGACCGTCCATTCTATATACCAAAATTGGTGCATGGAAAATGGATTCAAACCAAAGGGCTATGATGAATTCATGAAGTCGATAGCATCCGCTGGTATGCAAACCAAAAGGAAACGACCCATTGGTGCGGGGCGAAACGCCAATAAAGCCAATTTTATAATTGGATTTCAGGCAAAAACTTAGATGTGGTCACCTGTGGTCGCCCTTTTATGTGAGCTTCTATAAAGAAAGCAAAGAATAAAATGACCCATAAAAGGGTGACCACACCTGACCGCACAATTCAACCTGATCTCCGAGGCCGAATAACAGGTGCGAGATTATTTCAGAACAAAATTTATTGGAGGAACACAACAATGGACAAAATCCGACAGCTTGAAAAAGAACTATACCGCGAGCAGTGCCGCATACGGTGCCTCGAATCTTCCCTTGATAGGATCGATTATTCCGAGTTTCAAGCTACGATGAATGAGCTTGAAGCCGCCATAGTTCGAGCCGATTCTATTTCTAAAAAGCTGATGATCGAGCGTATCAACGCGTCGCAGGCGGATTATGCGACACTCATTGTAAAACAGGGAGCAGAGCCCCCCGGGAGGGTGATCTAACATGGAAAAGCACCCGGGCGGCAGACCGCTGAAATTCGGCAGCCCGGAAGAATTGCAAGCGAGAATCGACCAATACTTTGCAGACTGCGTGGGCCATCTGTTGACCATAAAGGAAGCGGACGGACGGGAAGTCCCTGTGCTAGACAAGCACGGTAGACCCGTGATCGTCGGGGAAAAGCCGCCGACCATTACCGGCCTTGCCCATGCCCTCGGCATGACCCGGCGGGGATTCCTGAACTACCGATATCGGCCATCCTTCGCCCGTGTGGTTGCCCGTGCTCGTATGCAGGTGGAGTGCTACACAGAGGAAAGGCTGTTTGACCGGGACGGATTCTCCGGCGCGAGGTTCCTCCTTTTGACCGCCTTCGGATGGGGAAAACCGGCGGCGGATATGGTCGAACCGCCGAAACCCGTAATCATCGTACAGCAGAAAACCCGTGGCGGGCCTTGCGCAAAAGCGTGAATGATCGTCCGTTAAGCCCGAGATTTTTCCCCCTTTTACGCGCGCGAGGCATTCGCCACATAACACCCATATTGAAAGGAAGAAAATAATGGAAACGCTGAAATTGTCCGATAAAGCCGGAAACCCCATCGGCTCCCTTACATTCGACCCATGTGCCCCGGGGCTATCTGACCGCTTCGATACCCTGAAAGAGAAGGTAGACCAGATTGTTGCACCGCTGGCCCATGTGAATACTAAGCCGGACGGAACAGGCCGAGGCATCCGCGACGCTGCCATTGTTGAGCTGGCAGAGGTTCGGCTGTACGAGGCTATCGACGACTACCTTTCCCCGGTGAACAGCTCCGCGGATTTGTTCAAAGTCCGCCGTCCCTTTGCCTCTGTCCGGGGCCGGTTCTACTGTTTCTGGGTCATTGGTAAAATCAGGGATTTCATCCCTGCACAGCAATAACGCACATGGAGGAAATACAATGGACGAAAAAATCATCAACTTTCTGACCGCTTTGGTGGCGGCTGCTGTCGTGATCGTCATGCTGGCAACGCTGGCAGCACCGGCTATCCTGGCTACGGTGTACGGGGCTCTATGGCTGCTCCTGTACCCGATTATGCTTGCCGGTATTCTTCTCATTCTCCCTCGGAAGAAATAGGCGCAAAAAGTCAGCCGGGGACACAAAATAGCATTGCAATCCCCGGCTTTCCTGTATGGTAAATGGCAAATTTATTATACAGGAGGATGAAAAAATTGTCAACTAAGAAACAATTTTTGCCTTATCTGCCCGCATTGGACGGGGGTGTGATCTATGGCAAACGGTTCTGATGGCTCCATCATCATTGACACCGAGTTAGATGTCAGCGGTTTTGAGGCCGGGTCAAAGCGGCTGGAACGCGCCGCCGGTGGCGTGAAGCGAATGCTTGAAGCTATCGGGACGAACATCCAAAAGGGCCTGTCTGCCGCCATGCCGTCGCTGGCTAAAGAGATGGAGCAGGTCACACGTGGGCGGCAGTCCCTCATGAACGCCGGAGCGCAGGAGGCGGGAGCTACACAGCAGCAGATGGCCGCTGCCGTCGATTCTGCCTCCAGCTTTGCAAAGGAAATGCGCACGCTGGAGCGGTCCACCACATCGCTGGCCGGGCGTATTTCCGGGCTTGGCGAAAAAGTGCGGACCGGCTTCTCCACTGCTCGGCAGCTTTCCAAGTTCCAAGCGCAGCTGGATACCACCCGGGAAAAGGTCGCCGAGCTCCAGCGGCAGCTCGCCGAATTGGGTGGTCAGTCTGTCCCGACTGCTGACTATGCCGAAAATTCTGACTTTGCGCAGAAAGCCGATCAAGCCCTGTGGCAACTGCGTGAGCGCCGCAAAATGCAGGAGGCTACCGGCGTAAAGGAAAACAGTCAAGCATGGCAGCGTCTTTCTTTCCAAATCGAGGCCGCGGGGAAACGCTTGGAACACTACAGCGCAAGACTGGCCGATATGGACAGTAAGGGAACGGCCTTTGTACAGGGCAGCAGCACTGCCGAATACCAGCAGACCGCCGCAGCCCTGCAAGATATGTCCGCCCGGCTGGCGGAATATCAGGCGCTTGCCGGAAATTTCGACACCATCTCAGCCCCGGCGCAGGCTTCCCGGGCGGCGCTGGCATCTGTGGACGCAGAGTTGCAGCAGAAACCCCGTGACGCTGGAGCCGCGTCCTCTGCGCTGGCCCGCTTCGGCGGTGTGCTTCGCAGCATGGGGAGCGCCGCCCTTACCGCCACAAAAAACCTCGCACAAACGTCTTTCAAGGCATTTTCCATCGGGGTCAAACGGGCTGTTTCCTCGCTGAAATCCTTTGTCACCCAAAGCCACAAGGCAAGGACCGAAACCCGTGGCCTGCTACGAGGCCTTACAAGCCTCAAGACCATGTTGGTTTCCCGGATGAAGCGAATGTTTATCTCGGCCATTATCAACGGGATTCAGGACGGTATCAAGGCGCTGGCGCAGTTCTCGACGGAGTTTAATACATCCATGTCGAATATCAAGAACGCGTCAAAGGGGCTGTCTGCAAACCTGTCCGTGTCTCTGGGCGGCCTGATTAACGCAATCGAGCCGGTAGTCACCCGGATCATCAATGCAATCTCCCGAGCCATTTCCTACCTCAATGCCCTTTTCGCCATGCTGGGCGGTAAGTCTACCGTCACTGTGGCGAAAAAGCAAATGGATTCCTATGCAGATTCCGCAGCCGGTGCAGGTGGAGCGGTGAAGGAGCTGAAACGGCAGGTCTACGGCTTCGACGAGCTGAACAAGCGCTCCAAGGATTCCGACGGTGGCGGCGGTGGCGGCTCCAATGCCGGGGACCTGTTTGAGGAAGTCCCCATTGACTCCCTGCTGCCGGACACCCTCAAGGGCCTTTTTGACCGCATCAAGGCGGCTTATGAGGCGAACGACTGGACAGAGATTGGCCGGGTGATCGCCGACGGCCTGAATATGGGCATGGAAGCGGTGGACAACTGGATCACCGGCTCGCTCCAGCCCAAAGCGGTCACATGGGCACAGCGCACCGCCGAGCTTCTTAACGGCCTCGTCGCCGGTACGAATTGGGCCTTGATGGGCAAAACCCTTGCCGATGGGCTCAACACAGCAATCGACGCACTCGCAACGTTCATTGAAAAGTTCAACTGGCGGACGCTGGGCGAACAGTTGGCAACGGGCATTTATTCCCTGATTTCGGGCATCAAGCTCGATAGGCTTATTGAGGGCATGAACGCTCTGGCGATTGGCTTCTACAATTTCTTCTCTGGGGCTATTCAGGCTATCAACTGGCAGCAGGTAGGCGCTGACCTTTACAATGCTATCAAAACAATGGTTACCACCATTGCATACGGTGACATTATTGCCGCCGCTGTGGAATTGATTGGCAGCCTGATTGGCGGCGCGCTCGGCCTGTTGTGGGGCTTCATCAAAGAAGTTGGCGGGGACCTTGCCGACCTGCTGAAAGGCGCGGCAGAGGACCTCGGTAACATGACATGGGAAGGATTCAAAGAAGGTATCGTTGCCGCAGTAAAAGGCATTGGCGACTGGGCTTATGAACATCTTCTCAAGCCTTTCCTTGATGGATTCTGTGCAGCGTTCGGCATCAATTCCCCGTCTACCGTGATGAAAGAACAGGGCGGCTATATCGTCGAGGGCCTGCTGCTCGGTATTACCGATGGATGGGTGGATGTGAAAGAGTTCTTTAGCAAGGCGCTTTCTGACCTGAAAACCGGGCTGCAAAACGCATGGGGGAATATCAAGACCGGCGCGTCTACGGCATGGAACAACGTCAAAACTGCCGTAACCAAGCCTTTCTCGGACATGAAAAACGCGGTAGCCAATACTGACCTTACCTCGCTGAAAACGTCCCTGTCGAATGGCTGGAACAATATCAAGTCCTCTGCAAGTACATCATGGAACAACATCAAAACCGCCGCCACAAAGCCTTTCTCGGCCCTGAAAACGACCATCGGCAATACAGACCTTTCCAGCCTGAAAACATCCCTGTCGAACGGCTGGCAGAGTATTCAGACAACTGCCGGTTCGGCATGGAGCGGTATATCTTCCTCGGTATCCAGCAAATGGAATGCCCTCAAATCCTCTATGCAAAATACGAGCTGGTATTCCGTCGGCTCCAATATCTGCTCCGGCATTGCGAGCGGCATCAATGCTGGCTGGAGCTGGCTGTCCAGCACCGTTTCCAGTCTGGCCCGCAACCTTCTCAGCGCCGCAAAGCGGGCATTGGGTATCCGTTCCCCGTCCCGGCTGTTCCGGGATGAAGTCGGCCAGTACGTATCTTTGGGTATGGCCGAGGGTATCACCGACACCGAGGCCAATGTTATCAAGGCTGTTTCCGACGTGGCAAAAACTGCAACGGACGGCCTCGAAAACAACAAAATCAAGCTGGGAATTGACGGAACGACCTCCGGGCTGGATATCGTGGCGGACAAGCTGTCCGGCATCGCATCCACGTTCCACTCCATCGTTTCCATGCTTACGTCCATGGGCGGCCTGTCCATTCCTCAGATTGCCGCCGGTTCTGTGGTGCCTCTCAAAACCCGGGTTTCTGGGCCTGATGGGTATGCAGACTTCCCCGGCGTGACGGGCAGCGACTTTGAGGAATACATGGACGAAAATAACCGGCTGCTCCGCGGGATCATGGAAGCGCTGAGCCGGAAAACCCCGGGCATTGACCTCGATACCCTGACCCGGGCAATCACCGGTGCACAGGGCGGACTAAGGCGCAGCTACGGGGTTTAACAAAACAGGTGGGGCGGCAAAACCGCTCCACCTATCACCCAGAACCACCCGAGTTGCAGGGCGCGGGACCAGCTACACAACTAAAAATCATCACAGCCGCCCAGAGCTTACAAATTGAGGTGAGAAAATTTGATAGGTCAGCTTCCAACTAAGTTAAACGTAAACGGAGTTTTGCGGGACATTCGCTCCGATTATCGAAACATTCTTCGGATTTTTACGGCGATGAACTCCAAGGAATTAAAGGACGAGGAAAAGGTTTTGGTATGTCTGCGACGAATGTATACACACTTCGACGAGATACCGAAATCAGACTATCCCGCAGCATACCTTGCTGCTGTGGCTTTCATTGAGTGCAACACCAAAGAGAAAAAAGAACGCCCCCCAATCGTGAATTGGGATAAGGACGAGCAGCTCATTTTCGCAGAGGTGAATAAAGTTGCCGGTCAAGAAATCCGCGCCATCCCATATCTGCATTGGTGGTCCTTTTTGGGGTACTTCCAGTGCATAGATCAGAATGGAACGTGGGGTTTCATTTTGACAATCCGGCAGAAACGGGCAATGCACAAAAAGCTGGAATCCCACGAATCGGAGTTTTTCAATGCCAATCGTGAGTTATGCGAGGTTGGGGAATACATTTCTCCGAAAGATCAGGCGCAGGATTTTGCCTTGCAGCTCCAGAAAGAACTATTGTCACAGCATGATTGACAAACTGTGCCCGTGGCGGCAAAACCGCTCCACCTATCACCCGAGCATACCGGGGCTTCCCACTGTGGCGAGCTACTGATCGTCCCCGAGGAGCAGCCCGGCATCACGCATGGCGTTGATTTCCTCAGCCAATTTCTTTTGTTCCGGGGTCGGCTCGCTTATTACTTTGATTATCCCCGGGATCGTAGACCACCGTCCATAGGGCTGATCGGCGAGCTCCGCCGCCCCCTCTGGGGTCAGCCAATAGGAATCATCCCGGCGCTTTGGCGCTTCTTCATTCTTCCTGTTCTTCATATCCAAACAATCCTACCTTTCTACCAAACACGGGCCGTCATACAGAAAATGTGCGTATGAGATCGACTCTGTGGGACGCGACATAATCGACCATGTTTTGTACTTTGCCGGTTGACTTCATAACCACAATGGGCATATCGCCCCCGTCGTTGAGGGAATCCACCCCAAACATGAATGCGTCGGAATACTCC
>SAMEA3663092__coassemble_516_pt1 | contig 12213 bp, 11 predicted proteins | sample SAMEA3663092__metabat2_high_PE_027 | metagenome-assembled genome bin SAMEA3663092 (sample SAMEA3663092) | pig gut metagenome | biome: pig gut; feature: pig-associated habitat; material: faeces | place: France | collected 2012
CCTTTTCATCACATCCGTGCGGATGCAACGGGTCTGCCTATATCATAGCATTTTTACCGAAAAAGTCAACTAATTTTCGTCCTGTTTTCACAAGAAGTGTGCTAAAAGAATGTCGATTCTTGTTGAAAACGTTTCCAGTATCTTCCTTCGACACTTTTTATCGGAATGCAGCAATGGTTACGCCGTCTTCACCTTCCCCGTATTGACCAAGTCGGAAGCTTTTGATAAACCTGTTCTTCTTCAGTGCCTGCTGCACAGCCGCCCGAAGGGTGCCGGTACCTTTTCCGTGGATGATGCGAACCTGTGTCAGATTGGCTCGCATGGCCTCGTCCAGATACCGCTCCAATACGCACACCGCTTCAATGGCATCCATGCCGCGCAGATCAACTTCCGTCGGCATGGCGGTCAGCTTCATTTCCTTGCCGGAATGCTTGGGACGGGCGCCCTTTTCTTTGTAGGGATTCTGGTTTTCCAGCAGGTACACTTCCTCCTGAGCAGCGGTCATTTTCAGAATACCCGCCTGAAGCTGAAGGGTTCCGTCCTTATTGATGGCGATAACACTGGCTTTTGTCCCCAGTTTCAGAAGTTCCACAGTATCGCCCACCAGTATACCGCGGCTGGGCTTGGGACGCTCCCGCTGGGGCTGGGCGGCATGGAGCTTTTCCTCCACCTCATTCAGATTTCTGCGCAGATCGGACTGCCGCTGGTTGATGCCCGTGGTGTCCGCACTGTCCTGAAGCTGTTTCTTCATGGCTTTCAGCTCTTCGCTAGCAATATTCGCGGCGGCACGGGCTTCCTCAATGATATGCTGTGCCTCCCGCCGGGCGGATTCCATGGCTTTCTCCTTTTCCCGGCGAAGCTGCTCGTGGTATTCCTCACTCTGCTGCTTGATTTTCGCGGTTTCCTGACGCAGCCGCTCTGCCTCCTGACGGGCAGACTCCATTTGCTGACGCTGCTGTTCCAGCTGGGCAAGGACATCTTCAAAATCCTTATCACTCTTATCTACCAGGTCGTCCGCTTCTTTCAGGATTTCCTCCGCCAGGCCAAGCTTCCGGGAAATGGCGAAGGCGTTGGACTTTCCGGGGATGCCAATGAGCAGTTTATAGGTAGGACGCAGTGTTTCCACGTCAAATTCACAGGAGGCGTTGATGACTCCTTTTGTGCGCATGGCGTAGAGCTTTAGCTCCGCATAGTGGGTCGTAGCCACAACATGACTGCCCATTTTTCGGCAGAATTCAATAATAGCAGTCGCCAGAGCGGCACCCTCCGCCGGATCCGTACCGGCGCCCAATTCGTCGAACAGCACCAGCGTCCGGTCATCACACTGGGCTACCACATCCACGATGGTGCGCATATGGCTGGAGAAGGTGGACAGGCTTTGCGCGATAGACTGCTCGTCGCCGATGTCTGCCAGAATGGCATCGAAGGTCGACAGTACGCTTCCGTCCCCAGCCGGAATGTGCATACCGCATTCGGCCATCAGCGTCAGCAAGCCGATGGTTTTCAATGTTACAGTTTTGCCGCCGGTGTTGGGGCCGGTGATGATCATGGTGTCGAAGTCTGTGCCCAGCCGAACGGTAATCGGCACGACCGATTTTGTATCAATCAGCGGATGCCGGGCCTTGCGCAGCTCTACCCTGCCCTGATCGTTCATAATGGGCGCGCCTGCACGCATCTGATAGGCAAGCTTTGCCTTGGCGAAGATCACATCCAGCTGTACCAGCATCTGGTAGTCCAGGTTGATGGCTTCTCGATAACCTGCTGCCTCGGCAGACAGCTCCGCCAAAATCCGCTCAATTTCCTTCTTTTCCTTCAGTTCCAGCTCCCGCAGGGCATTATTTGCGTTGACTGCGGACATGGGTTCCACAAAATAAGTTGAGCCGGAGGCGGAAACATCATGTACAAGACCGGGCACATCATTTTTACACTCGCTTTTTACCGGGACAACATAGCGGCCCTGACGGATGGTGATAATGGGCTCCCTCAGAAATTTGGAATAAGCAGGAGAGGAAATCACCTTCTGCAGGCTATCCCGAATTTTGCCTGACTGAATACGCATATGGCGGCGGATATCAGCCAGCGCGGCTGAGGCCGTATCGGCGATTTCATCCTCAGACAGTATCGCACCGAAAATTCTGTCTTCCAGATACTTGTTGGGTGTCAGCGCGCTGAACAGAGAATCCAGAACTGTTTTTTCGTCGTCTTCGGAAACATAGCCCCGGGTGGTTCGGGCACAGCGAAGGATGCCCGCAATGCGCGTTAGTTCCTTGGGCTGCAGGGTTCCGCCCCGTTCGGCACGCTCAAGAGAGGCAGATACATCCGTGACATCGCCAAAGACCAGGTTGCCCTTTCGGTCACATAAATCAGAGGCAGCAGTTGTCTGCTGAAGCAGCAGCTCCACTTCCTCCAGATCTGTAGTCGGAGAAAGCCGCAGACATGCTTCTTTGCCGCCTATGCTTCCGGCGCAGGCAGACAGCAGCTGTAAAACCTGGGGCAATTCCAGTTTTTGCAGAGATTTTTCATATAATTCAGACATATTTTTCTCCTATGTAAAGAGATTTGTAGAAATCCAGAGTAGAAAAGCCCCGTTCCAGCTGGGTTGCCAGATAAGCTTCTGTCAGATTTGCCAGCTGCAACAGCGTTTCTTCCCCTATCGTAAAGGAAAACAGCCGTTTTGGGTCACACAAACAGATATACCGCATGGCTTCCAGAATCGCCGGCGTTACCGGCAAACGAATACCATCGGATTCTGAGCTGCGGCAATTCTCACATTCCAGCTGTCCTGCCCGCAGGTCAAAGCGGGTCGGATTCTGATTGCCGCAGATGTGGCAGCCAAACAAATCCGGCGTGTAGCCAGACAGGCAGGCTGCCCGCAGTTCAAAGACCGCCTTAATCTGTGCTTCAGGCAGCTTCAAATTGCACAGTGCATACAGGCTGTTCAGCAGCAGCGATAGCAGTTCGGGGTTTGGCAGGTCCTCCTGAGAGAGCATCTCGGAAGCCTGCGCAAAGTACGTTGCCAGCGAAAGCTTGGTTAAGCTTCTGCGCAATGGCGAGAACAGCTCAATAGAGTGGGCCTCATTGATTGTATACTGCCCCCGGTATTCAAACAGTGTAAATTCACCAAAGGCCAGCAGCTGGCAGGGTGCGGTCAGTGGGCTGTTTTTCCGACGCAGACCCCGGGCCTTGATGGTCAGCCTGCCATGTCCCCTGGTCAGCACCGTGAGCAGGGCATCACGGTCATTGTAGTCCGTCACTCTCAGGACGATGCCCTGAACGGTCAAGTACATATTGTGCCTCCGATTTTACTTGCCTGCTGTAGAGTAGATAGGCTTCCGGCGCGCCGGTCTCCCAAAAAAGCTGCCAATACTCTCTTGCTTCCATCGTGCATCCCTCCTGTGGATAGGATTTGCAATGATGGCGGTTTTACCACTGGAAATTATTCGCTGTAGCCAAAATTTCGAACCATGAAATCACTGTCACGCCAGTTTTCCTTCACCTTTACCCATGTGGTCAGGTAGACTTTGGTTCCCATGAATTTCTCGCAATCCGCCCGGGCAAGAGACGAGATTTTCTTCAGCATGGCTCCCTGCTTTCCGATGATAATGCCCTTGTGGCTGGCCTTTTCGCAGTAAATGGTAGCATCCAGATCGATAATGCCATTGTCACGTTCGCTGAAGGTGTTGATTTCCACCGCCGTTCCGTGGGGGATTTCCTTATCCAGACACCACAGAAGCTTTTCCCGAATGATCTCGGCCATGACCTGCCGCTCCGGCTGGTCGGTGGTTACGTCATCCGGGAACAGGAAGGGGCCCTCCTGTGCATACTTTTCGCATTCCGCCAGCAGGACGTCCACGCCATCGCCGGTTTTGGCGGAGATGGGAATGATGGAGTCAAACGCGCCGGTGGCGGAATAGGCCGCAATGACCTCCAGCAGCTTGTCCTTCTCCACGGTATCAATCTTATTTATAACCAGAATTGCGGGACAGTGGGTGGCACGGATTCGCTCAATCAGAGCCTCCTCCTGGGTGCCGACGGAGGGAATTGGTTCCACAACCAGAATGGTGGCGTCCACATCGGAGATGGACTCCCGGACGGTGCTGACCATGTAATCTCCCAGCTTGGTGCGGGCCTTGTGGTAGCCGGGGGTATCCATGAAAATGAATTGCAGGTTGTCCTTCGTGACAATTCCGCAGATTCGATTTCGGGTGGTCTGGGGTTTATTGGACACGATGGCAATCTTTTCACCTACCAGATAGTTGGTTAGAGTGGACTTTCCCACATTGGGGCGGCCTGCAATGGTAATGATAGCGGTTTTCGTTTTCATATTCTTCTCCTGTGTAATCATCAATCTCTGCGCATTCCGTGAATACCCGCGGCGATTGCTTCTTCCCTGGCGCGCATCTGGCGTTTCTGCTCTGCCTCATCCAGATGGTCATAGCCCAGCAGATGCAGCATGGAATGGATGGTCAGATAGCCAACCTCCCGGCGGACGGAGTGACCGAATTCCTGCGCCTGCGCCGTGGCCCGCTCCAGGCTGATGCACATATCTCCCAACGGAACAAGACCGGTCTCCGGGTCCTCATATTCTGACCAGTCGTTGGGTGGATTCCCCGCCTCCAGCTGAAACATAGGAAAACTCAATACATCCGTTGGCCTGTCGATGCCCCGGCTTTCCCGATTGATGGTATGAATGCCCCCATCATTGGTCACCAGTACGTTAATTTCGCATTTTGCACTGATGCCCTCGGCACGGAGCGTTTCCTGAATGCATTTACGGATAATACCGCTGATTGTAAATTTTTGCAGGCTGAGCTGCTCAAAAACCAGATTGATCTTATGTGTCATGTTAATTCTTCCTCTTATACCGCCCGCTGTACTGCTGGGGCTTCTTAGCGGTGGGTTTGCTGTTCGCTTTCTCGTAGGCGTTGATAATCTCCTGTACCAGCGCATGACGTACTACATCCGCTGAGGTCAGGCGGCAGATCGCGATATCTTTTACTCCGTCCAGAACCCGGATGGCGTCCTTCAGGCCGGAAACCTTATCCTCCGGCAGGTCAATTTGGGTCACATCGCCGGTGATCACGATTTTCGAACCAAAACCCAGACGGGTCAGGAACATTTTCATCTGCTCCCGTGTGGTATTCTGGGCTTCATCCAGAATGATAAAACTGTCATCCAGCGTTCTGCCGCGCATATAGGCAAGGGGCGCCACCTCAATGGAGCCGCGCTCCTGGTACTTCTGGAAGGTTTCCGCACCCAGCATATCATACAGCGCATCGTAAAGCGGGCGAAGGTAGGGGTCAACCTTATTCTGCAGATCTCCCGGCAGAAAGCCCAGGCGCTCCCCTGCCTCAACAGCGGGGCGGGTCAGAATGATCCGATTCACCGTTCGCTCACGAAAAGCGGCAACCGCTGCCGCCACAGCCAGATAGGTCTTGCCCGTACCGGCAGGGCCAACGCCAATGGTGACCGTATTGGACTGGATCGCCCGCATATAGCGCTGCTGACCAACGGTTTTGGCTTTGATGGGCTTTCCCTTGGCGGTGATGCAGACCACGTCTTTTGTCATCTGGGCGACCTGCTGATCATTTCCCTCATTGACCAAGGTGATCAGGTATCTGACACGCTGCTCATCGATTACTTCCCCTTTGGAGGCCAGCGTCAGAAGCCCCTCGATTGTACGAACCGCTTTGTCGACCATTTCCTCGTCGCCGGACACCCGCAGATCGGTGCCGCGATTGACAACCTGCACGTTCAAAGCCTGCTCGATACGCTTGATATTCTCGTCAAAGGATCCAAAAACCGCAATCAGGTCCTCTACACGATCCGCATTAACGATTCTCTCCGTTTGTTTTGCCATTTGTCTCTCCAATCTGTTCTGGTTTCACTTTACCGATTGATTCTGTGCAGACATAGCTTCCCCTAAGCAGAAGCACGTCACCGCTTCGCACAACCGCCTGCGTACCGCTCTGAATCTGTCCCGCGACCATTTGTGATTTCAGATAGCGAGGGGCAAACGCTTCCAGTGAAGATGCCTCGGACGCATAGTTCTCCAAATCGAAGTGCTTGTATGTGTCCACGCACAGAGCGACGGGCAGCCGAAAACCGCCCGGTAACGTTAAATCATACTGTTTATACATTCTACCACATCCGGCATCCGAAATTCCACTACCTTTCCAAAAAAAGATACGTTTTTTTCCCAGAAGCAGGCTGATCCCCCTTGTGGAATCTGTCCTGACTGTCCGTTTCATACAGTTTACGGGGGCAACCACATTCAGTTCCCTGTTGGTCTGGGCAATGATCTCGCCTTTTGCCTGCGCCGCCTGAATGTAAATGCCGCATTCCGTATAGCCGGAAATCAGTGTTTGTCCCTTTCGAACAGACTGCCCCGGCTGAATCTTGGCAGTACCCTGCGTAACGACACAGGATAGAATATAGCCGTCCCTGTCAGCTATGATGCTTGATACAGCGCTTTGCTCCTGAAAAGAAGGGCTGACCACCCGTTCCCGGACAGAAATGACGGCCGTACAGCCGCTCGTATTCACACCTGCCCACTGAAGCTGTGGGATCGCGTCCAATAAGGCATTTTTGACTTTCTCGCTACGAACATACCTTCTGGAGGCACCCATATGGATTCCGCATTCCTCCGCCACGGAAAGGATCCGATTTGCCGGTATCCCATCATTTCCCTCCACACGGACGAACAGGATTCTTGACGGCAGAAAAAGTGCGCTGAACAGAAGCAGTCCTATGCCTGTCAGCAGTATTTTCCGATGACGCAGCTTTAGAAAATCATAGTAAATCCCTCGCCTGCGATTCGTTTTCAAAGACAGTCCCTGTTTTTCGCACAATGCTGCCAGTCTGGCATAGTCTCTGCGCAGAATGGAAAAGGAGCAGACAAGATTCTTATCATGACGCACCTCGAACAGCCCTATGCCTGAGAGTGTGATAGCGGTCAGCGCTTTTTCCGGTTCCGCCGCGGTTAACTCCACATCGACGAGCCCGTCGATGGATCTCCAGAACGTCATTTTCCATTCCTCCTCTGCAAGGAGACGGTGTCAATCCTGCCTCGAATCACCAGCTGTTCCTTTGTCATCCGAAACAGACGAAGACCGCACCCACAAACACAGATCGTGCCGAATTCAACGTTGATGACAACCTTTTCCGTACTGTATGCACTGACGCCCCTGTGGTTTTCAACAAGTATCCGTTGCTCACCGGCAATTTCGATAATGGGCTGTGCCGGCATCGGTTCTGATTCCAATTCCGCCCGGTCTGCAAGCAGTTCCATGATTCGATATCCTTTTCCCATACCGTACACCCCCTTTTTGACTATGATATGAATGACTGCACCCTCGTTTGCATAGATTCTTTCGAGGTGAGGAACGTGAAGCGACACAGGCAATTAACCTGTATTTTATCCGCGCTCGGACTGCTAATACTGATTCTGGATGGGAAGACCACCCTTTCCGGGGCGGCTGATGGTATTGATATGTGCGTTCGAACAGTGATTCCGGCACTGTTTCCCTTTTTTGTCCTGTCCTCCACCTTCCTCAGTTTCGCCGCCTCTTTTTCGTGGCGGGAAAAGGGCCTACCTTCTCTGCTTGGTTTTCCTCAGGGAGCTGGGGCCCTTGCGCTTCCCTGCTTTCTGGGAGGATACCCCGTGGGGGCACAGAGTGTCTATCAAGCCTACGCGGATGGGCATTTGCGGAAAGCTTCGGCACAGAAGCTGCTAGCGTTCTGCAATAACGCAGGTCCCGCGTTTGTCTTTGGCGTGGTCGGTCAGATGTTTCCAAAGCCCTGGATGCCATGGGCACTATGGGGAATCCATATCGCTGGCGCACTGGTTGCGGCACGCTGTTTGTCTGATATGGATGATTCCGAATGTGTTGATAAGCAGCCTGTCAGTTCAAATGGTGACATTATGGCGAGGGCCGTCAAGACAATGGGCGTCGTGTGCGGCTGGATTGTTCTGTTTCGTGTATGGATTGCTTTCCTGGACAGATGGTTTCTTTGGCTTTTGCCGCAGGCTGTGCGTGTCGCGGTTGTCGGGTTGCTGGAGCTGTCCAATGGATGCTGTGAATTGACACATATTTCCAATGTTTCTATCCGCTTCATCCTATGCAGCGGAATGCTTGCGGCAGGCGGGTTGTGTGTTACGGCGCAAACTGTCTCCGTTACAAAGGCTCTGTCTTTGCGATACTATTGGTTAGGAAAAATGATACAGCTTCTGGTCAGCCTTGTTCTGAGCTGCTGCATCGTATATCGGACGATTGTACCATTTTTATTTGTTCTACCCCTGCTGTACAGGATCCGTAAAAAAAGAAGTGGAAATCAGGCTCTGTCTGGTGTATAATATATAAGAATGATATGTGGAGGGCGAATTATGCTGTTTCGTAAAAAAATGAAACGACTCTGCAGCTATTGCGAAAGCGGTGCGGAGCTTGAGGATGGGCAGATTCTGTGCGCCCGGAAAGGACTGCGTCTGCCGGAGGATAAGTGCTGGCGCTTCCGTTATGATCCCTGCAAACGGATTCCAAAGAAGGCGAAAGCACTGGATTTTTCAAAATACGATCAGGAAGATTTTACTCTGTAAAGACGGAGGTCAGCCCCTGTGAGCTGACCTCCGTCTGTTTTATTGAAGCATTTTCAGAAAATCATCCTCTGACAGGATTGGGATTCCCAATTCCCGAGCTTTTCGTTCCTTAGAGCCAGCATTTTCTCCCACTACAACAAAGCTTGTCTTCTTTGATACCGAGCCGGCTGCCTTGCCGCCGAAGGCTTCAATCTTTTCGGTTGCTTCCTCTCGGGTGAATTTGCTGAGTGCGCCGGTCAGAACAAAGGTCTTTCCCGCGAAACGGGTGTCTGTAACGACCCGTTTCGACGCGAAATTGACACCCGCCTCCCGAAGCCGCTGGATCATATGAACAGACTGGGGCTGACGGAACCAATCAAAAATACTCTGGGCGGTTACATCGCCCACATCTGGTACCTGCGTCAGTTCTTCAACGGTTGCCCCCATCAGTGCGTCCAGATTGCCGAATTGAGATGCCAGAACCTTTCCGGTCTTGGCGCCTACCTGCCGGATACCCAGAGCGTAGATCAGCCTGCTGACATCCTGCTGCTTGCTGGCCTCAATGGACGACAGCAGCTTGGCAGCAACGGTGGAACCGGAGACCCACAGACTTTTGATATCTTCCAGCGTCAGATAGTAGATATCCGCCGGAGAATGAATCAGTCCCCTGTCGATCAGACCGTCCACAATGGCAGAGCCAAGTCCATCAATATCCATGGCGTCCCGGCTGACAAAATGGGCAATATTCCGGCTCAGCTGTGCGGGACACTCGGCCCCTGTACAGCGCAGGAACGCCCCATCCGCATCCTGCTCCACCTTGGCGCCGCAGGCGGGACAGCGATCCGGCAAATGATAGGCAGCCGTCCATTCAGGGCGTTTTGACAGGTCAACTTCCAGTATTTCCGGGATGATTTCTCCCGCCTTTCGAATCAGGACAGTATCACCGATCCGTATATCACGCTGTGTAATAAAATCCTGATTGTGAAGCGTGGCGTTGGTTACGGTCGTTCCGGCCAGCCGCACGGGACGCACCACTGCCTTGGGCGTCAGAACGCCGGTTCTGCCAACCTGAACCACAATGTCCTCAATGACCGTGGGCTTAATCTCCGGCGGGTACTTGTAGGCTGCTGCCCAGCGCGGGAACTTTGCCGTGGCTCCCAACCGCTCCCGCTGCTTTAGATCGTCCACCTTAATTACCGCGCCGTCAATATCACAGATCAGTTTTTCACGATGCTCATTGATAGATAGAATTTCCTGATGGATTTCTTCCGGCGAGGATAGAATCTTATGGGGAATTACCTTGAATTTCAGCGCTTTCAGGTACTCCAGCGTTTCGCTGTGCTTCGTAAATTCTACACCCTCCGCAAGCTGAATGTTGAAGATATAGATGTCCAAACCCCTTTTCGCGGCGATTTTGGGATCCAACTGCCGCAAAGAGCCAGCAGCGGCGTTTCTGGGATTGGCAAACAACGGCTTTCCTTCCTGTTCCTGCCGGGCATTGAGCTTTTCAAAGCTCTTTTTCGGCATGAACACTTCACCACGGACGATCAGCCGCGGCGGCGCATTGTCAATGCGCATAGGAATGGAGTGAATGGTTTTCAGGTTTTCCGTAACATCCTCACCGACATTACCGTCTCCCCTGGTCGCGCCGCGGACAAATCGTCCATCCACATATTCCAGAGCCACAGACAGTCCGTCAATTTTCGGCTCCACAGAAAACTGGGCGCTGCCCTCACTCTCCAACACCCGGTTCAGGAAGGAATCCAGCTCCTCCATACTGAACACATCCTGCAAGCTCATCAGCGGCACGGGATGGACAACCTTTTCGAACTGACTCAGTGCTTCCCCGCCAACCCGTTTTGTCGGAGAGTCCGCCTCCGCAAGCTCAGGATAGGCTTTTTCCAAATCCTCCAGCTCCCGAAGCAGGCGGTCATATTCGAAATCAAGCATATCCGGGTCATCCAGCACATAATAGCGGTAATTCGCCTGTGTCAGCAGACGTGTCAGTTCTTCGATTCTATCTTTTGGATTCATAATTTCCTCCGGTTTGTAAAAAAGTGCTCGGAACATCTCCGACAATCACGGTTTCCGCAACGACTACCTCACTATTCACAGTAAAGCTACTGGTCTGACCCAAAACAAGCACCGCAACATCAACACTGACAACCATGGTAAGCTGATGCAGCGTCTGGTTGATGCCCGCCTGAGAGAATTTACTGACAAAGGTTGCGTCGGAATTCCGAATGGACAGGATGCGCACAGGGATTGCCGGCCCCTTACCAGAGAATAATTCCGGCAGGAACAGGCTTCCCAGCGGGATTCCGATATCCGAGGTATCCAGCGCGAGAATTTCGTCATTGATCAGATTCAGAATGTCTGTTTTCAGACGGTTTACCTCACTCATATTGGTTTTCAGGGCCGTAATCCGTCCATCCAGATCCTTTTCAAAATAGACGATTCGGTCGTATTGAATGATACCTTCCGCAATTTGCTTTGCGATGGCGTCATTTGTCAGATCGGAAGTGGTGTTTTTCACCTGGGTTTCCGCCAGATCTCGGATTACGTCCCGGTATCGGCTGCGCAGCATCAGAAATCCGAGACAAACCGCAACCAGGATAGCCAAAAGTAAATGCAGTATTCTACGAATTTTTCTGCCCACGCCCATCCCCTCCGGGAACAGGATATGCCCGGGATTTTACAAAAATTACAGCTTTTTCATGTGGGCTGAGGCCGTTTTCGCCATCAGCTTTTTGGTGCCGATATCGTCAAAGGCAATTTCGAGCAGTGCGTCTGCACCCATCTTCATGACGGACAGCACCATACCCCGGCCGAATGCAGCATGCTGGATCATATCCCCGGCATTCAGTTCCAGCATCGCGACCCCCGCGGATGTGCCGACGGAGCTTCCTGTAAACCGTGGCTGGGGTTTACGGGCAGGTGATGGACGGCTCTGGGAATAATCAACATAGCCGCCGTATTCCGGGGCCGCGCGGCGGTAGCCGCCCTTGCGAATCAGGCATTCTTCCGGGATTTCTTTCAGAAACCGAGAAGGCAGCGACGCAGAGGTGCGGCCATACAGCATTCGCTGCCGGGCGTAACTGATGGTCAGCGACTGCTTTGCCCGGGTAATGGCAACATAGCACAGCCGCCGTTCCTCCTCCATTTCCTCGGCATCTCCGATGGCGCGCATACCCGGGAAGAGGCCGTCCTCGAAGCCAACAAGGAACACATTGGGAAATTCCAGACCCTTTGCCGAGTGCATGGTCATCATTACAACTGCGTCATCGCTGTCGTTGTACTGCTCCAAGTCGGTGTACAGGGCAATTTCCTCAAGGAATCCTGCCAACGTCGGCGCTTCTGTGTTCTCCATGTAGGACAGAATGCTGGATTTCAATTCACGGACGTTTTCAAGCCGGGTCTTATTCTCCTCTGTATCTTTCGCCTTCAGCATATCCACATAGCCGGAACGAATGAGCAGTTCCTCGTAGAAATCAGGCAGGCTCATGCCGTCGTCCAGCATCTGCGCCAGTTCCTCGATCAGCGCGGAGAATTGCAGCAGCTTCATAGCCGGTTTTTCCAGCGGTGCGTAGGAATAGGGATCGGACACGATATCATACAGCGGCTTATGCGCCGCGTCC
>SAMEA3663092__coassemble_523_pt1 | contig 12075 bp, 7 predicted proteins | sample SAMEA3663092__metabat2_high_PE_027 | metagenome-assembled genome bin SAMEA3663092 (sample SAMEA3663092) | pig gut metagenome | biome: pig gut; feature: pig-associated habitat; material: faeces | place: France | collected 2012
GCGCCCGGGTTGGTATTTTCTTAGAAAGACTGCTGGGTGCCCCGGATGAAGGCCCGGGTCTTCTCGCTTTTGGGATTTCCGAAGACTTCCTCCGGCGTGCCGATTTCCTCAATCACACCGTCTGCCATGTAGATCACCACATCAGCGACGCTCCGAGCGAAATCCATTTCGTGGGTGACCACGATCATGGTGTTGTCCTTGTCCTTAAGGCCTCGGATGACCCGCAGCACTTCTCCCGTCAGTTCCGGGTCCAGGGCGCTGGTAGGCTCGTCAAAGCACAGCACCTGAGGACTCAGGGCCAGCGCCCGGGCAATGGCTACCCGCTGCTGCTGACCGCCGGAGAGCTGGTAGGGATAAGCGTCCTGCTTTTGCAGCAGCCCCACCTGATCCAATAGATTCACCGCTTTTTCACGAATGGCGGCAGGTTCGTCTTTCTTAAGAAGCTTGGGAGCCAAGGTGATATTTTCCAGCACGGTATATTGGGGAAACAGGTTAAAATTCTGGAACACCAGACCAAAGTGCAGCCGGTTCTGGCGGATCTGCTCGTCGGTGAGCTGGCCGCCGTTGAGGAGCTGCCCATTCACAAAAATCTCGCCTTCATCAGGGGTTTCCAAAAAGTTCAGGCACCGCAGCAGGGTGGTCTTGCCGCTGCCGGAGGAACCGATGATAGCCAGCACCTGACCCTTTTCCAGAGAAAAGCTGACGCCCTTGAGGACGTCCGTAGAGCCGAAGCCCTTTTTAATATTCTTTACTTCCAAAATCGCCATGGCTCAACCTCTGAAATAGTCAAGTTTTTCTTCCAGCTTGCCGAACAGAATCGTCAGCAGGCCGTTGAAGACAAGGTAGAACGCGCCGGTGTAGAACAGCGGCCAGATCAGGCCCTTCTTAATGAAGGCCTCGCCGGCCCAGATGATTTCGTAAACGCTGATGATCCGTGCCAGTGAGGTGTCCTTGACCAGCGTGATGATCTCGTTGCTCATGGGGGCGAGAATCCGTTTGACGACCTGCAGCAGAACCACCTTGAAAAAAATCTGGGATTTGGTCATGCCCAGCACCTGCCCGGCCTCATACTGCCCCTTGGGAATGGACTCGATGCCGCCCCGGTAGATTTCGGAGAAATAGCAGGCGTAGTTGATGGCGAAGGCCACAATGGTGGCGGTGAACCGGGGCATGGCGGACATGCCGAACATCAGGCCCGGGCCGTAGAAAATGATGATCAGCTGGAGCATCAGCGGTGTGCCGCGGATAATCCAGACGAAGCACCGGGTCAGCTTCTTCAGGGGGGAGAATTTGCTCATGGAGCCGAAGCAGATCACAAGGCCCAGAGGAAGGGCAAACAGCAGAGTCAGCAGGAAAATCTTCAACGATTCGCCGAAGCCTGCCAGCAGCTGTAGGGTTACCGGGAGGAACATGGCTTTACCTCTCTTTTTCTAAGTGTGGGGAATGATGAAACACCTCTTCCGTCAGCCCGTTGGGCTGCCACCTTCCCCAAAGGGGAAGGCAAGGCGGAAGGGAGGGCAGAAGCCCTCCCTGATGATTTGGGGTTTTCTCAGGCCAGCGTCAGGCTGTACTTGTCAGCCAGCGCCTGCAGGGTGCCGTCAGCCTTGTACTTGGCCAGCAGCTCGTTGACCTTGGCAGTGACGTCGGAGTCCTTGCGGAAGCCGATGCCGTATTCCTCGCTGGACAGGCTGATGCCGGAGGCCAGATCGGCGTAGCTGGTGCCCTCGCCGGTCATAGCGTTGGCCATGGTGATATCGATGACGCAGGCGTCAGAGGTGCCGGCGGCGACTTCCATCAGCGCGGCGGCCTGATCCTGCACGGCGATGATCTGGCTGTCGGGGACGCCCAGAGCCACGACCTCGTCCTGTCCGGCAGAGCCGTTCTCCACGGCGAAGGTCAGCCCCTGCAGCAGCTCAACGGCATCATACTGGCCCACAACGTCAGCCTTCATGACCAGAACCTGGGCGTTGATGACATAGGGATCGGAGCAGTTGGTGTTCAGCTTGACCTCGTCGGTGATGGTCATGCCGTTCCAGATGCAGTCGATGTTCTTGGTTTCCAGCTCGTAGAACTTCTTGCCCCAGTCAGCCAGCACGAAGAACTCGCACTTGACGCCCAGCTCCTTACAGACCATTTCGGCCAGCTCGGCATCGAAGCCGGTCCAGTTGCCGTTTTCGTCCTTGAAGTCCATGGGGGCGTAGTCGGTGATGCCCACGATCATGGTGCCCTTCTTCTGGATGTACTTGAGGTCAGAGTCTGAGGAGGCGCCGCAGGCGGTCAGGCAGCTCAGCGCCAAAATCAGCGCCAGAACCAATGCAAATACCTTTTTCATATCATTTTCTTCCTTTCTTTTCCCGTTGGGAATTTCGACTGTCCGCATTATACTTTATCGCTTTAGAGAAGTAAAGTGCTATTTTGAAATTCTTTGAATTTTTGGCAGAGTGCACAAAACAGAAGGGAATTCTTGTGCCGGATATGGACAAATGAAGGGGGCGGGCTGCTGACCCGCCCCCATATGGGCTGTTCTGTTACAGGGAAACCTCTACCAAGACCTTTGCCTTGCCGGTCAGGGGAACGATGCAGCCTTCCACGTTTGCGCCGTCCACGGTCATGCCGGGCGTGCCGGTGCGCTTGACATGGACAACATACTCGGTGCCCCGGAAGCGCCGGGTGACGGTATATTCGTCCCATTCGTCGGGAATGCAGGGCTGAATCCGAAGGCCGTTATAGTCGGGATAGATACCCAAAATGGCCTGAGAAATGGACAGGAAGGTCCAGCTGGCGGTGCCGGTGAGCCAGCTGTTCTTGGCGTGACCGGGGTTGCCGGAGGCACGGCCCGTGACCATCTGGGAGTAGCAGTAAGGCTCCGTCTCGTGAATTTCGCTCTTGTCCTCTAAGTAGGCGGGGCAGATGCGGCGGTAAATGTCGAAGGCCTCGTTGCCCCGGCCCAGCGTAGCTTCGGCGCAGACGATCCAGGGGTTGTTGTGGCAGAACACCGCGCCGTTCTCCTTGAATCCGGGAGGATAGGAGGAAATTTCGCCCAGCTCCACATGGTACTCCGTGTAGCAGGGATCCAGCAGCTCCACGCCGTACTCGCCCAGCAGGCGCTTCCGGGTGGACTCCATGGCCTTCAGGCCCTCGCCGGAGTCTTTACCGATACCAGCCAGCGTGCAGAAGCCCTGGGGCTCGATGAAAATCTGACCTTCCTTGCATTCGTGGCTGCCCACCTTATTGCCGTTTGCGTCGTAGGCCCGGAGGAACCACTGGCCGTCCCAGCCATCCTTGAGGACGGCTTTTTCCATGTCGGCCACGGCCTTGCGGATGGTTTCTGCCTCGTCAGTCAGACCCAGCTGGTCACACAGAGCCGCATACTCGCCGCCGTACTTGACGAACATACCCGCGATGAACACGGACTCCGCCACGGGGCCTTCGCTTGGGCCAAAGGTCTGGAAGCTCTCCCCCGGCTCCTCGGAGAAGCAGTTCAGGTTCAGGCAGTCGTTCCAGTCCGCACGTCCAATCAGGGGCAGCTTGTGGGGGCCGAGGTTATTGAGGGTGAAGTTTACGCTGCGGCGGACGTGCTCCAGCAAAGGCACCTCGGTGCCGGGGACATTATCAAAGGGAGTGGGGTGATCGAGGATGGTGAAGTCGCCGGTCTCCTTGATGTAGGCGCACACCGCGCCCACCAGCCACAGGGGATCGTCGTTGAAGCCGCCGCCGATGTCGTTGTTGCCCCGCTTGGTCAGGGGCTGATACTGGTGGTAGGTGGAACCGTCGGCGAACTGGATGGAAGCGATGTCAATGATCCGCTCCCGGGCACGGTCGGGGATGATGTGCATGAAGCCGTACAGATCCTGACAGGAATCCCGGAAGCCCATGCCCCGCCCGGTGCCGGTTTCATAATAGGAGGCAGAGCGGCTCATATTGAAGGTGACCATGCACTGATACTGGTGCCAGATGTTCACCATGCGGTTCAGCTTTTCGTTGCCGGAGGACAGCTGGTAGTTGCCCAGCAGCTTATCCCAGTAGGCAGCCAGTTCGGCAAGGGCAGCATCCACGGCCTCGGCTGTGGCAAATTTTGCCATGACCCGTTTCGCGGTGTCCTTGCGGATGACGCCGGGGGCGACAAATTTCTGATCTCTGGGGTTCTTGCCGTAGCCCAGCACGAAGGTGGCCCGCCAGCTCTGGCCGGGGGCGAGGGTGATTTCCATGTGCTGGCAGCCAATGGGATACCAGCCTACAATTTTCGAGAAGGCGCTGCGCTCCTCCCGCACCAGCTGGGGATCAGACCAATCGCCCATATGACCAAGGAAGGTGTTACGGTCGGTGTCCCAGCCGGCAGCGGGAGCATTCACGCCGTAATAGGCGTAGTGATCCCGGCGCTCCCGGTACTCGGTCTTGTGGTAGATGACCCCGTCCTCCACCTCGGATTCGGCGATGTTCAGGTTGCGCTGATAGTTGGTGCTGTCGTCCACCGCGTTCCACAGGCACCACTCCATGACACCCCAGACGTGGACGGTCTTGGCTTCCTTGCTTTCGTTGGTCAGCACCAGATCATGCAGCTCACAGTTTTCGCCCACGGGGACGAAGAAGGTCATCTTCGCGTTCAGGCCGTCCTTGGCGCTGTCGAAGGTGGTGTAGCCCATGCCGTGACGGCATTCATAATGGTCAAGCTCCGTTCTGGTGGGCAGGAAGCCGGGGTTCCATGCGGGCTTGCCCGCTTCCTTGATGTAGTAGAACCGGCCGCCGTTGTCGCCGGGGACGGCATTGTAGCGGTAGCGCAGCAGCCGCTGGAGTTTCGCGTCCCGGTAGAAGCAGTAGCCGCCGCCTGTATTGGAAATCATGCCTAAGAAATCCTCACTGCCGAGGTAGTTGATCCAGGGCAGGGGAGTAGCGGGTGTGGTAATCACATATTCCCGCCGGGCGTCATCGAAATGACCGAATTTCATGAGTGTGCACGCTCCTTACATATCCGTTTGAATGAACGATAACGATTAAGCAACCGTACATTCCGTATTTACTCTCTTAGCATAGCGGATTTGTGTGAGAATTGCAAGGTTTTTTTTAGAAATTCAAAAAAATTTACAGGATCATCCCACAGCGTAGGCAGGCGACCACAGAGATTTTGGAAATATGTACAAATATGTACTGAAAAAAGTGTAAACAATAAACAAAAAACGTTTAATAGGACACAAATGTAAAATAGCCCTTGCGTTTTTAAGGAAAATACGATATATTTATGGTGCGAAAACGTTACAGAAAGTGGGAAGATTGGGGGAACGCGCATGGTTTCCATGAAGGATATTGCCCGTGCCTGCGGGGTCTCCGTGGCGACGGTGAGCAAAGCGCTGAACGGTCAGCCGGATATTGGAGAGGAGACTCGTACCAGGGTCTGTGAGGCGGCTCAAAAAATGGGCTATATGACCAATTCCGCGGCAAGAGCGCTGAAAACAAACCGCACATATCATATCGGCGTGCTGTTTGTGGATGAGCGTCAGAGCGGTCTGGCCCATGAGTATTTCTCCACCATGCTGGAGAGCTTCAAAGCAGAGGCGGAAGCCCACGGATATGACATTACCTTCATCAACCACAATGTGGGCGGCAAGCCTACCTCCTATCTTCAGCACTGCCGCTATCGGGGCGTGGATGGCGTGGTCATTGCCTGCGTGGATTTTACGGATCCCCGGGTTCGGGAACTGGCGGAAAGCGACCTGCCGCTGGTGACGGTGGATCATGTGTTCAATAACCGCCTGGCGGTGGTTTCCGATAACGTTCAAGGAATGGAAACGCTGGTGCGTTATGCCTACGGGAAGGGACACCGGAAGATCGCCTTCCTTCACGGCGAAAAGACCTCCGTCACCCAGAACCGGCTGGTGGGCTTCTTCCGGGCCTGTGAGGAATTGGGGCTGGAGATCCCGGAGGAATATGTTCGGGAAAGTGCGTTCCACAATCCGGATCGCTGCGCTCAGGATACTCTGGCGTTGATGAATCTGCCGGAGCGTCCCACCTGCATCCTGTTTCCTGACGACTACTCCTATGTAGGGGGCATGAACGCATTGCGGCAGATGGGCATTCGGGTGCCGGAGGATGTGTCCGTCATGGGGTATGACGGCATCCATCTGGCAAGGGTCATCGGCCTGACCACCTATTGGCAGGACAACCGGGAAATCGGCAGGATTGCCGCGGAACGGCTCATCAGCCTCATCGAGCACCCAAAGACTACGCTGGTTGATCGGATCATGGTGTCCGGCAGACTGCTGGAGGGAACCACGGTGAAAGAGCTGTGAATGATTTCATTTGCCCGAAGCGGCTTCGCTTCGGGCCATTTTTTGTAATTTGTGCACAAATTTCTGGACATTAAAAGGCGAATATGTTATAGTAAAGTAACATAGTTTCGAGATTGGCAGGTTTTTGTTATGAACGAAATGACTTTCAGGGAAGCGGGCCGGGAAACGGAACAGCAGGAACCTGCTGACACAGCAAGGATCATTCAGGCAATGAGCAAAATATACACCTCAGCATATTATATTGACCTGAAAACCGGGCTGTTCACCGAGCTTTCCTCTCTGGACGTGGTGAAGGCGGAGATCGGCGCAGCGGGAGACGCCCAGAACCGGCTGAACTACTTCTGCCGCAATATGATGATGCCGGAGTTTACCCGGCAGATGCTGGAATTTGTGGATCTGTCCACACTGGAAGGGCGGCTGGGGGATAAGAGGATCGTCTCCCGGCAGTATCTGAGCACGGTTGCCATCAGCCCGGAGATGGGTACGATTCCATACTGGACCCAGTGCTCCTTCATCGAATGCGACCGGGATTCAGACGGACATCTGCGCCATGTGTTGTTCACTACCCAGACGATCCACGACGCGAAGATCAAAGAGCTGGAGGCCCGGCGTAAGGAGCGGGAAGCCAATCAGGAGCTGACGGCGCTGCTGGAATCCGAGCGGCGGCACACGGCGATTATTGGCTCCCTGAGCAGTATTTTCTATGGGCTTTACTATGTGGATCTGGTGAAAAACGCCGTGCAGGAGGTTATCTGTCTGGACAGCGCCCACCATATCTACCGTGACGGCGGTGACGCCCGGCAGTTCCTGCGGCGGTTGACGGAGCTGCTGGCAACGCCGGAGCACCTGCCTTCCTTGGCGCTGTTTCTGGACTATGACACCATGGGCACCCGGCTGGGCAGCAGCAGGATCATCACCCGGGAGTTTATGGCCAGAAGCGGCGGCTGGACCCGGTGCAGCATCATTCCCGTGGAGCGGGGCAATTCAGGCCTCAACCGTTCGGTGATCGTGGGTATGCGTCAGGTTACGGCGGAACGGGAGCGGCAGGAAACCCAGAACAACCTGATTCTGGCCCTGTCCATGGCCTATGACAACGTTTATTCCGTGAATTTGGACACCGACGCGGTAACCTGCTACCGAATGAGCAGCGCCATGCTGAAGCGCTACGGCAGACGCTTCGCTGAGGGAAGCTATACCCGGAATATGGAGGAATATCTCCAGAACGAAGTCCACCCCGATGACCGGCAGCTGTTCGGGATAATCGCAACCGCCCAACGGTTGGAGGAGCTGACCAAGGAGCGGCAGAGCTATTCCTTCCAGTTCCGGGTTCGCCGGGACGGCCGCGTCCAGTACTTCCAGTGTCACGTCGCCCGGCCCAGCCGGGAGCGGCGGGAAATCGCCGTGGCCTTCAAGAATGTGGACGAGGAAAAGCGGCAGGAGCTGGCGCAGCAGAGAATGCTGCAGGACGCCCTGACGAAGGTGGAGAAGGCCAATTCCGCGCTTCAGGAGGAAATGACCATCGTTGACGCTCTGAGCCGGGAGTACCACAGCCTGTTCAAGATCGATGCGGAAAAGGGCACCATTTCCCTTTACCGCACCGACGGCATCGGCATGGATCGGGGGCTTTTGAGCGGACTCATGAAGCCCGGCGACTATGAAAAGGTGCTGAACCGATACATAGACGCTTATGTTATCCCGGAGGATCAGCCGCGCATCCGGGAGGCCACCAGCCTCCAGAGTCTGCTGCGGCGGGTGCCGGAGGTGGGTCTGTACAAGACCGGCTACCGGCGGAATATGGACGGAATGGTCGCTTTTTTTGAGATGAACGTGGTGAAAACCGTCAATGACGACGGAACAATCACCTTTATTCTGGGCATCCGGGACGTGGACGAGGAGACCCGTCGCCAGCTGAAGCAGGCCCGGGAGATGGAGACCCAGCGGGAGATCATCGACGGTCTGGCGTCGGAGTACTATTCCGTGCTGCTGGTGGATCTGCTCGGAGATACGGTCAGGGCATACCGGGCGGAAGACGAGGACGGCCGGGCCATCGAGGAGCACTTCCGCAGGCACAACGGCTGCTGGTCCAGGGGGCTGTACAGCTACGCCCAGGAGTGGATTTCGGAGGAGGGCAGAGCGGACTTCCTGAGCATGCTGTCTCTGGAGCGGCTTCGGGGCGGCGGAGCGGATTACTCCTTTACCTATGAAAAGCGGACGGCGGAGGGAATCATGTATCTTCAGGCACGGGTGTCCTTTGTGCCGGACAAGGACGGGGGGATTGCCGCGGTGGTGGGTACCCGCAACGTGGATGACCTCATCAAAAAGGAACGTCTGCAGGAGCAGGCGCTGAAGGAGGCCTACGACGCGGCGGAAGCCGCCAACCGGGCCAAGACCGAGTTCCTGTCCAATATGTCCCACGACATCCGCACCCCCATGAACGGCATCATCGGCATGACCGCCATTGCTGCCGCCCACATTGACGATAAGACCCGGGTGCGGGACAGCCTGCAAAAGATTACTTTGGCCAGCAAGCACCTGCTGAGCCTCATAAACGAGGTGCTGGACATGAGCAAGATCGAGTCCGGCAAGGTGCAGCTGGTGGAGGAGGCGTTTAACCTTTCTGACCTCATCGACAATCTGATCTCCATGACCAGCGCACAGATCAGAGATCACAATCACAGCCTGAGTGTCAACATCACAGACGTTCAGCACGAAGCGGTGGTGGGCGACAGCCTGCGGATTCAAAAGGTGTTCACGAACCTTCTGAGCAATGCGGTGAAGTTCACCCCCGACGGCGGCAAAATCCGCATTTCCGTGACGGAAAAGCCCTGCAATCAGAAAAAGCTGGGCTGTTACGAGTTTGTCTTTGAGGACAACGGCTTCGGCATGAGCGAGAAATTCATCCACCGGGTCTTTGAGCCCTTCGCCCGAGAGACGGACGGCCCCGCCGGACAGATTCAGGGCACGGGCCTTGGCATGCCCATCAGCCGCAACATCGTGCGCATGATGGGCGGCGATATCGAGGTGGAAAGTAAACAGGGCGTGGGCTCCAGATTCACGGTGACCATGTACCTGAAGCTGCAGGATGCCGGGGAGGTTCAGTCGGAGCATTGGGTGGATCTGCCGGTGCTGGTGGCGGACGATGACCCCTATTCGCTGGAATCCTGTGTCAGCATTCTGACGGATTTCGGCATGAAAGCCGAGGGCGTTTCTTCCGGCCGGGAGGCGGTGGAGCGTGTTTCCCGGCGGCATGAGAAGAAAGAAGACTATTATGCCTGCATTCTGGACTGGAAAATGCCGGACATGGATGGCATCTCCACCGCGCGGGCCATTCGTGCGGCGGTGGGAAAGGAAGTTCCCATCATCATTCTTTCCGCCTACGACTGGTCGGATATCGAGCGGGAGGCACGGGCGGCGGGAGTTAACGCCTTCATCAATAAGCCGCTGTTCCGCTCCCGGCTGGCCAAGACCTTCCATACCCTGATGGATCAGCAGAGTGCCAAGTCCCCGATGGATCCCATGACCGAGCTGGAGCAGATGGACTTCTCCGGCCGCCGGGCCATGCTGGTGGAGGACAACGCCCTCAACGCGGAGATCGCCGAGGAATTCCTGACCATGACCGGCCTGACGGTGGAGCACGCCTGGGACGGTATGGAGGCGGTGGACAAGGTGAGCGAGGCCCCGGACGGACACTATGATATTATTTTCATGGATATTCAGATGCCCCGGATGAACGGCTACGACGCTACCCGGGCCATCCGGGCCATGGATCGGGACTACTGCCGACAGGTGCCCATTGTGGCCATGACCGCCAATGCCTTCGCCGAGGACGTGCAGGCGGCCAAGACCGTGGGTATGAACGAGCACATCGCCAAGCCCTTGGAGCTGAGTGTGCTGGCAAAGGCTCTGCGCAGGTGGGTGAAGTAAACAGGAAGGGGATTTCTCACTAAGGAACTGTTACGTCAAATCGCACAAAGGAAAAGAAATAACTGTCATTCCGAGCCAGTGCGCACACTGGCGTGGGAATCCGTTCTCCTGATAAATGCCAGTAATCTGAACATTTTACAGGGGATACGGATTGCCACACCAGTGACGTCGGTCACTGGTTCGCAATGACAGTTCTTCTGTTTGTGCACTTTTACTTTAGTGAGAAAGTCTCTTAACTGTTAAATTCTTGCCACGCCGGACTTTCTGGCGGCATCTGCCACGGCCTTTGCCACGGCGGGGCCGACCCGGGGGTCAAAGGCGGCGGGGATGATGTAGTCCTCGTTCAGCTCCTCGTCGGTGATGAGATTTGCCAGCGCGTTGGCGGCGGCGACCTTCATCTCCTCGTTGATGTCGGAGGCCCGGACATCGAAGGCACCCCGGAAGATGCCCGGGAAGGCCAGCACGTTGTTGATCTGGTTGGGGTAGTCGCTGCGGCCGGTGGAGACCACCTTGGCGCCGCCGGCCTTGGCCTCGTCCGGGAAAATCTCGGGGGTGGGGTTGGCGCAGGCGAAGATGATGGCGTCGCGGTTCATGGTGGCGACCATTTCCCTCGTCACCATGCCGGGGGCGGAAACACCGATGAACACATCCGTGCCCACCAGCATATCGGCAAGAGAACCGGCCTTCTTGTCAAGGTTCGTGACCTGTGCCATTTCCTCCTTGATCCAGTTGAGGCCATCGCGCCCGGCGTAAATCGCACCCTTCCGATCGCACATGGTAATGTTCTGGAAGCCCGCGCTCAGCAGCAGCTTCACAATGGCGATGGCGGCAGCGCCGGCGCCGGAGGTGACGATCTTCACATCCTCCTTGCGCTTGCCGACAACCTTCAGCGCGTTGGTCAGGCCCGCCAGGGTGATGACAGCGGTGCCGTGCTGGTCGTCGTGGAAGATGGGAATATCGCACTTTTCCTTCAATTTTCGCTCGATTTCAAAGCACCGGGGGGCGGAAATGTCCTCCAGATTGATGCCGCCGAAGGAGCCGGAGATCAGGTACACGGCGTTCACAAATTCGTCCACGTCCTTGGACTTCACGCACAGGGGGAAGGCGTCCACATCGCCGAAAGCCTTGAACAGGGCGCACTTGCCCTCCATAACGGGCATACCGGCCTCGGGGCCAATGTCGCCTAGACCCAGCACGGCGGTGCCGTCGGTGATCACGGCGCACAGGTTGTGCCGCCGGGTCAGCTCGTAGGATTTACTCACGTCCTTCTGAATCTCCAGACAGGGCTGAGCCACGCCGGGGGTGTAGGCAAGGCTCAGGTCATCCTTGGTAGACACGGGAACTGTCGTCACCACTTCGATTTTGCCCTTCCACTCGCCATGCAGCCGAAGGGATTCTTTTGCGTAATCCATTGTAAACGCGCCTCCTTTTTTGATAAGGACAATGTACACCATTTTGGGGCGCTTGAAAAGTCTTTTGTTAAGAAAATCCGTAAGTTCTTGCATTCTGCATAAAGCTGTGGTATTCTACAGAAAACTTCGTGCACAAATTGGCACATGGGGAGGAATGGGAATGGAGCTTCACGAATCCGGCGAAATGTATCTGGAAGCCATTCTGGTGCTGGGGCAGAAAAGCAGCTTTGTCCGCAGCGTGGATGTCAGCGAATACCTGGGCTATTCCAAGCCCAGCGTATCCCGGGCCATGGGCATTCTGCGCTCCGGCGGCTTCGTGCTGATGGACCCGGACGGCGGCCTGAGCCTGACGGATACCGGGCGGGAGATTGCGGAGAAGATTTTCGAGCGGCACACCCTGCTGAGCCAGCTGCTCATGGCGCTGGGGGTGCCGGAGGGCATCGCCATTGCCGATG
>SAMEA3663092__coassemble_526_pt1 | contig 12034 bp, 7 predicted proteins | sample SAMEA3663092__metabat2_high_PE_027 | metagenome-assembled genome bin SAMEA3663092 (sample SAMEA3663092) | pig gut metagenome | biome: pig gut; feature: pig-associated habitat; material: faeces | place: France | collected 2012
GGCTGCAGTGCTATGAGGGGCTGGACGAGAGCAAGGCTCTGTATGAGTGGAACTACCAGAAGCAGCTGCTGAGCATTCAGGTGAATATGAACAATCAGGACAAGGATGGTCTTACGAAATCCCTGTTCAGCGACGAATACCTGCTGGAGCGGCCTTTGCTTCAGTCCATCCGCTCGGAAAAGCCCGTGGTGCTGCTCATCGACGAAATCGACAAGGCCGATGAGGAATTTGAGGCCTTCCTGCTGGAGCTGCTGTCCGAGATGCAGGTGACCATTCCCGAAATCGGCACGGTGAAGGCCAAGTCTATCCCCTTCGTGGTGCTGACCTCCAACCGGGCCCGGCCCCTGAGCGAGGCACTGCGCCGCCGCTGCGCCTATCTCTACATTGAGTATCCCGACATGGAGAAGGAGCTGGCCATTTTGCGGGCCAAGCTTCCCCATGTGGACGACCGGCTGTGTGCCCAGGTGGCGCTGGCCGTGCAGAAGCTGAGATCCAACGATGTGATTTTGAAGAAACCCTCCATTGCCGAAACCCTGGACTGGGCGGCGGCACTGGACGCCCTGGGCATCCGGGAGCTGACCCCCGACGCTCTGCGGCAGACCGCTGGCTTTGTCCTCAAGAACAACGAGGACTTAGCTGCCATGGATCTGGATGGCGAGGAACCCAACCAGCACACCTGCACCTGCGGCGGCAGCTGCGGAGGACACCATCATGGGTGAGCCGGAGGTTTATCTTGAGAAACTCTCCGCCTTTTCCCGAATCTTACGCATGGAGGGCTTAAGCGTCAGCCCGAAAGAGACGGAGGACGCCAGCCGCCTGCTGATTTCCCTGGGCCTTGACGAACGGGAGCGGGTGAAAACCGCCCTGCGCACCGTCTACGCCAAGACCCGGGAGGAGCAGCTTACCTTTGACCGGGCCTTCGACGGCTTCTTTATCTCCGAGGAAGCCATGCGCCGTCAGGCCAAGGAGCAGATGGAGCGGGAGAAGGAACTGCAACAGCACCGGCAGGAAGTGGAAGAGGAATTGCAGCTGAACGGCAAGCCCATGGATCTGGACGAACGGCAGCGGGAAACCTACGCCGCCATGCCCGAGGAAGCCCGGGAGCGGCTTCGGGCCTTCATGGAAAAGTACCGGGGCACCGCCGAGCGCAATCCCCAGCTCTACAGCGAGTTCATCCACTCCGTCTTCGCCAAGACCCTGATGGAGCAGCAGATGCTCATGGAAAACGCGGGACTGGGCGCTCAGGAGCTGGACCCGGAAATCGGCATTCTCTACCGGGATATTTCGGAATTCAAGGACACGGAAATCCCCAAGGCAATCGAGCTGATTCAGACTGTGGCCCGGCAGATTAACGGCGAATTGTCTGCTCGCCGCCGGAGCGGCGGCCACACGGGGAAGCTGGATTTCCGAAAGACCATCCGCAAGGGACTGGAAACCGGCGGCAGCTTCTACCACCTGCGCTACAAGAAAAAGCGGGCCCACCGCAAGCATCTGGTGCTGCTGTGCGACGTGTCCGGCTCCATGGTGCAGTTTTCCGAGTTTGCCCTGCGGTTTATCCAGAGCCTGAATCAGGTGTCCGACAATTCCCGCACCTTCCTTTTTTCCGAAACCGTGACGGAGGCGGATGCCTTCCAGCTTCAGAATATGGATCAGTTCCGCTCTTTTGTCCGAGACTCCGGCATCTATGGCAAGGGCACGGACTTGGGCACGGCGCTTGCGTACCTGTGCACCCGCAAGCCGGCGGTGCTCAATTCTGCAACCACCCTGCTGATTTTGTCGGACACCAAGACCATTGACCAGCCCCGGGCGCTGGCCGCTTTGGCGGAAGCCAAACGCCTTTCTGGGCGGGTGCTGTTCCTGAACCCCATTCCCGAAAACAAGTGGCAATACCTGCACAGCGTTCAGACCGTGGCGGCGGTGTGCCCCATGGTGTCCTGCAGCACCCTGCGGGAGCTGGCGGCGGCCTGCCGCAGACTAACGGCGCTTTGACCCCGGGGCACTTCGTATCAGATATGCATCTTAAAACACGTTACAGGTTGTTAGCGGATACTTACTGCATTTTCGATATTTTTGTAGCAAAAGAACTGTCTTTCGGCAGTTCTTTTGCTTGTTTATATGACATTTGTACAAATTTTGCGGCAAATTTCTGGAAGATACATTCATGGAAAGTAATCGTTTTCTTTGCTATAATAATTTGGGTTATCCGAAAAGATCTTATCGGCTGGATAAGTATAAGGAGGTAAAACACACTATGCTGGACGCATCCTACTACCGCAAAACGGACGAGATCATTTCCCGTTACGTGCGGGATGCCAGATCCCTGATTCCCATTATGCAGGATATTCAGGCGGAATACCGCTACTTGCCGGCGGAGCTTCTGAGCTACGTTGCCAAGGAAATCGGAATCACCGAAGCGAAGGCCTACTCCGTAGCCACCTTCTACGAGAACTTCTCCTTTGAAGCAAAGGGTAAGTACGTCATCAAAGTCTGCGACGGTACTGCCTGTCACGTCCGCCACTCCACCCCGGTTCTGGAAGCCCTGTGGAAGGAACTGGGCCTGAGCAAGAAGAAACACACCACCGATGACATGCTCTTTACGGTTGAAACGGTGTCCTGTCTGGGTGCCTGCGGTCTGGCTCCGACCATGATGGTCAACGATCAGGTGCATCCGTCCATGACCCCGGAGAAGGCATTGGCACTCATCGAGGAATTGAGGGGGAAAGGCTAATGATTAAGACTGCTGAAGAACTGACGCAGGCGCAGCTGACTGCCTGCGAGGAAATTAAGCTCTATGACTGCCGGATTCTGGTTTGTTCCGGCACCGGCTGTATCGCCACCGGCTCCAACAAGATTCATGAAATTTTCTCTGAACTGGTCAAGCAGACCCCGGGTGTGGAACTGGTGTTCTCCCCCTGCGGCGGTCACCACGACGACAAGGCCGTAGGTGTCAAGAAGACCGGCTGTCAGGGCTTCTGTGAGCTGGGCCCACTGGTTCGCATCCAGAAGGGCGGAAAGGTCGTCCAGTACGTCAAGGTTCAGCCCGACGACTGCAAGGAAATTCTGGAAAAGAGTGTCATCGGCGACGAGACCATCGAGCGGCTGCTCTACAAGAAGGGTGACAAGGCCTATGTCCAGCCCGACGAGATACCCTTCATCGCAAAGCAGACGAGAATCGTTCTGGAGAACTGCGGCAAGTTCGACGCCGAGTCTCTGGACGAGTACCTGGCCGCCGGCGGTTTTGCCGCGCTGAAGAAGGCCATGTTCGAAATGACCCGGGACGACGTCATCAACGAAGTGGACGCCTCCGGCCTCCGGGGCCGCGGCGGCGGCGGCTTCCCTACCGGCAAGAAGTGGAAGCAGGTTGCCCGTCAGAAGGAAACCGAGCGCTATGTGGTCTGTAACGGTGACGAAGGCGACCCCGGCGCCTTCATGGACGGCTCCGTCATGGAAGGCGACCCCTTCAAGCTGATCGAAGGCATGATGATCGCCGGCTACGCTGTCCGTGCCGAGAACGGCTACATCTACGTCCGTGCCGAGTATCCCATGAGCGTTGCCCGCCTCAAGAACGCCATCGCCCTTCTGGAGGAGCGGGGCCTGCTGGGCGACAACATCCTGGGCACCGACTTTAGCTTCCATATGCACATCAACAAGGGCGCCGGCGCGTTCGTCTGCGGCGAAGGCTCCGCCCTGACTGCCTCCATCGAGGGCAACCGCGGTATGCCCAGAACCAAGCCCCCCAGAACCGTTGAAAAGGGTCTGTGGGAAAAGCCCACCGTGCTGAACAACGTGGAGACCTACGCCAACGTGCCCAAGATCGTTCTGCAGGGCGCGGATTGGTTTAAGTCCATCGGTACCCCCAGCAGCCCCGGCTGCAAGACCTTCTCCCTCACCGGCGCCATCGAGAACACGGGCCTGATCGAAGTCCCCATGGGCTCCACCCTGCGGCAGATCATCTTCGACATCGGCGGCGGTCTGAAGAACGGCGCGGACTTCAAGGCGGTACAGATCGGCGGCCCCTCCGGCGGCTGTCTGACGGAAGCTCATCTGGACGTGCCTCTGGACTTTGACAACGTGAAGAAGTACAACGCCATCATCGGCTCCGGCGGCATGGTGGTCATGGGTCAGGACACCTGTATGGTGGAGGTCGCCCGGTTCTTCATGAGCTTCACCCAGCGGGAATCCTGTGGTAAGTGTACCCCCTGCCGGGAAGGCACCAAGCGGATGCTGGAGATTCTGGAGCGCATCGTAAACGGTCAGGGCAAGCTGGAAGATCTTGACACCCTGGAAGAGCTGGCAAAGATGATTCAGACCATGGCGCTGTGCGGTCTGGGCAAGTCCGCTCCTCTGCCGGTTCTGTCCACCCTGGCTACCTTCAAGGATGAGTACATTGAGCACATCGTGGACAAGAAGTGCCGCGCCAAGCAGTGCACCGCTCTGCGCCGCTATGTCATCAATCCCGAGTTCTGTAAGGGCTGCTCCAAGTGTGCCCGGAACTGCCCCGTCAACGCCATCTCCGGCGTGGTCAAGAAGCCCTACACCATCGATTCCAACAAGTGCATCAAGTGTGGCGCCTGTAAGGAGAACTGCGCCTTCGATGCCATCTATGTGGAAGCATAAGGAGGGGAAATCATGGGAACTATCACAATTAACGGTAAAAAGTACGAATTTACCAATGAAAAAAATATCCTGACCATCATCCGCAACGCGGGCATCGAGGTCCCCACCCTGTGCTATCAGCCCGAGCTGAGCGTCTTTGGCGCCTGCCGCCTGTGTACGGTGGAGGATGACCGGGGCCGGTGCTTTGCCTCCTGCTCCGAGGAGCCCCGGGACGGCATGGTCATCTACACCCACACCGAGCGTCTGCGCAAGCACCGCAAGCTGATTGTGGAGCTGCTGCTGGCGGCCCACTGCCGGGACTGCACCACCTGCGACAAGCACGGCAAGTGTAAATTGCAGCAGCTGGCCTATCAGATGGGCATCAATCAGGTTCGCTTCGAGAACCACCGGGAAGAGCAGCCTGTTGACTTCTCCTCCCCCTCCATCGTCCGGGATCCCAACAAGTGCGTGCTGTGCGGCAACTGTGTCCGGGCCTGCTCCGAGCTGCAGGGCATCGGCGTGCTGGGCTTTGCCCACCGGGGCACCGATGCCATTGTGACCCCCGCCTTCAACCGCCCGATGGCGGAGACCAACTGTGTGGCCTGCGGCCAGTGCCGGGTGGTCTGTCCCACCGGTGCCCTGACCATCCATCACAATATGACCGAGGTCTGGCAGGCATTGGGCGACAAGAACACCCGGGTGGTCGCGCAGATCGCTCCCGCCGTCCGTGTTGCCGTCAGCGAGGCCTTCGGCCTGCCCAAGGGCGAGAACTCCATCGGCAAGATCGTGGCTGCCCTGCACCGCATGGGCTTCGATCAGGTTTACGACACCACCTATTCTGCCGACCTGACCATCATGGAGGAGGCTGCCGAGTTCCTGGCTCGGGTAGCAAACGGCGGCACCCTGCCGCTGATGACCTCCTGCTGCCCCGCCTGGGTCAAGTTCGTGGAGAACGAGTATCCCGAGTTCAAACCCAATATTTCCACCTGCCGGTCTCCTCAGGGCATGTTCTCCGCCGTGCTGAAGGAGTACTACCGGGATGAGGCCAATGCCCAGGGCAAGAAGACCGTGGTGGTCTCCATCATGCCCTGTACCGCCAAGAAGATGGAAGCCAAGCGGCCTGATTACCACACCTACGGCGAGCAGGATACCGACATCGTCCTGACCACCAAGGAACTGATCCGCATGATCGACGCCCACGGCATCAACTTTGAGGAGCTGCCCAGCGAGACCTGCGATATGCCCTTCGGCCTTGGCTCCGGCGGCGGTGTGATCTTCGGCACCACCGGCGGCGTTACCGAGGCGGTTCTGCGCCGGCTCACCGAGGGCAAAGACCCCAACGAGCTGGTCACCATCGCCGAGTGCGGTGTTCGCGGCAAGGAAGGCATCCGGGAGTTCACCGTTCCCTACAATGGAATCGATGTGAAGATTTGCGTCGCCTCCGGCCTTGCCAATGCCCGGGAGGTTCTGGAATCCATCAAGTCCGGCGAGAAGACCTACCACTTCATCGAGGTCATGGCCTGCCCCGGCGGCTGTGTCATGGGCGGTGGTCAGCCCATCAACGGCACCAAGCAGGTGCGCAGAGAGACCCGCCGGCAGGGCCTGTACAATGCCGACAGCGAACTGGTGTTCAAGCGCCCCCACGAGAATCCGCTGATGGACGTGTTCTACAACGGCCCCTTCAAGGACAAGACCCACGAGCTGCTGCACACCAGCCATCACGAATAATTCCACACGCTTTGCGGCCCCACGTTTTTCGCGGGGCCGCTTCTTTATGTTGACATTTGGGCTGAAAAAGGATATGGTAGAGAAAACCAAACGTAAAAAAGTAGGGATACATGATGCGCGCTGAGAATCTTCCGTCTGTTTTTGAGAAACTGGGCCTGCCTGCCGTCCATACGGGCGACGGCTTCTGGATGTCCCGGAAGTCCGTCGCGGACATCTTATTGGAAAAGAATATCCGCACCTTCCCCAACGATCAGGGTCAGCTGCGGGAGTGCGGCTTGTTTTTTGACGACTGGCACCTCTATGCCATCGAAGATGGCAGCTGGATTTATTCGCTGGTCAAGCTGCGGGAGCAGGAGCACGACCGGGAGGAGGGCCGCATCGGCGACGGGGATACCCCCGGCGTGACGGTGAGCTTCATTGCCTTCCACCCGGAAATTCTGATGCAGTGTCTGGGGTCGCCGACCATGGAAAACCGCCGGGCCATGAACCGGGAGATCAACCGAGTGGTTTCCACCAAAGGTCAGAGCCACCATCCGGCGCTGAAAGCCTATTTTGAAAAGACGGAATCCCTGGGCGCCTACCTGATCGCCGAGGAATATGTGCGAAAAATCGCTGCTTTGGCAGTAAGTGGGCAGATTCCCACGCCGGATGCCTACAAAAAGGCAAACACAGGCAGCCGTCTTCCGGCGTTTATTGAAAAAAACAATGCCCGGGCCGGCTATACCGTCTGCGACCATCGGGTCATTTTCATCCGTGACCCGGCGCACCTCAATCCCTTTGAAAAGCTGGCGATTCTTGCGACTTACACCGCCGACGTGTCCTTTCCCAGCTTCGCCGCCGAGGTGCAGTACCACGCCTGTTTTCTCACCGCCCCGGCCCGGATTCCCATTCCCCTTCTGGGCCATTCCATTTACGACAGCGCCATTCGGGCGGACATGACCATCGACGATTGCGAGCTGGAAGGCCCCGCACCCTTCCACAATCTGAACAGCCATTGGGTGCGGCGGCAGGTCCAGTGCCACCCGGAGTACGCGCACCTCTGAAAACCAGGAGGAAAACCTATGCCAATTCAACCATTGTTATTGAAAGCCCGACGGAAAAGGACAATTGTGATTGTGCCGGTCTGCCTGCTGGTGCTGCTCATCGGCCTTGCGCTCTACCTCTGCCTGCCCATGCCCGCCGGGGCGGCGGTGGACGGCTATGATCTGTCCGGCCTGCCCTACTGGAGGGCCCGGATGGAAACGAAAGACGTGTATCCCCAGCCCCTGCGGGTGTCCCTTCCCATGGACGAGCTGCGTTTCGTTCCCGAAGACTGCGGAGTGAAACTACACATGGGCGCGGCGGTTCGTTCGGCCCGAGTCCGGGGCGAAAATGTGGAACTGCGCACCTTTCTGACAGCCGATGAAGCTGCAATCCGTGAGAAACTGACTAACTACGCCCAGGAGCACGACACTACCTATCGTGAAGCGGAATGGCGGCTGACAGGAACGGCACCGGCGCTGGCAACCGATCAGTTTGATCCCGAAGCCGAGGGCCAGACTCTGGTGGTGAACGTGGGAGAGCCGGAGGCCCATCTGGATGTGGAGAGCGCCGTGGAACAAATCCTGGATGCCTTTGCCCACCCCCTCACCCGCAATGGAGACCTGATCGAACTGACTGTCACCCCGGAGCGGGTTCCCGAAATGCCCGACTGGGAGGCGCTGGCGGCGGAGGTCTACCGGGAACCTGTGGATGACGCGCCGGATCTGGAGACCGGGGGTATCCTGCCCGGATGTTACGGACAGAGCATCGACGTATCCAATATGGATACGCCGGGCTATGGCCATGTGGTGGCCTTTCCACTGCACTACACCGCCCCGGAAATCATGGGCGAGGATGCTCTGTTCCAGGATGTGCTAGGCGAATGTGAGACAAAGCACAACACCAACGAAAATCGCAATACCAACCTGCGGCTGCTGTGTCAGGCTCTGGACGACCACATCGTCCAGCCGGGAGAGACCTTCTCCTACAACGAGGTGGTCGGCGAACGGACGGCGGAGAAGGGCTATCTGCCCGCGCCTGCCTATTCCGGCAGAGGATTGGTGGATTCCATTGGCGGCGGCGTGTGTCAAGGCTCCACAACCCTTTATAACTGCGTTCTGCTGGCGGATCTGGAAGTGGTGTTCCGGGCCTGCCACGGCGCCAAGGTGACCTATGTGCCGCCGGGACTGGATGCGGCGGTAAATTACCTGACGACGGATTTTCGGTTCCGCAACCAGTATCGGTTCCCGGTGAAAATACAGGCGGAGGTGTCAGACGGCTTTGTGAAGATGAAGCTGCTGGGCACCGATGAAAAGGACTACTATGTAAAAATGGAAACCACCTCCGGCGAGGACGATGTGGCGGTCTACGCAAGAAGCTACAAGTGCAAGTACGATAAAAAGACCGATGAACTTCTAAGCCGGGAAATCGAGGCCTATTCCACCTATTACAAGAATATCGGATAAAATGAGAAAAGAACAGGCGAACCAGGGACGCTCGGTCACTGGTTCGCCATGTTTTATGCCTTTGCTTCCCGATTCTGGCAGGTAAAGCAGATGACCTGCTTATTTTCTGCCATTTTTCGCAGGATGTCCAGCGCCGCCGCCATGCGCGTGTCGTCAAAGCGCACCAGTGCGTCGTCCAGCACCAGCGGCGCTTCGGGGGTTAATTCCTCGGCTACCGCCAGCCGGAGGGCCAGATACAGCTGGTCGATGGTGCCGTCGCTGCGCCAGATGGCGTCGCACTGGGTATCCTCCTGCCCGGCGGAGGCCCGGAGGGAGAAATCCTCGCCCATGGTCAGACTCTGGTAGCGTCCGTCCGTCATGGCACCCAGCAGCTCCTGAGCCCGCTGGGTGATCCTGGGGGCGAAGCGGCGCTGCAGCTCAGACCGGGCCTGCATGAGGGTCTCCTGGGCAATGGTCAGGGCGGTGTAGGTGTCCTCCAGACGGGCGATGCGGTCGGATACCCGTTTGTGCTGCAAGCGCAGATCTTCGGCACTGCCGATAATTTCCATCCTTCCCTGATACTGGCCCAGCCGGTTTTGAAGCCTTTGCTGCTCCGCGGCGCATTCGGCCAGCAGTTGGGCGGTCTGGGCCTCATTCTGGGTCAGATTGTCGGGGAATGCTGGTTTTTCCACGGGTTTTACCATGGCGTTCAGAGTTTCAAAGTGATTTTTTGCTGTCATGGCGTCGGAGCGTGCCCGGTCGTACTGCTCCCACTGACGCTGGGCGTCCTGCCAGAAATCCAGCACCTCCTCCGGCTCCTGTAAACCGCACAGAGAATCCCGCTTTTTGCGGGCAACCATCAGCCGGACTTCCAGATCGCTGCCGACCTCCTGATAGGCTTTCAGGGCTTCGCTGTAGGCGAGCATGTCCTGCTCATAGTCCGATATGGGAGCCGTCCAGCGTTTCCAGTCGGCGGTGCCATACTTTTCCACGATGGCGAGGGCTTTCCTGCGGGTGGATGCTCTGTCGATGATACCCCAGATAAGGGCCAGCAGTCCCACGCCTCCGGCGATGACGGCGAAGACATAGGCAGTCAGATAGGCGAGGCCGCCTGCCGCCAGCAAGCCGATGATTCCGATGATCATGAAAATCAGGGGCAGTCTGGACTGAGAAAGCAGTGTCAGCTCCCGGGCATCTTCCCGGGCCATGGCCCGGGCCGCTTCCGCGGTCAGCCCGGTGAAGGGGTTGGGCAGTTCCGGCTTCTGAGGCTCCGCGGGCGCGTTCCGTTCCTCGGCGCAGATGGCGTTCCACTGCTCCCGGAAGGCCCGAAGCTCCCGCACCTTGCTCTCCACCTCTGACTGAGGCGGCAGGGAAGCGCAGGCTTCCTCCAGAATCCCAAGGGCCTGTTCCGTTCCGTTCACGGCTTCCCTTGCCTGGGCGATTTGCGACAGGCCTGACTCCATCTTGGCGTAGGCCAGCGCCTGCTGGTGGTTGTACAGCTGCCGCAGCCAGTCCTTGACCTCGTCAAGGCGCATTTTCAGCTTCTGGCACTGGGCGTTCAGGGTTTCCAGCTCGGCAAGCTTCCCTTCAATGGCATCCCGCTGGGCTTCCGCCTGAGGAAGCAGTCCCGTGCGGTTATAGCGGCAGCGGTTTTTCAGGTCTTTCAGACTTGCCGCCAGCCGGTCGGCGGCACCGCTGTCGTCGCCGGTGGTGACGAGGGCGTTAAGCCGGCGGCGCAGGGCTTCGTCCTGGGTTACCGGCAAATCGGAAAAGCGGATGAACCCTGCCCGGCGGAAAACCGTCTGCTCCACGCCGAGAAGGGTAGAGCCGCAGTTTGCCGCCGTCAGCTCTCCCACCGGCAGGCCGGAGATGGTTTCGTAGGCTTTGAACTCGCCCAGCGGCACCCGGCGGCGGGTTGTGCGCTCGATGGTAATGTCCCGGCCGTTCCAGTTTAAGTCAATCCGCCCGGACATGGGGCTGCCCGACCAGGGCTGGTAGCGCTCCTTGTCGGCAAGGGCGGTTTTGGTGGATTTGGCCCGGGTGTCCAGCCCGTAGAGCATGGCAATCAGGAAGGCGCACCAGGTGCTCTTGCCCCATTCGTTAGGGGCGGTGATGATGTTCAGACCCGGCTCTAAGGTCAGGGTCTCATGCTCCAGCTTGCCGAAGGTGGCGGTCATTTTGTAAATTCTCACAGGGTGACCTCCCTTCCGTCCAGCAGCTTGCGGGAAATCTCCGCAGCCAGCAGAATCTGCCGGGCGTTTTCCGGCTGCTCCTCCAGGTTGCGGCGCAACAGCTGGAAGTACATGCCTTCCAGCGTGTCGGAGTCCGTGTTCTCCCACAGGTCGATGGGCGGCTCTGTTTTGTCAAGCAAAAAAAGGTTTGGAAAATCGGGAAATTCCTTATAGACAGACTTGAGATCCACATCGGCGTTGCCGGTGAGAGCGATGCGGTAAAAATCCCGGCTTCCCTGGGGCGGCAGAAGGCTTTCCAGCGCGGTCACCGGGTCGGCGCCCACATCCACCTCCAGATCATAGAAGCGGATGGTGTCAAGACTCACGGCCTGCACGTTCGCCTCGTCCTCCAATGTCACGATGCACACGCCCTTGTCGCCGGTTTCGTCCCAGCCCCGGCCCATGGGGCAGCCGGGCCAGACGCAAAGGGTATTTCCTGCCCGGAAGGCTCCGGCTTTGTGGATGTGGCCCAACGCCAGATACTGTAGGCCCGAAGCCTTGACCTGCCCGGCGGTGATGGGATTGTAGGGGGATTCCCGCTGGGTGGGGTCGCCGTGGAGGACGGCGATTTTGTATTGTTCTTCGCCCTCGGCGTGAAAGTCTTCCAGCAGGGAAGGGCAGTCCATACTGCGAAAGCCCGCGCCCCAGACCCGGCAGGACAGGTCTTCAAGCACTACGGATTCCAGCGCGCCGGTGAAAATATGCACATTTTCCGGCCAGCTTTCCGCCAGCCACGGACTGTTCGGGGCACAGAAGTCGTGATTGCCCGGGGCGACGAACACCGGCACGCCGCAGCGGGCCAGCGCTTTTTTCAGAATATCCGTGGTGTCCCGGCTGGCTTCCCCGTCAAAAATGTCCCCTGCCAGCAGCATCAGGTCACAGCCCTCCCGCTGACATAAATCGGCAATTTTCCCGGGCAGCAATTTTTGCTGCTGCTTCAAAAGCTGCCGCTGCTCATCGGAGAAGCCTCCAAAGGGGGAATCCAGATGAAGGTCAGCGGTGTGTAGTATTTTC
>SAMEA3663092__coassemble_527_pt1 | contig 12012 bp, 12 predicted proteins | sample SAMEA3663092__metabat2_high_PE_027 | metagenome-assembled genome bin SAMEA3663092 (sample SAMEA3663092) | pig gut metagenome | biome: pig gut; feature: pig-associated habitat; material: faeces | place: France | collected 2012
CTTTGTCACCCTGCTCAACCAGCTGTACTGGGTCTGCGGCGCCACCATGGGCGGCATTTTCGGCTCCCTGATTCATTTTAACACGGAGGGTCTGGACTTTGTCATGACCGCCATGTTTGTGGTGATTTTTCTGGAGCAGTGGCTCAAGGAGGAAAGCCATGTCAGCTCTCTGTTGGGGCTGGGGCTTTCGGCGCTTTGTCTCATTGCATTCGGTGATTCCAGCCATGGCGGCAATTCTCGGTGTTTTGCTGCTGCTGAAAAAAGTATTGGAGAAAGGCGGTGTCGCGATATGACGCTGACTCAGAGAATCCTTACCATTGCAGTCATTGTTCTGGGCACCATGCTGACCCGGTTCCTTCCCTTCCTGCTCTTCCCCGCCGGGAAACCCACGCCAAAAGCCGTACACTATCTGGGTAGTGTATTGCCGGGGGCCGTGTTTGGTCTGCTGGTTGTGTACTGCCTGAAAAACGTCAGCCTTTTCACCGGGAGTCACGGTCTGCCGGAACTGATTTCCATTGCGCTGGTGGTTCTCCTGCATCTGTGGAAGCGGCAAATGCTGCTGTCCATTGCCGGAGGAACGGCATGTTATATGCTGCTGGTGCAGTTTGTGTTTTAACAATTCACAGGCTCCACGGTGCTTGCCGTGGAGCCTGTCTCTACTGCACAAATGCCGTGATTACCTCCGCCGTGTACTGTATCTGCTCGGTAGAGGAAATGCCAGCCTCTCCATCCCCATTCTGCGGGCCATAGCAGCCAAAGCCCGCGTGGTTGCCGCCGGGTATCATGACTTCAACTGTATTCTCCGGGAGATTCCCTCGATTGCTTTCATATTTTTCCATATTCAGCACGCCGTCTTCGGAGCCATAGATCGAAAGCACATCCAGCCCGGAATCTGTCAAATCCGCTGTGGAATACGCCGCCAAAAGCACAAGCCCATTAAGCTTCCCTTGGTGTTTTGCCGCGTAGCCTGCCGCCATGCTGCCGCCCAGAGAGTGACCACCTATGTACCAGCTCTCAATCCTGGGAAAATGCTCCGGAATACCTTCCGCCGCATCGGGCTGCAAAACCGCCAGATTGCAGGGCATGGGAATGAGCACACAGAGCACATCCCGCTCCGCCAGTGCCAGCATGAGCGGTGCGTAGGCAGTGGCTTCCACCTTCCCGCCGGGGTAAAACAGAAACCCGGCTGCGGGATTTTCGGGAGTGAATACCGTCATGTTATCCATTTTCTGAACGGAAACCCTCTCGCTGCCACCCATTGCCGTGACGGCGGTGGCTTCCGCAGCGTAGTAGTCGCCCACATACACACCCCAGCCAATCACCATCGCCAGCAATACCACCACGAGACTGATTCCCACTATGTACCTTTTTTTCATAGGCCGCCTCCTTTCCATGCTGATAGGATACCACAGAGTATTTTCTTTGTCTACCGCATCGCAAAGCTTGCATCACGGCTGCTTTTCCTGTATACTGTTCCCGAGACCACAAAGGAGAGAATACATGGGCTATTTTGCAGTAATCGACACAGAAACCAACTGGGAAGACCGGGTTATGTCCATCGGTACCGTGATTGCGGATACGGATACTTGCCGGCCGATCGCCGCCAAATATCATATTCTGCCCGAGGAATGCGCCATCGGCGGTATGTTCTACGATGCTCTGTTTCTGGACACTCCTGTAAAGCCCATCCTATGCACCCGCGAGGAAGCCATGGAGGATTTGTCCAGGTGGCTATGCCGGTATGACGTGACTTCCCTATTCGCCTACAACGCAAGCTTTGACCGAAACCATCTGCCAGAGCTGCGGTGTTTTGACTGGTACGACATCATGCGCATTGCCATCTACCGCCAGCACAATCCCAAAATCCCCGCCTGCGCCGACTGCTACAGCACCGGGCGCATGAAGCGGGGTTACGGCGTGGAGTCCATGCTCCGTATGCTTTCCGGGAATTGTACATATCGGGAAACCCACAATGCGCTGTTTGATGCTCTGGACGAACTGGAAATCGTCCGGCTGCTTGGGCACGGAATCCACGAATATATTCTGCTGTGAATCGCTGTGGGGTGACGAAACCGTCCCCCCACATTTCATATCTTTGTTTTCAGTTTTTCCTTCTCTGCCGCGATTTCCTGTTTCATTTCCTCGATCATGACAGCAAGTTTTTCTTCACACTCCTCGCGGGTATGTGCGTAAACATTTCGGGAAATCCGCTTGCCGTGGGCATCTCTGGGAGAGTATTTGCCCTCCCAGAGATGGTCATTTAACTGGTAGATGCCGCCGGTGCCGGATTTGCGGTGCTTGAACGGGGTTGGCTGGAAGTCCACCCTCTGGGCGTTGGCTCTTTCCTCCTCGGTGGGCATGGGCGTGTCGGTTTTCCCGATCTGACGGTCGATTTTCACCACCGCCTGCTGCTGCATCAGATCGGTGACGTGGGAGTAAATGTCCAGCGTGGTCGCCGAGGAAACATGACCAATGATGGTGGACAGAGTCTTTACATCCATGCCGTGTTCCAGCGCCATGGTCGCGAAAGTGTGTCTCAAATCATGAAAACGCACTACCTTGCAGCCCGCCCGTTTCAGCGTTTGCTGCATCCTCCGGCGCACATAGTTCTGGGTCAGGGGTGCATCTGCTTTTTCCGGGGATGGGAACATCCAGCGGGAATCAACGGTCTGCTGATACGCTTTCAGCACCTCCAACAGGGCGGGCGGGAGGATCACAGTGCGGGTAGAGGACTTGGTTTTCGGCTCGGTGATTTGAAGCTTGCCGCCGAGATAGCACATGGATTTATCGATCCGAAGCTCCCCGGTTCTGAAATTCAGGTCGGTCCATTGCAGTGCCAGAATCTCCCCCAGCCGCATGCCCGTGCCCAGCTCCAGCAGGAACAATTCATAGTATCCATCCTGCCTTGCCTGTATCAGAAACCGCTGCATTTCCTCCTGGGTCAGCACCTGCATCTCCCGACTCTTCTTGGGCGGCAGCTTGCAGCCGATGGCGGGATTGATGCGGATCAGTCCCTCCTGCACCGCTTTTTCCAGTGCCGAGCGGCAGCTGGCGTGGCAGACCCGCACCATGCGGTCGGAAAGTCCCGGGCCGAACTGCTCCACACGGATTAGCCGCCCGCTGGTTTTCAGCCTGGCATAGAACTGCTGCAAGTCGTTCTGAGTCAGCTTGTTCAGCGGGATCTGTCCCAGTTCCGGGATGATGTGTTTGTAGATTCGGTCGGCGTAACCCTCCTGTGTTCTGGGGCTGATTTGGGGCTTGCAGTAGGTCTCATACCAGAACGCCATCCACTCCCCGAAGGGCATATCCTCCCGGCACTTGCGGATGGGCGGTGCGCATTCCTCCCGCAGCTTGTTCAGTTTATCCAGGCATTCCGTCCGGGTTTTGCCCAGCACGTTTTTCGTTTTCGGCAGGCCGTTATCGTCGTACCCGATGACAACCCGTCCCTCCCAGCGACCGTCTTTCCGTTTTCTAAGAGTCCCGGAACCGCTTTTTCTTTTCTTTGCCATGGCGTTACCTCACATAATCTCGTCCAGGAATCCGCCCACAACCCCCGACGCTTTGCGGTGCATGTCCGTGGTCATGTGGGTGTAGGTGTCCAGTGTGAAGGATGCGTTGGTGTGTCCCAAAATCCCTGACAGGGTTTTGGCATCCACGCCGCTGTGCAGGGCATGAGTAGCGAACGTATGTCTCAAATCGTGGAAACGAATGAGGGGAAGCTCTGCGTTTTTCAGCAGGGTTTTCAGGTGTCCGTATGCCCTCGATGGGTTCATGGGCAGCTCCGGCACCGTGGGATTGTGGAAAATCCACTCGCTGTAAGATTGCTTCTTCCGCTGTTTCAGGATTTCCGCCGTGCTGGGCGGCAGGAGGATGGTTCTTGCGCCGGACTCGGTTTTCGTTTCGCCCACCCGGACACCGCCGCCCTTCCGGGTGCCAACGGAGCGGCGGATATGGAGCCTGCCGGTGGCTTCCTCAAAGTCCTGCCATTTCAGGCCGCAGATCTCGCCCCGGCGCATTCCTGTGGTCAGCTCCGTGTAGAAGAAGTCATACCACAGCGGATCCTGCTTCAGCGCTTCCATGAGTTTTTCCAGCTGCTCCTCCGTCAGAATCTGCTTGGGTGCGTAATTCACCTTGGGAATGATGGTTCCTTCGGTGGGATTTTTCGGGATCAGCCGCTCCCGCACCGCCACGTCCAGTGCCTGATGGAGCATCATGTGAACACGGCGGATAAAGGTGTCCGACAGGGCGTTCCCCTTCTCAAAATGCTCATTCACCCGCCCGTTCTCCCGGAGCCAGTTGTACATTTTCTGGATGTCGGCGGTGGCGATGGAGCCGATTTTCTCGTCCCCCAGCAGGGGCTTGATGTGGTGCTCCGTTATGCTTTTATAGCTGTTCAGGGTGCTTTCCCGGACGGTCAGGGTCATGTAATCTGCCAGCCATTTATCCAGCCACTGCCCCAGCGTCATACCGGATTCTTCCGTCAGCTCCACGTCCCGATATTCCTCCATCCGGCTGTGGATTTTTTTCAGAAGTTCCCCCTGAGTTTTGGCGAACACCGAGCGGAAGATGGGGCTGCCATCCGCCTTGTGTCCCACCACAATTCTGCCCTCCCAGCGTCCGTCGCTGCGCTTGCGCACCAGTCCGTCACCTGCGGGTCTTCGTTTTGCCATGTGCATCCCTCCCCTGTGTCAGCTCACAACACTACCACAGAAACATGGCGATAGCTATTCGTAATTTCCAACAATTTTCCTCCTTTTCAATCTGGTTGGTTTTTTGAGACTTGACCTGGAAAAATGGCGCCGACCCAGTCCGTGACCCACATGGAAACGTTGCGGCTCTAAGGAAATTCGGTTCTACGGCACCTATCACGACCCACAGCCCCGTTTACCGACGCCTAATGGAATTTCGTCCTTTTGTTATGGAAACGGCTTGTATTCCCGGTAAACCCCCGTTTTCTTGGCGGGCATTGCCCGACAATGTCACATGCCAGATAGGCGTTGACGCCTATCCTTTCTCCTGCTTGATTTTCGACCCTACTGTTTTGCGCCCATCTGCCGTCCGATTCCCAAATCCGCAAATCCGGGTATTCCTAACTTTTTCCGGAAAATGCCCCGGCGGTGTATCACCGGGGCATCGTGTCTGTCTGCAGGTGCGTTCGGGTCTTCCCTAGCATTCAGGCTCTGTGGCGTCCAAACCGGCGCGTAACCGCCGTCAATTCTGGCAAACCCCTGCGGGGTGGTATCTCACCCTTACCGGGGAGGAAAATCGAAAACACCCCGCACAATCGGCTCAAAGCGTGGCAAGCTTTTTAAGCCGTGCTATCTCGTTGGCTTTTGCCTGTTGTTCCACGAAATATTCCTTCGCTTCCTGAATGGGCCGGATGGTATACAGCAGGCTCCCGTTTCGCTTGGTGCCGTCCTTCAGGGTCACCGTGGTCGGCTCCGTGTAGATGAGCCGCTTGTCCACCAGACTGTCCACGTGCTTTTTCACCGTGTTGCGGCTCATGCCCACCGCTTCCCCGATGGTGCGGTAGCTGGGGTAGCACTGGTAGGTCTCCCGGTTCTCGCATTTCAGCAGGAATGCGTACACCGCCAGCTCTCCCGGCATCAGTCCCAGCTGAAAAATCTCGTTGGGCAACGGGAAATAATTCCGGATGGCATCCCGGCTGGGATAGCGATTATACTTCATCGGCCCATCCGCTCCTTTACCCAGTTCTGGAATTCCGCCTTGGGAACCACCAGACGGCTGCCGATCCGCAGAGCGGGAAAGCCTTTTTCGTGCATCAATTCATAGGCAGAAGACGGGGATACCCCCAGCAGCTGCGCCACCATTCTGGCATTCAGAAACAGTGGCAGTTCGTCGTAGCTTTTGTAGATAGATTCGTTCATTCTCCCTCCATGGTTTCTGGTCGCGATGGTTGATAACTGCCTCCATGTTCATCAGCTCCTTCGTTTTTTAGAGTATGCGCACAGCGCTTCGTAACCCGGAAAGGAGAACGCCCGCACAGACAAACAGCGCAAAGTGCCACCCTCTGTTCGGGCGGCTGCCTTTGCACGGTGCTGTGCGGGATTATGTATTTTGTTGTCCTGCAATCGGCTTCACTTCCTATATTGGGTTTGAGCGCTCTGCTCCACCTGAATTGTAACATGTCTCGAATTTTTCTCTTAGAGAATTCTGTCGATGGCAAAAATGATTTCGAAAACAGGACTTGCTTTTTTCCGCAACCAGAGGTAACATCACACAAATTTTCCAGGAGGTGTTACCATGTTGGGTTATCTTACTGTCCTGCATGACCACATTACCACCCATCCCCCGGATTTGGGGGACACGGATTCCGTTCTGAACCTTCTCTATGAAGCCTACAGCGAGTGCAACCCCACAGCAGACGCACAGATTAAGGCGGGTTTTCACGAGCTGTACCAGCTGATGAACGGGGTACCACTGGAGAAGATGGACGAGATCATCAACCCGGTGTGCTTCCTCTGCCGGGAGCATGAGCGGTTGGGATTTGTCCACGGAGTGCAGATCGGAATGCTGCTGGCGCGTGAGCTGACGGAATAGAAATTGACCAGGAGCCGTTGCGGTTCCTGGTCTTGCTTATTCTGTCCGCTCCAGGATCACAATATGGACGGTATCTCCATCGCCCTTGCCCAACTGAGTACGGATAGATTTCAGCATGCCGAGAATATAGCAGACAGAGCCATCCTCATTTTTCACGCCCATGTTGACGATACTGCCGTCATAGGGGATACCGTCAAAGGTGGCGTGAACCTTGACGCGTCCTTTGCTGAACTCCTCCGGGATGTTCCAGGGGAACACCACATAGGCACCACCCTTTTCCGGCAGTTCGCGAATGACCGCATTGTATTCGTACTGTTTGCCCACAGCCATGCTCCCTTTCTTTATTTTCCATTGTTTTCCTCGCGCCACCGGGCAATGTCGGCAATCAGTTCCAGATGCATGGGCCGGTCCAGCGGCAGACGGATAGTTCCTTTGCTGGTGGGAAAGGATGCCAGCCGGTCCGCAAAGGCCTCCACCGCCTCAGGGCCGGGATACAGCCCGATATGCTTCTGGGATGCCGCGAACTGGACGAGATTCCGCCCCTTCCAGAAGGTGGGCATGCTCCAGGAAATCTTCTCCTTTGCCTCGGGAATCGCCCCGTGGATGGTTTCCTGAAGCTGCCGCAGAATCGGCTGCACTTCTTCCGGCTGCTCCCGGATGTATTCCTCGATGGTCTGGGGCGCTTTTCCGCAGTAATGGCTTTGATTCCGGTTATTCTATCACATCCACCGGCAAGCGGAAAGACTTTTCTTTGTTTATAGCGGTACAAATAGATGTATTCTTCGCATAAACTGCTTGTATCACGAGGTCGAGGTGGGGCTATGAAACAACGGTCAATTCTTTGGCAAGCGGCAGGATTTGCTTTCGTCACTTTTGGCGGCACGATCCTGCACTTTTTGTACGATTGGACAGGCGGGAACATCCTGGTTTCGCCCTTTTCCGGGGTCAATGAATCCACATGGGAGCATATGAAGCTGCTGTTCTGGCCGCTATTTCTGTTTGCAGTAGTTCAGCGGCTGTTTTTCAAGGATCAGGAAAACTACTGGTATGTCAAGCTGGCGGAAATCCTGCTGGGACTGATGCTGATTCCGGTGCTGTTTTACACCTACAACGGAGCATTCGGCAAATCCCCAGACTGGATCAATATTGCCATTTTCTATATCACCGCACTGCTTGTCTTTCTCTTTGAATGGTGGGCATTCAAAAAAGATTGGCTGCCATGCAAGTACCCCCGGCTTGCTTTCGCTGCCATCTGTCTGATTGGGCTGCTGTTCGTAGTGTTCACTTTCGCGCCGCCGCAGGTCCCGTTATTCCAAGATCCACTCACAGGAACCTATGGAGTATAATTTCCGAAACTTTTGAGAAAGGACTTGCAATATCCGCACTCCCAAGGTAATATCACACAAACTTTTTAGGAGGTGTTTTCTTGCAATCCTTTGCCGAAGCATTGAAATCCTACACACGCGACCATCCTTTTGCCCCTGGGAACGGCGACGCTGAAACCGTTCTCGATTAGCTCTACCAAGCCTATTGCGAGTCCCATGAATCCGACCCGCCGGAAGTTAGGAACGGTTTCAAAGAATTGGAGTCTTAGCTGGAATCCCTACCTCTGGACGATAACAATGCCGTCTTTACCCTCTGCTGCCGACTGTGCACCGCCTACGAACGCAAAGCCTTCCATGACGGTCTGCTTTACGGCGCACACTTGCTGCAGGAGTTGTTTTCAAAGGAGCCTGCCCAAGAATCATCTGATGCCGGCGTTCTGTGAAAAGCCTTTTCTTTGTTTATAGCGGTGCAATGTTTACGGCGCCGAGAGCCAGTCCTCTCAGCGCCGTTTTGTGTTTATTCTGCGTTTTTGTCCATAGCTTCAATGTAGAGGCTGACAGGCCGGAAGCTGTCGTTACAGCTTATCATGGTAGACTTGGGGTTCTTCATCCAGTCGTCGTGGAAAGCGGTACCACCGTGGGCCAGTGCCATTACAAAGGCCGACATACTCTCCCTTGCACTGTCGCACATCTCAACCGGTTTCTGCCGGCCGTTAGCAATCCAAGACTGCTTTTCCTGTATGTCACAAGCATGTTCAATGGGGTTCTCATATTCTCTTTCAGATCTGGGTGGCAGGCTTTACACACAGCAGTAATCATAATCTTCTTCATAGCATCTCTCCTTACCACCCCGAGCATTCATTGCAGATTCCCTTGTTTTCACTCCCTCTGCCACCATACGATTTCATCTCATCTTCTCGTTTAATTTGACCACAGCATTTGCAAACGACCCAGCGTTTCCCAAAGCAATCAAAGAATGGTTCTCCACTTTCAAAATTATGATACTGCGCATCTCCATATCCAATTTCTCGCTCTGCGTCTTGTCTATTTTCGATTCCTATAAGTGTCGGATCGCCAGTTGGGTGATCATAGGAATCAAAATCTCCACCCCAAGCATAGTTATAAACACCCGAAGACGCCTCTGACGGATATAGTGTGCCTTCTATCTCATCATCAATGAGAGGGCTGTAGCAGTCACATCTCTTTATTGCATTTTCTAGAAGTTTTGCTTCTGTTTCATTCGGAGGAATTAACGAATGTGTCCTAGTTACAATACCCGCTCGATAATCACTTTTTACCAAAAAGCCAATATAGATTAGGTATTCGATGTATTTTTCGATTACATCATATAGTAGCGTTAACTTACGCCATCCATTTCCAAGATTTACATTTACTCCATAGGCTAACTTCCAGTTAATCGGTACAAATGGCATATACTTTTTGACACATCCGTGTATTTTATCGTTACTGTACCTTGTATATCCATCGCTACCTTCTGCGCGATTATAGATGAATTTATCAAAAATTGCAGATTGCCAAACTCTACGGTCACACGCAAAAACCATTTCCCCTGTAATTGGAATGTCCACAAAAAACGGCAGCTGATCCGAAATTGCCCTTCGAAAACTCAGGTTACTTAACACGGCATTAAAGGCCTTGTCCGATCGCAGCTCCAAGATTGCCTTTTTATAGTTTTCCGGACGCATAAGTTCCTCAACCACAGTCGTTGCTTCAGTGCGTTTCTGTTTCGATTGCTCTGCCTTCCGTTTTCTCTCCGCCAGCTTCTTTTCTTCTGCTTCAACCAAAGCATCATATCTTCTTTGATACTCAGATGCCGCCCAAACCAGTGCTTCTTTACGCAAAGGATTATATCCCCATGTTTTGCCATTGGTTTGATTTACCAAAACATCCCTGATTACCTCACGAGAAAGCGATTGCCCGTGAAGTGAGCTCAAGTCCACCTCAACCATAGGTAACCCAACAGATTCAATTTTCTTCTGTTTTTCCTCGTCCACGAAGTGAGTGACCGCAATTTCTATAAGGCAAATCTTACCTCTTACACTCACAATGATATCAGGAACAAAATCAGATATCTTTCGCTCCAGAGTAACCGATTCGCATTTTGCTCTATATGGTTCTCTATATTGCAGTTCCGGCATTTGATAATAGTCGTAAGGCTGATAGTCAGGCGTCCATTCTACATCTTTGCGTGAGACAGAATACCCTGGAAACAGGAACCTCTTTTCTTCTTCGATGATTTCTTTTGCAAGCATATGTAGAGCCGTTTGCTGTGCGGCAACTAGATTGCACGGTTCGTTATAATGCGCAAAGTGGTGTTTTTTCTTTGCACCCTTGCGCGCAATCAATCGGCCTCCACACCCCGGGCATACGCAGTCACATTGCAAACCTTTGCTTTCCACCGGAAGATCCATTATGTTAATAATTCTCCCGTTCTTAACGCCATACTCGAGCTGAATATCAAATTCTTCACGCAGACTATTGAGGTAATTGTGTAGCGGCTCATTTTCCCTATCTATCAGCTCAATCGCCTTTGCAACGGAAATATACTCACCCTGTACACAATGCTGCTTTTCAACAACCGTCAGCACAACGATGTCTGATTTTGCAACCTTTTGTATCTTAACCACTGACATATTATACCGAGCAGTTACCCATTCCTTAAGTGCATCTCCATCTGCGCCATCGTATGGCAATAGGATTCCTTCTGCATGTGTACAAAGCACCTTTTTCTTTGAGACAATAAGTAGCTGTTTCATTTAATAGTTCCTTATTTCATTACTCTTCAGTTTTTTGAGGCGTTTATCCACCGTCGGCAAATCAATTGCAGCCGCCCCTTGAAATGCACATAACAGATTCTCTGTTTTCATGCTTATTCCCACTATTATCCCACCACCAGCTTGTTTGTCTTCTTCAAGAACTTCGCCGGAATTGGCCGCTCCAGCTTCCAGGTGACATTCATGGGGCGGGAGTCTGTGTGGCTCACGTAGCTGGCAGTCCCCAGATAGGTATATGCCTCGGCGCCATTTGTAATTCGATCCGATTTGAACTCCCGGACAAACAGCAGCACCTTGCTGCCGCGCTCCTTATGGTGGATATACCGCTGCCCAGTTGTGGAATTCTCAGCTGTCGTGCTCTGGCTCTGCCAGTGGAACAGGCTCTCGTTGATGGAATAGTCGTTATACATGGTCGTTGGCGAATAGTCCTTGTCAGCCTTATTGAGCGTAACAAAGAATACATCCAGTTGCTTCTCCGGCAGCCACTTCACGCCCTCGCGGACGGTTGCGGGCTTCATGAAATCCATGGCCACCAGCAGTTGATCGCGGGTATAGGTGCAGTGCAGATCCAGCGGGCAATCAAAGCCCAGATCAACCGGTTCATCAATAAAGTCGATCTTTTCGTACCGATATCGGAGCAGTTCCAACAGTTCACTCAGGAGAACAGGGCTGTCAGAAAGAGCATAGAGGTTATCCAGCACTTCGTCGCTGCTCCAATCCTCTGCAGCCTTGCCCCAGATGGTGATATAGAACATTTGAAGCATTCGCTTTTGCAGTTCCGGCAGCGCGGCGAAATCCACATCATCCAGCCTTGGTAGCAGATCAAGAAGGAAAGAGATCCAGCGGCGGGAATCAATGACAGCCAGCCGTGCAAAGGCTTTCGTCAGGATATCTTCCATCGGTTCCTGGAAATCAGGTGTAACATCCGCTCTGGCACAAAGCCGAGAGAAGGACGTAAACTTGTAAACCGCTCTGGGGTCCAGATGGTAGTAGTCCAGAAAATTGCCCAAGGTCAGTTCCAGCCCGGTATCATCGGCAAAGGAGGCAACCCGGGACACCAGACCAGCCGTATTTCCGTAGGAGGCACGGATGTTGTCGAGAATGTATCGAGCCGCTTTCTTTTCCAGCTGAATGTAGCAGCCCTTGGGTACGGATACGAAACCATCCTTGATTTCCCGGGTGACACTGCGGGTAGTATTGCTGAGCAGCGCTGCAAACTTGTCCTCAAAGTTGTATTTCTTGTTTGCCTGACCGATGAAGTCCAACACGGTCAGGCACTCTTTCTCCTCCGCCAGACGAAGACCACGGCCCAGCTGCTGCAGGAACACGGT
>SAMEA3663092__coassemble_540_pt1 | contig 11882 bp, 13 predicted proteins | sample SAMEA3663092__metabat2_high_PE_027 | metagenome-assembled genome bin SAMEA3663092 (sample SAMEA3663092) | pig gut metagenome | biome: pig gut; feature: pig-associated habitat; material: faeces | place: France | collected 2012
TGGGCTGTTTCAATGGTCTTGGCGCCCAACCCCCGGGGCGGATTGTTGATAATTCTCCGCAGCCGGAGATCATCGGTGCGGTTGTTGATAACGCACAGATAGGACAGCATATCCTTTACTTCCGCCCGGTCAAAAAAGCGGGTGCCGCCAATGACGCGATACGGAATTCCGTTTCGTTTCAGCGCGAATTCCAGAGCATTGGACTGCGCGTTCGTTCGATAAAGGATTGCAAAGTCCTTGAAATTCTTGCCCCGGGAACCGGCTATGATGCGGCTGGCGACATAATTGCCTTCCGTTCCCTCGTCGCTGGCTTCGTACAGGGTAATGGGGTCTCCACGTCCGTTAGATGTCCACAGACGTTTTCCTTTCCGCCCGAGGTTGTGAGAAATCACCGCATTCGCCGCGTCCAGAATCGACTGTGTTGAACGATAGTTCTGTTCCAGCCGAATGGTACGGCAACCACGGTACTGTTTTTCAAAGTTCAGAATATTCTCAATGGTAGCGCCGCGGAATCGATAGATGCTCTGATCATCGTCGCCAACCACGCAGACGTTTTCATACCCGCCCGCCAGCAAAGAGGTCAGAAGATACTGCATATGGTTGGTATCCTGATACTCGTCCACCAGTACATATCGGAACTTGCGCTGATAATACTGCCTGACATCCTCATGCTCCTGCAGAAGCTTTACCGTCACGAAAATAATATCGTCAAAGTCCAGCGCGTTGTTGTCCTTCAGACGGGTCTGATACTTTACATAGCATCGGGCAATGTGCAAAGCCCGCAGATCTCCGCGGGCTTCCGCCCGTTCCAGCATTTCCTCCGGGGACACCATCTTATCCTTTTCCCGGCTGATGGCTCCAAGAACATATTTTGCCGGGAAGGTCTTATCATCGAGTCCCATGTCTTTGATGATATCCTTCATGATCCGCTCGGAATCCGATGTATCATAGATGGTAAAGCTGCGGGTATAGCCCATTATCTCAATGTCCCGTCGAAGAATCCGGCAGCAGGCGGAGTGGAAGGTCATTGCCCAGATATCCTGGGCATCGGGGCCCAGCAGGGATGACAGGCGGTCGCGGATTTCATTTGCCGCCTTGTTGGTAAACGTAATCGCCAGAATGCTCCAGGGTGCCGCCGGTTCCACCGCACAAAGATGCTCGGCACGCCAGCGGTCATATTCGCCATCCGGCTCAAGGGATTCAAGAAAAGCAACGTCATCCTCAGAAACATCGGCAGGAATCTCATTGCTGTCGCTGCCGCGGCCAAACCGCATAAGATTTGCGATTCGGTTAATGAGAACCGTCGTCTTTCCGCTTCCAGCGCCAGCCAGCAGCAAAAGCGGACCTTCCGTCGTCATCACCGCCTGACGCTGCATTTCATTGAGCTGAGAAAACTGGCTCTCGATATAGCGGCGCCGGGCAGTTAAAAAACGTTCATCCAGTTGTTCGTTCATAGTCGCACCAATCCAAATATAAGATGCGACCATTTTAGCGCATTTTTTTCAAAAGGTAAAGTGTTTGTTTTAGGGAAGCTCTGAATAAATCGGCAAGAGCTGGCGGCAGAAGATTTTGGCCCAGCCGAAAGTTCTGAAAATGGAGGAATACTGTATGTATTTCCCGTTGTCAGAACTGCACGGAAGGGGCAAAAGATTCGCCGCCCAGCCGCAGACGATTTAATCAGCGTTTCCTTAGTTCAGCATTTCATGCAGCAGAGCAATGGCCCTTTTTTCAATGCGGGATACCTGCACCTGACTGACATCCAGAATTTTCGCAACTCTCTGCTGGGTCAGACTGTGGAAGTACCGAAGCTCCACAACGGAGCGTTCCCGCTGGGGCAGCTTCGCAATTGCCTGACGCAGTGCGATTTTCTCCAGCATCTGATCTTCTGATTCTGTATCAGTCAGAACATCCTCCAGAGAAAAGCCCTCTTCCCCATTTTCCTGCTGGATGGATTCCGTAGAAGCGGTTGCCGTTTCGGCCAGCGCGATATCCTCCGGCGAAATGCCGGTCTGCCGCGATATCTCCTGAATTGTCGGTTCCCTTCCCAGCGCGGCTGCCAGCTGGTTGCGGCAGGAGCGGATAACAGCGGCACGCTCTTTAATACTCCTCGATACCTTCACAGCTCCGTCGTCACGCAAAAAACGTCGGATTTCACCGGCGATTTTCGGCACCGCGTAGGTGGAAAACTGTGTGCCGAAGGACAGATCGAATCCATCTACCGCTTTCAGGAATCCCATGCAGCCAAGCTGATACAAATCGTCTGTCTCCACGCCTCTGCCGAGGAAACGTCTTGCCACTGCCCAGATCAGGCCGGAGTTTTCTGTTACCAGCTTTTCCGCGGCATCTCTGTCCCCGGATTGGGCCAATTGAATCAATTCTTCCGATACGCTCATTGGCGGCGTTGAAGCTTGCGGCGCATATGTACCGTGGTTCCCTTACCTGGCTTGGATGAGATATCCAGATTGGTCATGAAGCTCTCCATGATGGTGAATCCCATACCGCTTCGTTCATTTCCGCCTGTGGTGAAGGAGGGCCTTCTTGCCTGTTCCACGTCAGGGATTCCGACGCCCCTATCCTTTACCACAATATCCAGCACATTATCCTTGAGAATGCGGCAGCGCAGGGTAATGTTACCCAGTTTTTCGGGATAGGCATGAACGATGCAGTTGGTAACGGCCTCGGACACCGCTGTACGGATGTCCCCCAGCTCCTCCAACGTAGGATCCATTTGGGCCGCAAAGCACGCAACCGCAGATCTCGCAAAGGCTTCATTGCTGGATTTGCTCGGAAAATCCAGAATCATATAGTTTTCGAATTTCATGATACTGCCTCCCTGATCTCAACCAGTTTATCAATCCCGGATGCACGGAATACCCGCATAGGCTGGGGCGCGATACCGGTCAGCAGAAGCTGTCCCTCGATCTGTGTCATACTCCGCAGGGCGTTGATAACCACAGCGATTCCAGAGGAATCCACAAACGAAACCTCACGAAAATCCAGCACGCAGACATCGGGCATATACGCTTCAATTTTAGCCGCGATCGCCTGAATATACGCTTTTGCACAGTGGTGGTCTATTTCCCCGGTCAGAGCAACCGTCAGTCGCCCTTCCTCCAAAAAGCTTGTAAAGTGCATATAATCTCCTCCTTGTTCTTTGTCTTCTTAAGTATAAAAACCCGTTTCCGATTTTTCAGTCGAAAACGGGTTTTTAACAAAATAATGACAGGGCGCAAACCATCGGTCTGCGCCCTGCTTTGAAAAACAGCTTAATTTGACAGCTTCTTCATGGCGGCTTCGCTCTGCTCCAGCTGCGCAATCAGATCCCGGGTCTTCTGTGCTTTCTGGCGTTCCGCTTCCACGACGGCTTCCGGGGCACGGGAAACGAACTTTTCGTTGGAGAGTTTCCCCTCCACGGAAGCAAGGAACTTTCTGGCATCCGCCAGCTCCTTGGCGATGCGCTCCAGCTCCTTCGCCACATCCACCAGCTGTCCCATGGGAATATACAGCTTGGCATCCGCGGTGGTGATGGTCACCATACCGTCCAGATTCTCGGGCTCCGCATTCAGAAGCGTCACGGTATCGGCATAGGCCAGTCTCTGAATAAAGCCCTCACCCTCGGCGTAGATCTGAGGCTTGTTGGTCAGGATATACAGGGCAGCCTTTTTGCTGGGCGGTACGTTCATCTCGGTGCGGCGGGCACGAATGGCACGGATGGCTTCCATAACGGACTCCATGTGACTCTCCTCCGCACCGAAGGCCAGCTCCTGCCGGTACTGAGGCCACTGGGCAGCGATCAGAGCCGGGCCGTCATGGGGCAGGCTCTGCCAGATCTCCTCGGTGATAAAGGGCATGAAGGGATGCAGCAGCCGCAGTACCTGATCCAGAACGTAGACCAGAACCTGCAAAGCGGTCTGTTTCCGATCCGCGTCCTCAGAGTACAGCCGGGCCTTGGTCAGTTCGATATACCAGTCGCAGTAGGTATCCCAGATGAAATCGTACACCTTCTGTACAGCCACGCCCAGTTCGTACTTTTCCAGATTCTCGGTCACTTCGGCAATCAGGGTATTCAGCTTGGACAGCACCCATTTGTCGGAGATTTCCAGCTTTTCAGCCGCAGGAAGTGCGTTGACAGCGTCCTCACCCAGATTCATCAGAACGTAGCGGGAAGCGTTCCACAGTTTATTGGCGAAATTCCGCATGGCCTCGCAGCGCTCGGTGTAGAAGCGCATATCGTTGCCGGGAGAATTGCTGGTGACCATGTTCATCCGCAGGGCATCACAGCCGTACTTATCGATCATTTCCAGAGGATCGATGCCGTTGCCAAGAGACTTGGACATCTTTCTACCCAGATTGTCCCGAACAAGGCCATGAATCAGAACCGTGTGGAAGGGGGTCTTGCCGGTGTGCTCGCAGCCGGAGAAGATCATTCTGGCAACCCAGAAGAAAATAATGTCATAGCCGGTGACCAGCACATCCGTGGGATAGAAGTAGTCATAATCCTCGGTCTTTTCCGGCCAGCCCAGGGTTTCAAAGGGCCACAGAGCAGAGGAGAACCAGGTATCCAGCACATCCTCCTCCCGGGTGATGTTGGTGCTGCCGCACTTTTCACACTTGCAGGCATCCTCCCGGGACACGGTGATGTGGCCGCAGTCGGCGCAGGTCCAGGCGGGGATCTGATGGCCCCACCACAGCTGACGGGAAATGCACCAGTCACGGACATTTTCCATCCAGTTCATATAGGTCTTGCTGAAGCGATCAGGGACAAACTTCGTCTCCCCTTCCTTCACGACCCGGATGGCTTCCTCTGCCAGGGGCTTCATCTTCACAAACCACTGGGCGGAGATGATGGGCTCAACATCCTGATGGCATCGGTAGCAGGTGCCCACATTGTGGGAGTAGTCCTCCACCTTCACCAGATAGCCACCGGCTTCCAGATCAGCGACGATCTGCTTGCGGGCTTCGTAACGGTCAAGGCCCTGATACTTGCCACCAAACTCGTTGACAACGCCCTTGTCATCCAGAACACGGATAACCTCCAGATTGTGACGCAGGCCGACTTCAAAGTCGTTGGGGTCGTGGGCGGGGGTCATCTTCACGCAGCCGGTACCGAATTCCATCTCGGCATAGTCATCGGCAACAACGGGAATTTCCTTGTTGACCAGTGGCAGAATGACCATCTTACCAACAATGTCCTTGTAGCGCTCGTCGTTGGGGTTGACACAGACGCCGGAGTCACCCAGCATGGTCTCGGGACGGGTGGTAGCCACAATCACTTCGCCGGTGCCATCTGCCAGTGGGTAGCGGATATGCCACAGGTGGCCGGGCTTGTCCACATATTCCACCTCGGCGTCCGACAGGGCGGTGACGCAATGGGGGCACCAGTTGATGATCCGGCTGCCCTTGTAGATCAGGCCCTTCTCGTACAGGGAAACAAACACTTCCCGGACAGCCTTGGAACAGCCCTCGTCCATGGTAAACCGGGCACGGTCCCAATCGCAGGAGGCGCCCAGCTTCTTCTGCTGTTCCACAATCCGATTGCCGTACTTATTCTTCCAGTCCCAGACACGCTCCAGAAACTTTTCACGGCCCAGGTCGTAGCGGGTCAGGCCTTCCTTGCGCAGCTCCTCCTCTACCTTGATCTGGGTGGCGATACCGGCATGGTCAACACCGGGAACCCACAGGGCATTATAGCCCTGCATCCGCTTGAAGCGGATCAGGGTATCCTGCAATGTCGCGTCCATGGCGTGGCCCATGTGCAGCTGGCCGGTAACGTTTGGTGGGGGCATTACGATGGTGAAAGGCTTCTTGCTTTCATCCTTCTGCGCATGGAAGAAGCCGCCGTCCTGCCACATCTGGTAGATCCGGGACTCGACCTGCTGAGGCTCGTAGATCTTCGGTAATTCTCTTGCCATTTTTTTCGCTCCTTTGCAAATAAGAAACGCCCCGAGTCGCTTTCGACTCAGGGCGAAAGATTTTCCGCGGTACCACCTGAATTCCCTTTCGGGCACTCAATCCGCTGTAACGGGCAGGCCCGTACTCCCCTACTGCATTCAGAGAGTCCGCTCCGGGGCGACCATCCGCTTTTCACCGCATACCCTCACACCAGCCGGGTACTCTCTTTTCGGTGCAGGAAGCGGAACCTCCCCATCCACACATTTCTCGCTTAAGTTAGCATATTTTTCGCAGCTTGTCAACAGGTTTTCCGTACATTCTTTTGCAAATGAAATCTTTCTGCTTGACGTTTGCAGCTCCAAACAATATAATCTTGGTATTCCTATTGTATTGTGAGTGATCATAATGAAATTATCACTGGTAGTTCCCTGCTACAACGAAGCGGAAAACGTAGCTGCTTTTCAGAATGCCGTTATCTCGGCTTTCGATGGCTGCAATTACGACTATGAGATCGTATTTGTCAACGACGGCAGCCGGGACGCTACGCTCCATAACCTGAGAAAAATCCATGCCGCTCAGAAATGCCCGGTTCAGGTAATCTCCTTTTCCCGTAATTTTGGTAAAGAAGCCGGCCTTTACGCAGGTCTGGAGCACGCCCGGGGCGAATACGTTGCTCTGATTGACGCGGATTTGCAGCAAAGGCCTGAGATTGTTCGGGATATGGTGCGGATTCTGGATGAAGACCAGAATGTGGATGTGGTGGCGGCCTATCAGGACCGACGCGGCGAAGGTAAGGTGCTCTCCTTCTTCAAAAAGAGCTTCTATACCCTGATCAACAAGCTTTCGCACGTATCCCTTCAGCCGGATGCCAGCGATTTTCGCACCTTCCGCCGAAGCGTCCGGGACAGCCTGCTGGAGCTTGCGGAGTATCATCGGTTTTCGAAAGGCCTGTTTGCCTGGGTGGGATATGAAACCCAATTTATCCCCTACACCGCCTGTGAGCGTGCATCGGGAACAACTAAATGGAGCTTCTGGAAGCTTGTGGAGTACGCAATTGAGGGAATCATCGGGTTTTCCACCGCCCCGCTCCGGCTGGCAACCGTTTTGGGCAGCGTTTCCGGCATCGTCGCGATTCTTTACCTGATCTGGGTCATCATTGAAAAGCTTGTATGGGGTATCGCCGTCCCGGGCTATGCGACAATTATCGTCCTGATCCTTCTATTTAGCAGCGTTCAGCTGTTCTGCATCGGAATCATTGGCGAGTATGTTGGCAGAATCTTTGAGCAGAGCAAGGAGCGTCCAATTTATATTGCCAAGGAAGTGCTGGATTATCCCCAAAAATAACGCAAGTCCCGCAGACGTCTCAAGCGTCTGCGGGACTGTTTTGTTTCACTGAACTTCTACCACTCGGATATCGTCCAGAGAATAATCGGACTGGGTCATCACGATATCGGCGATTACCGCCACGTCCGCTTGCTGCAGACCGCCTTCCGGGGAAGAAACAGCCACCGAGATTCCCTCACCTGACATATAAGCGACGCAGTCGGCGTAGCCCTTGGCAATGATCAGGCTTTCAATCTGCGCTTCGCTCAGCGCCGTCTGCACAATATCCTCCAGTTCCATGGCCGATTCCACATCCTTGGAGCTTTCACTTCCGCTGTACGCCATGGCTTCCTGAAGCAGGTTTACCGCATTGTCTCTGGCCTGCTGCCGGGACAGACGCACAGCGGCGAAATAGTCCGTGGCTGTCGAAGTCACGTCCTCGCCTGCGGCGATGGCCTCCATATCTCCGCTAAGTACCAGAGTATCCTCGTTCATGACCTTCTGCGTGTCCAGTGAATCCTCCAGACTGGCGGCTGTTTTGTCTTCTGTATACAGCCAGTTGACATAAATCCCGGCGCAAACGGTCACCAGAATTGCGGCAGCAACCAGATTCTTCTTCCACACTTTCATAAAAAATGCCTCCATTCATTTCATTTTCAAAACACTGATTCGGTCGGTAGAAAGCCCGGTGGCACTTCTCACCGCCTCCACAACTGCCAGACGAACAGAAGCGTTGTCCGCCCCCTGGCATACGACAACTGCCCCAAGATAGGTTGGCGCTTTCACTTTTCTGACGAGGCCGGTTTCCTCTCTGCCTGAGCCGGAAACCAGCACTGTCTGGTTATGACTGCTGTTTCCGTTTTCCTGTACAGACGTGTTTTCGTCGGTTTGATAGATGGTTTCTTCTCCCGCAGACTGGGTCAGCAGCACGGATACCTCACCCGCGCCGGAAATCTCCCCCAGTATGCTCTCCAGAGACTCCTGAAGGGTGATTTTCTGGCTGGCCGGAGCAGGCGCCTCCTTTTTTTCCTCCTCGCCCGGCAGCATCAGCAGTACAATTCCCGCCAGCAAAATAAGAATCACGAATTTATATTTTTTAAGATAGTCCAGAACCGCGTTTCTATTCACTGTCCAATCCATTCCTGCTGCTCCCTTGGTATCCCCAATTCTGAAGCAATGAGCTGTGTCAGTTTACTCCTGTTTATTGGTGATATTCTGCCGGTGATACGAACGTGGCACGGGACGAAGTTTTCCCCCAGCGTAACGCTTGCCTGGATATCCGCGTCCATAGCCCCGGCTCTGCTTAAGATATATGTCTGCACCCGCTGCTTTATGAATTCCTTTCTCATATTGTCCGCGGCGGCAGTTCCTTCCGCAATGACATCCTCGGCCTGCGCACTGAATTCCGGCAGTGCGGACTCCCACAAAAGCGCCTTTTTCCCGGTAATCGGCTGGATCAGTACGATTGTGATTAGGATTCCGCACAGCATTCTGACAATTTCCCCGCTGGCGTTGTTGCGGGTCAAACGAATCAGAATTCCGCTGAGCATAGAGGCCGACACAACGCTGACCAGATACTCCCGCAGCCACGCCATCAGCTCACACCCCGCAAAAAGCAGACGGTACTGATCAGAAGCAGCAGGCAGCATACCCCTGTCATAGCAAGGATCAGACCCATCGCGGCTGAAAAAACCTCCAGAAGTCCTCCTGTGCCTTTGGGGTCGAGAATCCCGCAGACCGCACCTGTCCCTTTCAGAACCAGATAGTGGGCGCTGATTTTCAGAAAGGGTTCCAGAAAAACTGCCGCCGCCGCGAGAATGCCGTAGATACCCGCCGCGTTTTTCATGGCACCCACACTGACCAGAACCGCTTCTGAGGCATCAGACAGAATTCCTCCGACCACGGGGACGACGGTGGAAATTGTCAGCTTGGCGGCTTTCAGCGCCACGGCATCTGTTGTTCCGCTGACAACACCCGTAATCCCCATATATGCCATGTACGCAATCAAAATGGTTTTCAGGCTCCATGTCAGGACGCTCTTACCCATATCCTGTATCTTTTTCAGCGTTTCATCCCCGAGCGCACACCCGGCAATGCCAACCGTCAGGAGAATGAAGACCATCGGCGTAAAGATTCCGGCGATCAAACTGCCCAGCAGTGTGTCAAATACAGTCGTACCGACATACAGCGCGGCAGCGGAGGTAACCCCTCCCTCTGCCGCAAGCGCCGCCGCCATAACCGGCAGCAGGAGTTTTCCGTAATTGCTCAGCTCCTGGATGGTATCGCATCCGAGGCGGATCATGGCGTTTGCGGAAGACAGCAGCTGCAGGGAAACAATTACAACACCAGACAGGTTCACAGCATCTTTGGAAAAGCCGGAAAAGGTACGCAGAATGCTGACCAGCAGCGAAGAAGCAATGATGCCTGCGCCAAGCCTGACAGCCTCATTCAGATCCGGGCGAATCTGCAGGCAGGCTTTCTTGAGCAGCTCCGCCACTCCCTTGCCAAAGCTGCCGGTTTCGGCGGGCATCAGATCGCGGCCGGAATCCGGCACCTCAGGCGCGGTATATTCCACCGCTGAGGCAGGCAGGCACAGGCAGAAAACAAGAAAAACGGAAGCGATCAAACGGATCATATTCCACCGGTCATCTCCTTGATGATTGTCATTAGTGTACGGAACATGGGTATGGACAGGGACAGCACCACTGCTCCGCCCAGAATTTGCAGAATCTTTCCCAGCGAAGCACTGCCGGCATCCGTACAGACTGCTGCGGAAAGCTCTGCCGTCAATGCGATTCCGACCGCTTTCAGCAGCGTGCTGACCAGTTCATCCGGCAGATTGAAGACCCGCCGCAGTTCCACCAGGTAATCCAGCACTGGTTCCAGAACCGTAACAGCCGCGCAAGCCGCAATGCAAAGAGAAACCATCCCCAGAACGGCAGAAATATCCTTCTCCGTTTTTCCGACTGACAGGCCAAGTACAACCGTCAGCAGAACAAGGGACACAATTTTCAAAAACTCGCTCATCAGAATTCAAAGAGATTCTTCACCAGTTCAAACAGTTCGGCAATTTTCTGGGCAAGAATCATCAGTACGACCACCAGACCCGCAAGGCTGGTCATTGTGGCCTGCTCTTCCCGTCCAGACCGGGAAAGCACCTGGTTCAGAATGGAAACAATGATTCCTACCGCGGCGATTTTGAATATCAGGTCGATGTCCATGTTATACAAGCAGAATCACCAGGGCCGCCCCGGCGCACAGTCCCAGTGTCTGGTAGCTCCGCAGCCGGGCATCTCGGTTCCGCTCCAGACGGGCAAGCTCCCGGCGGCAGGATTCCTGAACGGCTTTGATTCCCTTCAGCTGTCCCGGAAGATCAAAGCGGCCCAGCGTCTGGCCCAGCAGACGAAGGGGGCGGCGCAGGCAGGCCGGAAGATCATGACATTTATCCATAGCGGCACGCATACAGCTTCCCGCGTCCGGCTCAGACTGCCAGTCCAGCTCTCTGGCGAGGTTCGCGAATACATCCCGCAATACACCGCAGGTATCCCTTGCCGCCTTCCGGGAAAGCTCAGGCAGCGGCGTGAGACGGTACTCCAGTTCCGATGCCATCGTTTCCAGAACGTTCAGCAGTTGATGCAGAAGACGTTCCCGCTGACGATAGCCGTGGGCGATGCTGAAACCGAATCCGCCGCAGCTGACCAGTACAAATATCGCCCCAATCCACTTGGCGTTCATGATACCACCCTTTCTACGCTGTAGGACTTGTCCTTATTGAGAAGTACGATTGTCTGAAAGATTTTCCTGTCAAGAAGTGGCTGGTACAGCGGCCTTTGCCGCAGATCCTGCAAGCCGGAACCGTGGGCCGTGGCAATCAGGCGGACACCGCAGTTCGCAGCCTGAATCAGTCCGGCGCAGTCCTGCTCCGCGGTGATTTCGTCCACAGCGATATAATCCGGCCCCATTGTCCGAAGCATCATATTCATTCCACGGGGTTTCGGGAATCCGTGCAGAACATCCATCCGTTTCCCTCGCCGGATGCCCTCCGGGAAAAGTTCTTCACGCTCGTCCACGACGCAGACAACTCGGTCATTCGCAATTCTTCTTGTCAGATCCCGAAGCAATGTGGTCTTCCCCCAGCCGGGGGCGCCGATGATCAGGATGGACTTCCAGATGTCCTTGATTTTGTCTGCAGCTCCCGGATAGTCCCGAGCCACACGGATACACAGGGATGTGATGCTCTGAAAGCTGCCGGGTGCGTCAGCATGGAGCACCGCGTCACCGCAGATACCGATTCTGTGACCTCCGGGCGCTGTGATGTAGCCGAGGGCCATGGTACTTGCGCACCACGGAGAATAACGGCTGGCAGAATTGACAATATAGTTCAGGTCTTCTTTTTTTGCCGTTCCTTTCAGCCAGACACTCCCGGTGCCGCAGACCATTTCCGGCGGGGCATTCAGCCGCAGCCGAAGCTCCTGCATTGTCTCTTTTCCGGCACTGTCCACCTGCTGCCCGATGTCCGGCGGCAATACACTCAGCAGCTGCTTCCATGCACAAATCATTTGCATCACTCCTGCCATAGACTATGCGCCCCGAAACGGAAGTAGCACAAAAATAACCACTCCGCGAAAAGCGGAGTGGCTGTCAGAAATAATCATTTTTTGTAACGA
>SAMEA3663092__coassemble_545_pt1 | contig 11805 bp, 6 predicted proteins | sample SAMEA3663092__metabat2_high_PE_027 | metagenome-assembled genome bin SAMEA3663092 (sample SAMEA3663092) | pig gut metagenome | biome: pig gut; feature: pig-associated habitat; material: faeces | place: France | collected 2012
AACCGGCTGGTGCAGGGCGACGTGGGCAGCGGCAAGACCATGGTGGCCGCGGCGGCGGCCTACTGCGCGGCGGGCAACGGGAAACAGACAGCCCTGATGGCGCCCACAGAGATTCTTGCCGAGCAGCACTATGCTTCCCTGCGGAAGCTGTTTGAGCCGCTGGGAATTTCCATCGATTTATTGACAGGTTCCATGACGGCCAAGCAGAAGCGGGAGGTTCGGGAGCGCTTATCCTCCGGCCAGACCACCGTGGTGGTGGGCACCCACGCCCTGCTGACAGATGCCACCCGGTTTCTTGACCTGGGACTGGTGATTGCCGATGAGCAGCATCGGTTCGGTGTTGCCCAGCGGTCAAAGTTGTCGGCAAAGGGGGAGGATCCCCATCTGCTGGTCATGTCCGCCACACCGATTCCCAGAACGCTGGCGCTACTCATGTACGGCGATCTGGATGTATCAATTCTGGATGAGCTGCCCCCCGGGCGGGAAGCGGTGGATACATTTCTGGTGGGGGAGAGCTACCGCCCCCGAATCAATGCCTTTATCCGCAAACAGGTTTCTGAAGGGCACCAGTGCTTCGTGGTCTGCCCGGCGGTGGAGGAAAATCAGGAGCTGGGGGTCAAAGCAGCCTCCGCCTGGGCGGAAACCTTGCAGCAGACCGTGTTTCCCGATCTGCGCATTGCGTTGCTCCACGGACAGATGAAGGGCCCGGAGAAGGAAGAAGCCATGGCTGCCTTCGCCCGTGGCGAGGCGGATGTGATGGTGGCGACCACGGTCATCGAAGTGGGTGTAGATGTACCCAACGCCACCTTAATGGTTATTGAGGATGCCGATCGGTTTGGCCTGAGCCAGCTGCATCAGCTGCGGGGCCGGGTGGGCCGGGGCAAGGCAAAAAGCTACTGTATTTTAACTTCCCGTAACCGCAATCCCGAGACCTTACAGCGGCTGAAGGCCCTGTGCAAAACCACAGACGGCTTCAAAATTGCGGAAGAAGACCTGAAGCTGCGGGGCCCCGGTGATTTCTTTGGCTCCCGGCAGTCGGGCCTGCCCGCATTCCGGGTGGCGGATTTGAGCTGCGACCTGGTTACGCTGAAACAGGCACAGTCCGCTTCCGCCCGATGGATTGAGGAACACGGCACCGAGGATACCCCGGAGGCGAACGCCCTGCGGGAACGAATTGGAGAACTCTTTGCCCGCTCGGAAGGAACGATGAACTGAATTGCAAACTATGGTAGGGCGGGGGCTTGCTCCCGCCATCCGCGAAGCGGCCCTGCCGGAATTTGAAAGGATGAAACCGATGAAAAATAGATGGATTGTGAATCTTGTGCTGGTGAGCCTGCTGCTGGCGCTGCTGGCTCCCGGAGCGTCCGCGGTTACCGCCAGCGGCACCTGCGGCGAGGGACTGACCTGGAAGCTGGAAAACTACACCCTTACCATCTCCGGCAGCGGAGAAATGGAGGACGGCAGCCCCTGGGAACAGTATAAGACCAAGATCGACCATGTGGTGCTGGAGGGCGGCGTGACCAAGGTGGGCGCGGAGAGCTTCTACGGCTGCGACCGGCTGGAAACCGTGGACTTTGGCGATTCCTTGGTGGAGATCGGCGACAAGGCCTTCTACGGCTGCGAGGATATCGAATATATCCATTTGCCTGCCACCTTCCGCATCTTCGGCGCTCAGAGCTTCCAGAAGTGCGAGGGCCTAAAATACGTGTACTGCGACGGCGGTATGCCGAAGTTCAAGGACAGCTGCCTGTGGACTGGCAACTACATCGCCGTGTTCTTCCCCACCAACAATCCCTGGCCCTATGAGTATACCTCTGGCTTAATCAGCAGCTATGGCGGCAATCTGGGCATCATGATGGGTAACTTCGACGCTGCCAATCTGCCGGTGAAGACCAAGGCGGCGTCCGAGGAGGAAGAAGCTGCCGGGGAAACGGAAGCTGAGACCGAAGCTGAGACCGAAGCAACAGAAGCTGCGGTAGCAGCCATGGCGGAGACGGAAGCAGCCACGGAAGCCTCGGTACCGCCCACCACCGTGCCGGAAACCACGGAAGCTGCTACGGTTCCCACCACACAGGAGACCACGCAGGCCACTACCGAAGCAACGACGGAAGCCACCACCGAGGAAACCACGGAGGAGACCACCGAGGAAACCGAGCCTGTTGACCCGGTGAGAGAGGTGGGCGGCGACGGCTGGATTGGCCTGATAATCATCGCGGGCGTGCTGACCATGCTTTTGGCGGGCGCCATGATCTTCCGGGGTATCAGCCGCAGAGGACGGTATTGATAAAAATGCAGAATGAAGGTATTTTCTGCGGAAACGTTACTGTAGGGGCGCCCCTTGGGGGCCCGAAACGTTTCAATCTTCCGGGCTTTTTCGTCAAAACGAAATGCGTTTCTTATCCAATGCTGCGGGCGGCCAATGACCGCCCCTACAGTTCCAACCCATTGCTTTGCATTTGCCGGTTCGGTAAGGACTTAAAACATTCTTAACAACTTCCGGGAAAATCACCCATTTTGTGAGGATCCCGGGAGTTTTTTTGTTCGGAACGGAAAAAATAAAAAAGTAGTTGTAACTCGCGCAGATATGATGTAAAATAAGGGGACTAATAAAATGCAAAACTACGCGAAAACTCGCTTTTGGAGGTAAACACTATGGATAAACCGATTGTACTGGTCATTATGGACGGCGTTGGCAAGGGCGACGGCGGCAGCGGCGATGCTGTTAAGGTCGCGAAGACTCCTACGCTGGACAAGCTGCTGGAAACCTGCCCCCATACTTACCTGAAGGCCCACGGCACCGCCGTCGGCCTGCCCAGCGATGAGGATATGGGCAACTCCGAGGTGGGACACAATGCCCTCGGCTGCGGTCAGGTCTACTCTCAGGGCGCCAAGCTGGTGGGGGAATCCATCGAAAACGGCGCACTGTATGCTTCCGCCACCTGGAAGGATCTGGTGGCCAATGCCAAGGCCGGTAAGGCCATGCACTTCCTGGGCCTGCTGTCCGACGGCAACGTCCACTCCAATATCCACCACCTGATCGCCCTGCTGCGGCAGGCCAAGGCCGAGGGCGTGAAGAAGGCATACTGCCACATTCTGCTGGATGGCCGTGACGTGCCCGCTACCTCCGCGCTGGAGTATGTGGACATGCTGGAAAAGGTTCTTGCTGAGCTGAGCACCGACGGCTGTGACTACGCCATCGCCTCCGGCGGCGGCCGTATGCAGATTACCATGGATCGCTACGAAGCCAACTGGGCCATGGTGGAAAAGGGCTGGCGCACCCATGTGCAGGGTCAGGGCCGGATGTTCGCTTCCGCCAAGGAGGCCATCGAAACCTACCGCGCCGAGACTGGCTGCATCGATCAGGATCTGCCCGCTTTCGTCATCGCCCGCAACGGTGCGCCCGTGGCGAAAATTGAAAACGGCGACAGCGTGATTCTCTTTAACTTCCGGGGCGACCGGGCCCAGGAAATCTCTCTGGCCTTCGACCGCAAGGACTTTGATAAGTTCGACCGGGGCGACTACACCGGCGTTAAGTTTGCCGGTATGCTCCAGTACGACGGAGACCTGAACATCCCCGAGCACTATCTGGTGCAGCCCCCTGTCATCACCAACACCTTGACCGAGGTTCTGTGCAAGGCCGGCATCCACGAGTATGCCCTGTCCGAGACCCAGAAGTACGGCCACGTTACCTATTTTTGGAATGGCAACCGCTCCGGCAAGGTTTGCGAAGATCTGGAAGTCTACGAGGAAGTTCCCTCTGACGTGATCCCCTTCGAGCAGGCGCCTGCCATGAAGTCCAAGGAGATCACCGAGAAGATGGTTGCCAATATGGCATCCAGGAAGTTCCAGTTCCTGCGCTGCAACTACCCCAACGGCGACATGGTGGGCCACACCGGCGTCATGGAAGCGGTGGTGTACGCCGTGGAGTGCGTGGACAACGGCCTGAAGGCCATTCTGGAGGCCGCCGACAAGTACGGCTACACCGTGCTAATCACCGCCGACCACGGAAACGCCGACCAGATGACCGAGACCAAGAAGGGCAAGACCTCTGTCCGCACTGCCCACTCCCTGAACCCCGTGCCCTTCATCATCTACGACAAGGATCACGAGTGGGTGATCAAGGAGGGCAATTACGGCCTTGCCAACGTGGCCCCCACCATCGTTAAGATGATGGGCCTCGAGGCTCCTTCCTGCTGGGAAGCTAGCATGATCTGATTTTAAGATACTAAGATACAAGATATAAGATACAAGATAGTATGTCATTGCGAACCAGTGCGCACACTGGTGTGGCAATCCGCCCCCTTACCCAGAGAAACGGATTGCCACGGTCGCTTCGCTCCCTCGCAATGACATCGTTTTGTTGACACACCAATATCTGGTATCTTGTATCTATGTATCTTGTATCTTTCGTGTCTTCTATCTAAAAAATTGGAGGTTGTAATATGGTACGTCACGCGAATGAAAACGGCAGCGTTAATGTGAGCACCAATGTATACACCGATATCGTGGGCACCGCCGCGGCCAACTGCTTCGGCGTGAAGGGTATGGCTGCCCGCAGCCTGACCGACGGCGTGTATCACCTGCTGCGCAAGGAGTCCGTGGGCAAGGGCGTCAAGGTTCAGTTTAATGACGACGGCTCCATTTCCATCGACCTGCACATCGTGGTGGATAACGTCAACATGAACGCCGTGGGCGAGTCCATCATTGAGGAAGTGCGCCATCAGGTTACCGAGTGCACCGGCACCGAGGTTCGGGAAGTGAATGTCTACGTCGATTCCATGATGATCGGCTAACGTATCGGAGGTAGAGAACATTGAAACAAATTGTGGGTGGCGCGGATCTGCGCAGAATGATTATCAGCGCGGCAGCTGCCATTGAAAATAACAAGCAGGGCCTGAACGAGCTCAACGTCTTCCCGGTTCCTGACGGCGACACCGGCACCAACATGTCCATGACCATCAACGCCGCGGCTTCCGACCTGCGCAAGGCCGAGGATCCCGATCTGGGGAATGCCGCGAAAATTGCCGCTTCCGCCATGCTGCGGGGCGCCCGGGGTAACTCCGGCGTGATTCTGTCCCTGCTGTTCCGTGGCATTTCCAAGAAGCTGAAGGGGTGCGATCACTGCGACGGCGTGCTGTGGGCAGCAGCTCTGCAGGAGGGCGTGGACGCTGCCTACAAGGCTGTTATGAAGCCCGCCGAGGGCACCATTCTTACCGTTGCCCGTCTGGCTGCCGCCAAGGCCCAGGACGCGGCCAAGGAGAATAACTTCATCGAGTTCGTCCAGACTGCCGCCATCGAGGAAGCCAGGATCGCTCTGGCCAACACCGTGAACCAGAACCCTGTGCTCAAAAAGGCCGGTGTTGTGGACGCCGGCGGCAAGGGCTGGCTCATCGCGCTGGAAGCCATGCTTTCCTCCCTGCAGGGCGAGGACGTGGTGGCGGAGTCTGCCGGTGACGGTGCCGCAGTGAAGGAAGCCGCGGATTTCTCCGACTTTAACACCGAGGACATTACCTTTACCTACTGCACCGAGTTCATCATCGACCGGGAGAACGACAAGGATCCCGAGGCGCTGCGCGCGTTCCTCAGCCAACTGGGCGACAGCCTGGTGCTGGTGGATGACGACGAGATCATCAAGGTGCATGTGCATACCAACGATCCCGGCAAGGCCCTCAGCGAAGCGGTCACCTACGGTTCCTTTGTCACCGTGAAGATCGAGAATATGCGCCTGCAGCACACCGAGAAGGTGATGACCGAGAGCGAGAAGGAGCCGAAGATCGCCGCGCCGGAAAAGGCGCTGGGCGTGGTCTCCGTCTGTGCCGGTGCCGGCCTTGCGGACGTGTTCCTGAATCTGGGCGTTGACCAGATCATCTCCGGCGGTCAGACCATGAACCCCAGCACCCAGGACATTCTGGAAGCGGTCAATAAGGTTCCTGCCGAGACGGTCTACGTTCTGCCCAATAATAAGAACATCATCATGGCCGCGGAGCAGGTGGACGCCCTGACCCCCAAGAACGTGGTGGTCATCCCCTCCAAGACCGTTCCCCAGGGCGTCACCGCCATGTTGGGCTTCAATCCCGAGGGGAGCGTCGAGGAGAACACCGAGGCTTTGACCGAGGCCCTGGGCGCGGTGGACACCATGCAGATCACCTACGCTGCCAGAAACTCCGACTTTGACGGCTACGACATCCATGAGGGTGACTATCTGGCGCTCTACGGCAGCCAGCTCTTCGGCACCAGCCGGGATATCAAGGTGCTCCTCAAGTCCCTGGCCGAGAAGGTTCGGGACGACGGCAAGGAGTATGTTACCATCTACTACGGCGAGGACGTGAAGGAGAAGCACGCTCAGAAGGCGGCGGATATCTTCGCGGATATCTGCCCCAATGCGGACGTGAACTTACTCAGCGGCGGCCAGCCGGTGTACTATTACCTGATTTCCGCGGAATAATATAGAGTGCTTATTGAATTGACAATTGACAGTTGACAGTTGACAATTGTGGTATTCCGTCGGGATCATTTGAAATGGATTGTACAGAAAGTTGTGTCGTTTTTGAATCATCCCCGCAGGGGATTCCTAAATTGTCAATTGTTCATTGTCAATTGTCAATTCTTTCTATTTCACGCCGTTTTGTGAACCGGATAAGCGCATTATGTTACGGTCAGCCCGCTGCCAGAGGAGGCGGCGGGCTGTGTCATTTTTGAAATGGGGGAAATCGGATGAAGAAGCTTCCCAAGGGCGGTCTGATCGGGAAGGCCGTGGACGCCTACCTTTCCATCCGGGAAAAGCAAATCCCGCTCCACGCGGCCTACGCCGGATACTTTATCATCCTGTCCGTATTCCCGGCGCTGCTGATGCTGCTGAGCCTTCTGCGGTTCACGGGCATTCAGGTGGAAAATCTGGTATCTCTCATGGAGGATTTTCTGCCCCATGCCCTGATGGAGACGGTGGAGGAGCTGGTGTACAGCACCTGGGCAAATTCCACCGGCACGGTGCTGGGATTGTCGGCCCTGACGGCCCTGTGGTCTGCCAGCCGGGGCATCTTCGGCCTGCTTCAGGGGCTGAACGCGGTCTATGACGTGTGGGAGAACCGGGGCTGGCTCTATACCCGGGGCATCAGCGTGGTATATACCTTTCTGTTTGGACTGGTGCTGCTGCTGACGCTGGTGCTCCATGTCTTTGGCAACACCATTCTGGGGTGGCTGAGTATGGTTGACAATGGCGTGGTGATCTTCCTGCTGGATCTCATCGACCTTCGTTTTTTTCTGCTGCTGATTTTGCAGAGCCTGATTTTTACCCTGATGTTCATGGTGCTGCCCAATCAGCGAAACCGCTTTGTGGACAGTCTGCCCGGGGGAATTCTGGCTTCCACGGGATGGCTGGTGTTCTCCGACATTTTTTCCATCTATGTGGAGAATTTCAACAGCTATTCCAATATTTACGGCTCTGTTTACGCGGTGGCGCTGGGAATGCTGTGGCTGTACTGCTGCCTGAGCATCCTGTTCTACGGCGGCGCCCTAAACCACTTCCTGAACGGGCAGGAATAGAAGGGGAAAGCCTCCTTTAGCCTATTTATAGAAACAAAAAAGAAAGGGGCTGCGCAAAGTATGTTCTATTTCCCACTGCTCTGGGGCGGATCGGCTTTGAAGGCCATTTATGTATTGGCGGCGGTACTGCCTGCCGCGTTCCTCATGCGCTATGTGTATAAGCAGGATAAAATCGAGAAGGAGCCTGCAAACCTCCTGATCAGCCTTGTTGTCGATGGAATTCTGGCGGCGGTGGCGGCCATCGTGCTGGAGCTGCTGGGGCAGTCCATTCTGGACGCGCTGGTGGCGCCGGAGAATCCGATTTATGTCTACCTCATGGCCTTCCTGGTGGTGGCTGCTGTGGAGGAGGGGACAAAGTTCTTCTTCCTGTACAGAAGAACATGGCGAAATCCCAATTTTAATTACCGCTTCGACGCGATCCTCTATGCGGTGTTCGTTTCTCTGGGGTTTGCTGCCTATGAAAATATCCGATATGTGTTCCAATTGGGCCTGTCCGTGGCCCTGCCCAGAGCCATTCTGTCGGTGCCGGGGCATATGGGCTTCGCGGTGTTTATGGGGATCTTCTATGGCAGGGCCAGGCGGTGCTATGCGCAGGGCAATGATTTTGGCTGCAAATGCAATCGAATTCTGGGGTATCTCTTCCCGGTGTTCCTCCACGGGGTCTACGACACCTGCTGCATGCTGGGTACCAATACGTCAACGCTGGTATTCGTGGGCTTTGTGCTGGCTATGTATTTGATCGTCTTCTTCCTATTGCGCCATGAATCCAGAACCGACAGACCGATGTGAGCGGAGTTTTGGCAGAATAAGATGTTCTGTTTTGACTTTTTGCCATAAGAAACCGGCCTGATTGGGGGACAGAAATGTGAAATATGGGGAAATGGAAATTCCCTATTGTAAAAAATGTCAGATTGTGTTATAGTAAGCCCGAGAACAATGGCGTTCCCAGTTGGACAAGTGCGTCCAATTTGGGGATGCCATATTTTTTCATCCCCGGGGCCGGGACGGCAGCTCTGGCACGGGAGAGAAATCCGAGAGGAGAAGAAGATATGGATAATTTCACCGAACGCACGTCTCCCGCCGGACTGTATGACCCACGGTTCGAGCACGACAACTGCGGTATCGGCGCGGTGGTGGACATCAAGGGCCGCAAGAGCCACAAGACCCTTGACGACGCCCTGCAGATCGTGGAGCATTTGGAGCACCGGGCCGGTAAGGACGCTGAGGGGAAAACCGGCGACGGCGTGGGCATTCTGCTGCAAATCGGACACAAATTCTTCACCAAGGCAGCTGCGGAGGTCGGCATCACTCTGGGAAAGGAGCGGGAGTACGGCATCGGCATGTTCTTCTTCCCCCGGGAGGAGCTGCCCCGCAATCAGGCGAAGAAGTTATTTGAGATTATCTGTAAGAAGGAAGGCCTGCCTTTCTTAGGCTGGCGGGAAGTACCCACCTGTCCCGACGTGCTGGGCCACAAGGCCAGAGACTGTATGCCCAGCATCTGGCAGGGCTTTGTGGGCAAGCCCCCGCGGATGAAGGCGGGCATCGACTTTGACCGCAAGCTCTATGTTGCCCGCCGGGTCTTCGAGCAGTCCAATCAGGAGACCTATGTGTGCAGCCTGTCCAGCCGCACCATCGTCTATAAGGGTATGTTCCTGGTAAAGGAGCTGCGGCTGTTCTACCCCGATCTGCAGGATACGGACTACGAGTCCGCCATCGGCATGGTGCACAGCCGGTTCTCCACCAATACCTCCCCCAGCTGGAACCGGGCCCACCCCAACCGCTACATCCTCCATAACGGCGAAATCAACACCATCCGGGGCAACGTCGATACCATGCTGGCCCGTGAGGAGACCATCAGCAGCAAATATTTGAAGGACGACATGACCAAAGTCCTTCCCATCGTCAATCAGGGCGGCTCCGACTCCGCCATGCTGGATAACACCCTGGAATTTTTGCTGATGAACGGCATGGAGCTGCCCCTGGCGGTGATGGTCACCATCCCCGAGCCCTGGAGCAACAACAAGAGTATGGATCCCAAGAAGCGGGATTTCTACCAGTACTACGCCACCATGCTGGAGCCTTGGGACGGCCCCGCCTCCATCCTGTTCAGCGACGGCGACGTGATGGGCGCGGTTCTCGACCGTAACGGCCTGCGTCCCAGCCGCTACTACATCACGAAAGACGGACGGCTGATTCTGTCCAGTGAGGTGGGCGTGCTGGATATTCCCGCCGAGGATATTGAACGCAAGGACCGCCTGCGCCCAGGCAAGATGCTGCTGGTGGACACCGTAAAGGGCGAACTGGTGGACGACGAGGCATTGAAGGCCGACTATGCCAGCCGCCAGCCCTACGGCGAGTGGCTGGATCGGAACCTTGTGAGCATGGATGACCTGAAGGTGCCCAACGAGCGGGTGCCGGAGCACACCCATGAGGAGCTGGTTCGTTTACAGAAGGCCTTCGGCTACCGCTACGAGGATGTCAGCACCATCATGCTGCAAATGGCGAAAAACGGCGGCGAGCCTGCCGGCGCCATGGGCAGCGATACCCCGCTGGCGGTACTGAGCCACACCCATCCGCCCCTGTTTGAGTACTTTAAGCAGATGTTCGCCCAGGTGACCAACCCGCCCATTGATGCCCTGCGGGAAAAAATCGTCACCTCCACCACCATTTATGTGGGCGCACAGGGTAACCTCTTAGAAGAAGCCGCCGACAACTGCAAGGTGCTGAAAATCGACAATCCCATCCTGACGGAAACCGACCTCATGAAGATCAAGGCCATGCAGGTGCCGGGACTCAAGGTGGTCACCGTTTCCATCTGCTACTATAAGAACACCTCTCTGGAAAAGGCCATCGATCGGCTGTTCGTGGACGTGGACCGGGCCTACCGGGACGGGGCGAACATCCTGATTCTGTCCGACCGGGACATTGACGAATACCACGTTGCCATCCCCAGCCTGCTGGCGGTGGGCGCGGTGTCCAAGTATCTGGTGCGCACCCGCAAGCGCACCGCCATGGCCCTGATTCTGGAAAGCGGTGAGCCGAGGCTGGTGCACGACTTTGCAACTCTGCTGGGTTACGGCGCCTGCGCCATCAACCCCTATCTGGCGCAGGAGAGCATCGGCAGCCTGATCAAAGGCGGGCTGCTGGAAAAGGACTACTACGCTGCGGTGGGCGACTATAACAAGGCCGTGCTGGCGGGCATCGTGAAGATCGCCTCCAAAATGGGCATCTCCACCATCCAGTCTTATCAGGGCAGCCAGATTTTCGAGGCCGTGGGCATCAGCTCCGATGTCATCGGCAAGTATTTCACCAACACCGTCAGCCGGGTGGGCGGCATTACCTTGCTGGACATCCAGCAGGAGCTGGAAGATCGCCACCGTCAGGCCTTTGACCCGCTGGGACTGGACATTTACATGGATCTGCCCAGCACCGGCGCCCACAAGTTCCGCAGCGGCCCCGCGGCGGAGCAGCACCTGTACAATCCCCAGACCATCCATCTGCTGCAGCAGGCGGTCTGGACGGGCGACTACGGCAAGTTCAAGCAGTACACCGCCCTTGCCGCCAACGAAGCCGGCGACGATATGCACTTAAGAAGTCTGCTGGACTTTAACTACCCCGCCGAGGGCGTGCCCATCGAGGAAGTGGAGAGCGTTGAGTCCATTGTGAAGCGCTTCAAGACCGCCGCCATGAGCTACGGCGCCCTGTCTCAGGAGGCCCACGAGTGCATGGCCGTTGCCATGAACCGCCTGGGTGGCAAGTCCAACACCGGCGAGGGCGGCGAAGCCGAGGATCGCTTTGGCACCGAGCGCAACAGCGCCATCAAGCAGGTGGCCTCTGCCCGGTTCGGCGTCACCAGCAAGTATCTGGTGTCCGCCAAGGAGATTCAGATCAAAATGGCTCAGGGCGCCAAGCCCGGCGAGGGCGGTCAGCTCCCCGGTGCCAAGGTCTACCCCTGGGTTGCCAAGTGCCGCAACTCCACCACCGGCGTAGGGCTTATTTCCCCGCCGCCCCACCACGACATCTACTCCATCGAGGATCTGGCCCAGCTGATCTACGACCTGAAGTGCGCCAACCGCAAGGCTGCCATCAATGTGAAACTGGTCAGTGAAGCGGGCGTTGGCACCATCGCCGCCGGCGTTGCCAAGGCCGGCGCGGAGGTCATCCTGATCTCCGGCTTTGACGGCGGCACCGGCGCGGCCTCCATCAATTCCTCCATCCACAACGCGGGTCTTCCCTGGGAGCTGGGCATCGCGGAGGCCCACC
>SAMEA3663092__coassemble_563_pt1 | contig 11615 bp, 11 predicted proteins | sample SAMEA3663092__metabat2_high_PE_027 | metagenome-assembled genome bin SAMEA3663092 (sample SAMEA3663092) | pig gut metagenome | biome: pig gut; feature: pig-associated habitat; material: faeces | place: France | collected 2012
GTTTATTTGTAACAGCTCATGGTCGAGGGGCCCAAAGGATATACAAGGAAGAACCGGAGTTCATAACGCATTGTCAGCGGCGACTCGCTGCCAAATTCCAATTTCCCGGCCAGTGATAAGCCTTGAAAGTGCGTCAAAAATGCCCTCTCACCGGGAAATGAGAGGGCATTTTGATTCTTACGCGGCCGGCTCCACTCCGCTGTCGTCCTGGGGAGCCTCAGAGAACTCGGGGATGCTTTCCGTTTCCTCGGAAGGCGGCGTGGACGATTCGGGGGGCGCGGTGGTTTCCGGCTCCGTGGGGGGCGTGGTCTCGTGCTGTGTCACCACGGCGTAGATATACTTCACAGGCTCATAGTTGGAGGTGGCGATGTAGTCGGAGGACAGCTTCTGGTCGGTGGCCCGGTCATAGCGCACGCTGTAGCTCTTGACCTGATAGCCGTCCCGGCCCTCCTGAATGGTATCGTCGTGGCGAATGCCTTCCGGGTTATCATAGGGATACTGCCGGAATTCCGTTTCCGCTTTGATGGTCTTTGTCACGTCGGAACCAAGGACCAGGTAGTAGTCCCGTTGCTCTGTTCCCGCAATGCTGACGCGGACGTAGCCGCCGCTGCATTTGGCGCTGATGCGAACCGGGTAGGAAAGGTTATTCTTGATGGTCAGGTCGATGTCAGAATCAAAGCCTTCCTTGATAAAGCTGGGCAGGTAGCTCATATTGCTGCGGCTGAGGATGGTCAGGTCGGACAGCAGGGCGGCGCAGTACAGCGTGGAGGATACCTGGGTCACACCGCCGCCGGGAGTGCTTTCCAGACCGAGATCGTCGGCAGCGGACTTGAAGGTGCTTAGCTGACCGACAGCGTCACGGAAGCTAAGCCCCTCGCCGGGGTTCAGCACCCGCCCATTGATGGCCTCGCAGGCAATGCGCAGATTCGTCAGCCGGTCGTCGCTGCCGGTGGCTCGGGTCTGGTATTCGCCCAGCGTATCCGAGAAGAAGCTGCTGGCATCCGCAATTTCCGGCTCGATGTAGCGCATGGGGATCCGCACCTCGTCGCCAGGCTGGGCTTCCTCCAGCAGCTTCTGGGCGGCATCCTGATCAAATTCATAGCCGTAGGAGCCGGGAGTGGTCTTGCCGGTTTTGGCATCCATAACGGCGTTTGTGGGAGCGATGTAGAATTCCTTGTAGAGCTGATTCAGATCAATGGGATCGGGTTCCTTCAGGGTCTTCACGTCCTCCACGGTGACCAGGAAGACCCGCTGGCTGTAGGCATCCAGCACCTGATTATAGACGGCATCGGGGTCAAATCCGATACCGGGCTTGCCCATGGTGATCACCAGCGTCTGAGCGGGGGCGTTTATGTCGCATTTGTCGGCTGACAAAACAGGCTCCGCGCCCTCCAGACCGTAGGTGGTCTGCACCAGGGAGTTGCCGGGCTTTCCGGCTTTATCTGTCAGGAATTTGCGGATGTTGTCGGTTTTCAGATTCAGGTAGGGGAGAATCGCAATGTTTTTGGGCTGCGTCTTTGAGGCGTTGTACGCTTCGTCCCGCTCATTCTGGGTGCCGGTGCGGCCGTAGGCGTAGGCTTCTTCCACAGCGCCGTTTGCGTCAAAGGACGCGCCGGAATCCTTGGGCGTGATTTTCAATTCCGTGCCGGACAGGTCGATGACCATGTCCTCGGTTGCGTAGACGCTGCCGATGGCCTCATTCAGGGCGGCGACGGCTTCCTTTTTGGTCATGCCGCCTACATTGACATCGCCGATGTAAACGTTGCTGAGGATGCGCTCGTCGTAGGGATCCTTGGCGCTGCGGGCGAACAGCACAATCACGCACACAATGACCATCACGGAAACGGCGCACAGGGCGGCAAGCACCAATTTGGAATTCTGCTGATAAAACGCGGCCAGTTCATCCGTCCAGGAGTGCTTTCCGGCTGTATCTTGGACAGCCTTCTCATTCAGGGAGAAGTCAGGTTCCTCTGGAATTCGATCAAAGGAGGCGCCGACTCTGGCCTTTGGTTTCACCGGCTTGCCGGTGACCTGACGAAAGGCTTCCTCAATCTGCCGATCTTCGGCCTCGGCGGAAGGAGCCGCGTCCGGGGAGGGGAACAATTCCGGGAACGCTTCTTCCGTGGGAAAGGCTTCCCGCGGGGCCGCCGCATTCGGCATGGGAACATCTGGCACCGTTTCTTCGGTGGGCAGAGGCTGAGCCGCCCGGGCGATATCCTGGGCGGTGACCTTGTGTTCGTAGGTTTTATGGGCCTTTTTCCGGGTTAGATCCCGGTAGGCCTTTTCGATCTCCCGTTCCTCCTCACGGTGGGGGCGGGGGTTGGAAAATTTACCCTGTGACATGGTTAAAATCCTCCTCGTAGAGGGATATTTTGCAATATTATAGCATGATTTCAGGAAAAAGCAATGGATGTAATCATTTGTTAAAGAAGAATGTACATATCGGTATCAGCCAGCTAAGCTTAAAAACCGAAATCCGGCGGTGCGCTGCCGCTGGAGGTGCAAAAGGATGAATGCAAAATGCGCAATTGTGGCGTCCGCGATGCGGACTGCCCCTTTTACGATTGCTCCACATACTGAAACCTTGGCCCGCGGTATCCATCCCGGTCTATGGTTTCCGTCCACATGGCGGCAGGCCGCACCCACAGGCCGTGTTCACCATACAGCGCCCGGTAGACCACCATTTCTTCCATGGTCTCCGAGTGGCGGGCAACCCCAATCACTTCATAGAAATTCCCCTTAAAATGCCGGTATTTTCCGGGCTTGATTTCCATAAATTACCTCCAAATGGAAGAAAAATACTGTCATTGCGAACCAGCGACCGATGTCACTGGTGTGGCAACCCGCATCCCCCGGAAATGTCCGTTAACCAACATTTTCAAGGAGAACGGATTGCCGCACCAGCGTGCGCTGGTTGCAATGACAGTTCGTTTATCAGCCGGTAGGCACGCTGCCGCGGGTGTTCAGCTCCAGCACCGCGTTGGTGTCGAACAGTCCCGTAAACATACTGGACTTGTGCTGCATATTCTCGCCGGTGACCATCAGACGGTTCTGCCGGACGTAGGTGTCGTTGACCTCCGTGTAGGGCGTGGCGTCGTTGGAGATGAAGTAGCGGAAGCCGCTGGTGTACATCACCTGGAAGGCGTTGCTGCTGGCGCCATATTCCGTCAGGCGGCTGGCCCGGGCAAACACGAAGGTGTCCACCGGCCCGATGACGTTGACCACCTGAGAAGTCCAGCTCTGCATATCCGCCTGAATCTGGGCAACGCTGAGCTTGCCGTAGGCATCGTTTTTATAGGTGAAGCAGGCGATGGTGTAGCCCTTGTCCCGCAGGGCGTCCGCTATGGCCTTGGCACCGGCAACCTGCTCATCATAGTACTGCTGACTGATGGTGCTGATGTAGGAGGTGTTGCAGCGGTAGCCGAAGACACCCTCATGGCCGGTGACGGCCAGAATGGCACGGGCACCGCGATAGCAGAAATCGGGATGCTCTGCGATGAAATCCTCCAGAATGGGCACAAAGTCATAGTTGCCCACCAGCGTCTGACCGGCGGCGTCGATGTACTCGGCCTTAATATCGCCGTTGCCGTCCACCACCAGCTTGTTGGCAAAGCCGTCGCCCTTGGCATCCGCTTTATGGTCGCCGTCACTGTCCACCATGTACTCAAAGTAGTTGACCATGGTTTCGGTGAGCATCACGGGCTTCTTGCCCTCGGGCAGGAGAATGGGATCGATCATGAACTTCTGGTTGCCGTCCAGATCGGTGTTGGCGGCAATGAAGCTGTTAAAGTCCACCAGCACATAGCCGTTGGTGTACAGCTGGTTCAAAATCTTGGAAAATTCGCCGGTGGTGACGAAATTCTTGTTGTAGCTGCCGCCCAGCTCCGCGTCCTGCTTGGCCCGGGTCATGTCCTCGATGAGCACATGGAAGCTCAGGTTGGGGATCAGAGTGGGGTCTTTGTACTCAATAAGAGAATTCTTGGCGTTCTCATACTCGGCCCGCTTGGCGGCAACCTCCGGGTGCTGGGTCAGGTCGCCGATGGACTCCAGCTTTTCGATGGCCTTGTCATAGTCATAGCCGGCGGCAAGCGCCTCGGCCTCCGTCAGAACCTGCTCACCCTGGGCAGCCAGCTGCTCCGCCTGAGAAATAGAGGCATCCAGCTGACTCTGCTGGTTCTGCTTGTCAATCTGATGGCGCTCAATCACGTTGGACAGGGATCCGATGACAAAGGTAAGCACCATAATCAGACACACACAGACCAGCAGGGGAGGCAGGTACACCTCCTTGAAGATCTGGGAGCGGCTCTTTCTTCTGCGGCGGCGGGGATTGTCCGGGTCCACAGGCTCCTCCCGCTGCTCCTTGTGAAGCACGGGGCCGAAATAGAGGTCAAAGAATCTGGTAAAAATATTGGGGGTTTTCAGCTTGGGAAGCTTGGGCAGCTTGATGGGCTTGCGGGGTTTTTTCTCCTTTTTGGGAGCTTCCTCCACATCCTCATCGTAGGATTCGTCGTATTCACCCGCATATCCGCCGGTGGCATCCTCATCGTATTGGGGCTCCCCGTCATAGGCTTCCTCGCCCGCGTACTGCCCGGGGACTTCCTCCTCCGGCTCCTGAGACGCCGCATCGTCCTGCCAGCCGTCCTGTTCCGGCTCCTGCCGGGATTGCTGGGATTCCTCGCCCATATTCAGAAAATCGTCCAGATCGCCGTCCAGATCGAAGTCATCCTTGTCGGAAGAATTGTCTCCGGGGGATAGGCCCAGCTCCTCGTCGGTAAAATCGGCCCCATCCACGCTATCATCATACGCCGTGTCGCCTGAGAAGGACTTGGCGTCAAAGCCATAAGCTTCATCGAAATCAAAATCGATGTCAAAATCTTTCTTTGCCATAGGTGCATCCCTACCTTCATGGTATAGTCATCTCTATTCTACCATTGACGCTTGAAAAAAGCAAGAACATTTGGCACAAATGCAAAAAAAACCATTCCCTTCCGGCAAGATGGTTCAGCAGAACTTGCAAAGCGGAATAAACTGTGGTATGATTTCGGAAACAGGCATTCGGAGCCGGAAAAGGAAGGATTGCTATGGAGAAAATCACCAGCTTTACCATTGATCATATTAAGCTTCAGCCGGGACTGTACGTCTCCCGGAAGGACAAGGTGGGAGCGGAAACCGTTACCACCTTTGACCTGCGTCTGACAAATCCCAATGCCGAGCCGGTCATGAACACTGCCGAGGTGCACACCATCGAGCATCTGGGAGCCACCTACCTGCGCAATAACCAGCAGTGGAAGGACAGGGTTCTGTATTTTGGCCCCATGGGCTGCCGGACGGGCTTTTACCTGCTGCTGGCAGGGGACTATGAATCGAAGGACATTGTTCCTCTGGTACTGAACTGCTTCCGCTTTATTCGGGATTTTCGGGGAGAGGTGCCCGGCGCCTGCGCGAAGGACTGCGGCAACTATCTCGACATGAACCTGCCCATGGCAAACTACTGGGGCGCGAAATATGCCGCGTTGCTTGAGAACATTGACGACACCCGGCTGATTTACCCGGAATAAGTAACAATTGACAATTGAACATTGACAGTTGACAATTGAGGAGTCCCTGCGGGACAGAATCTGATTATATGCTGATCGACTTAACGCAGCACGACGCCAAATTCCAATTTGTCTGGATAGCGGAGTTATCCAGATAGGCATATTTGATTTATCCCGAAGGGATACCACAATTGTCCATTGTCAATTGTAAATTGTCAATTCGAAAACATGGAGGTTATTATGACAAAACTCGGCATTATCGGCGCCATGCAGGTGGAAGTGGAAATCCTGCTGGGCCGGATGGAGAATCAGACTTCCCGCACTGTAGCCGGAAGCGAATTTCATGAGGGCACGCTGGAAGGGCTGCCTGCCGTGGTGGTGCAGTGCGGCGTGGGCAAGGTCAACGCGGCGCTGTGTGCGCAAATCCTACGGGATTGCTTCGGAGCCACCCATCTGGTGAACACGGGCATTGCCGGCTCCCTGTGCGCGGAGCTGGACATCGGCGATCTGGTGGTGAGTCAGGACGCCATGTACCACGACTTTGACTGCGTCCATTTCGGCTACCCCTACGGACAGGTGCCGGGGATGGACGTGACGGCCTTCCCGGCGGATGAAACCCTGATGGCCTATGCTTTTGCGGCGGCGGAGGCCGTGAACCCCGGACACACCCGCATGGGCCGGATTGCCAGCGGCGACAAATTCGTGGCGGAAAAAAGCGTGAAGGATGCCATTATCGCCTCCACCCAGGGCCTGTGCACCGAGATGGAGGGCGCGGCCATTGCCCAGACGGCTTACCGCAACGGCCTGCCCTTTGTGATTCTGCGGGCTATCTCCGACAAGGCCGACGACAGCGCCCAGATGGACTATCCCACCTTTGAACGCATTGCCGCCCACCGCTGCGCCGAGGTCACCTGTCGGCTGGCAAAGCACTTGGCGGAGGATGCGAAAAATGTCTGATCTTCGCAGAGAGAATTGGCTTTCCCGACTGTGCGGAGGGGGGCTTTTGCTGATTGCGTGCCTGGCCTGCGCCATTTTGCTGGGATTGAATACATTTTATACTGTGGTGATTGCCGACGGCTACAATGAGCAGGTGACGATCATTCCCAGCGCGGTTCGGGGACTGACCCTGCTGGCATTGACGGTACTTCTTACGATCGGGGCGGCTTTTTTGCCGAAGAAGGAGATGCTGCGGGAGGAGACATGCTTTTGGGCTCTGTGCGGGGTCTATACGGTGATGGCCCTGTATCTGATGCTGAATTCGGACAGCGCCCTGCGTGACGATGCCGAGCTGGTATATAGCGCGGCGCAGGATTTTTTGCAGGGTGATTATAGCGCCTTCGAAAAAGGGGGATATATCAGCTACTATCCCCATCAGACGGGGTTGATGCTCTATGACGCGCTGATTTATGGCCTTTGCAAAAAAACCATGATCGGGGTGATAGCCAATTTTTGCTTTGTTCTTGGAATTCAGTACCTTCTGTGGCGGACGACGAACGCGATGTTTCATAATAGCGCAGTGAATTTGGCGGCCATCGGATTATCTTTTGCTTTTTTGCCTCAGTTCTTCTTCATAATGTTCCTTTATGGAACGATTCCCGGCTTTTTCTTTCTGATGCTGGCATTTTATCAGACCATCGGATATGCGCAGAAGTGCCATGTCCGGCAGCTTTTGGCAGCGGGCTTGTGCATTGGCATTGCTGTGATGCTGCGAAAGAACAATATCATTGGTGCAGCGGCTATGGGCATCTTCCTGTTTTTGAGGTGGCTGGAGGAACCGCGAAAGCCCAAATGGCTGGGGGCAGCCTGTCTTGTGATGCTGCTGGCGGTGACGCCGAACCAGCTGTTGATTATGGGCGTGGAGGCGAAGACCGGCTGTGACCTGCACAGGGGAATGCCTGCCATTCTGCATATTCAAATGGGTACAAATATCGAGAACCGCAGACTCGGCCCCGGTTGGTGGGACGGAAGCAACCTTCACATTTTTGCCGTCGAGGCGGACTACGACCCGGTGAAGGCCAGCGAATCCGGCAGCTGGTATATGAAGGAGAATCTGCGAAAAATTGAGGAAAAGCCCTATAACGCCGCCCGGTTCTTTTGGGACAAGGTAGTGTCTACTTGGTGTGACCCTCTTTACCAGTCCGTGTGGAGCGGCCCGCTGGAGGACTGGGGGCAGAATACACACACGCGGCTGCTGCGTTCTATCTATACCGGGGGCTGGGCGTGGTCGGTGATCGAAACCTTCTGCGAGTGGGTGACGCTGACACTGTGGGCGTTCTCGTTTATCTACCTTGTGGCCTTTCGAAAAGGTCAGACGTTCTGGCAGCTGTGTTATCTCTATACCATCGGCGGTGCGCTGTTTCATTTCATCTGGGAGACGAAAAGCCAGTATGTCTACCCCTATGTATTCTGTCTGATTCCTTTCGCGGCTTTTGGGTTCATTGCTTCGGTGCAGTGGTTCCGGGGCTGGTTCATGCGCAAAAGAGACAGAAGCCAGGTCAATGAGCTGACTCAGTAGCTTTTCATTATGCAGTCAAATCCCGGAGCCGCAGGGCTCCGGGATTGTTCGTAGGTTTATTCATCGTTTTCCGAGGCTGGCAGCTGTTTGGACTCGCCCATGCTGGCTCTGGCCTTTTTTGCCGCTTCCAGCAGGCCCTGAAATTCCGTGGACAGAAGGTGGCGCGTATCCGCGTCGGAGGAAAGGGCCTTAACATAGGCCCGGATATTTTTCGGCTGGAAAATATCCGCGGCATTTTCCACCTCCACCGTGGTGAGTAATCCGTAGAGCACCTCCACCAGCTGGTTTCGCTCCCGGTTGGACATGCTGGAAAACCAGTTCTTGATGGTGGCGTCCAGGAACTGGGAGGATTCCGTCACCTCCTGCACAGGCAGGAAGCTCGGGCCTTCCACCTCCCAGGAGTAGGGGTCGTGCTGCATGATGCCCACGCTCTTGCTGCGGATGACAATGAAGGGTTCTTCATGCTCCAGCAGCATCCCGATGACTGAGGACTGTGGAATGTAGGTCTGGATTCTGGGAACGATGGCGCTGTAGCCCGGGTCGCCGATCATGTACTTGGTGAAGCCGGGGCCGTCGTTGTTGTAGACCGTCAGAATTCGCTGGCGCACGGTAGGCGAGCACCGGGCGGCGGCGAACACAGCCAGATTGCCGCCTTTGGAGTGGCCCGCAACCCGCATGGGGGCGGTATGAGCCAGCGCCGCTTCCCGGATATACTCCTGTGCCAGCCGCTGGGCGGGAATGGTCTGCTGGAAGGTCATATTGAAGTCCTCCTTCCAGCCCACGAGAGAATTGTCCGTGCCCCGGTAAGCCAGGAACATACTTCCGTCGTCCAGCAGGAAGGTCATGGCCGCAAACTGCGTCTCCTGTTCCGGCAGAAATAAGCTTTGGTACAGGCACAGTCCGCACTGACCGAAGCGAACCGTTGCGGCGGCGCGGCGAAGAAGCTCCATGTCCTTTTTCGACCGCACCCGACTCTCCGGGTTCTCCAGTCGGAAGAATTCCTCGGCGCACTGGCGCAGTGTCGCCGCCGTTTCCGGGAGCCGCTGCGCCATTTCCCCGTAGCCAACATAGGTGAGGGTGGAAAAAATCAGCGCGTCCACCGCGTTGGGCGGATCCTGTGTGAAGGTCAGATCCCCCCGCCAGGTTAAGTAATCAAAAATGTTTCCCATGTTCTCAACCCCTTTTTTTCTATCGTAGCAGATAATTGTGAAATTTTCTACCCTTTCGCGGCAGAACGCAAATTCTGTCCTGCCCGGCACAAGGGTTGACAAACCACACGCGCAGTCGTAAAATGGGAAAAAACCACACTTAGGAGGAGATTTTATGGAACTGACCCGGGAGCAGGCGCTGACCCTGCTGAAAAAATACAACAAGGAGCCTTTCCACATTCAGCACGCCCTGACGGTGGAGGGTGTCATGCGCTGGTTTGCCGCCGAAAACGGAGAGGACGTGGACTTTTGGGGCCTGTGTGGTCTGCTTCACGATGTGGATTTTGAAAACTGGCCCCAGGAGCATTGTGTCAAAGCCCCGGAGCTGCTGGCAGAGGTCAATGCAAGCCCCGAAATGGTTCACGCCATCTGCTCCCACGGCTACGGAATCTGCTGCGATGTGGAGCCTGTGCTTCCCATGGAGAAGATTCTCTTTGCCGCCGACGAACTGACGGGCCTGATCGGTGCCGCCGCCAGAATGCGGCCCAGTAAGTCTGTCATGGATATGGAGCTGTCGTCACTTAAGAAAAAGTTCAAGGACAAAAAGTTTGCCGCCGGATGCTCCCGGGATGTGATCAAAACCGGCGCGGAGCGGCTGGGCTGGACCCTGGACGAGCTGATGGAGAAGACCATCCAGGCCATGCGCAGCTGTGAAGCCTCCGTGGCGGCGGAAATGGAAAATAACTGATGCCTGCTGGAAACGTGATAATCCCCGGAAGCACCGCTTCCGGGGACTTGCGTTTCAAGAAAGCATTGCAATCACTTTCCCGTTGAACCGAAGCCGCCGGCATCCCGGGCGGTATCGGACAGCGTAGCCGCTTCCTCATAGGCAGGTGTCAGCACCGGGGTGATGAGCAGCTGGGCAATGCGCTGGCCCGGTTCGATGGAGCGGGCAGAGCCGCTATGGTTGTGCAGGGCCACCATAATCTCCCCCCGGTAGTCGCTGTCGATGACGCCGACCTTGTTCGCCGGGGCCAGGCCCTGCTTGCAGGCCATGCCGCTGCGGGCATAGACCAGCCCGGCGCAGCCTGTCGGCACCTCCAGTGCAATGCCCGTGGGGATAAAGGCGGTGCTTCCCGCTTCAATGGTAATGGGCGCTTCCAGACAGGCGGTGAGGTCGGCGCCCGCCGCCTCGGCGGTGCCATAGGCCGGGAGGGTTGCTCCCGGACGAAGTATTTTGACACGAATGGCTTCCATCAAATCATTCCCTTTCTGTCGCCCTGCCAGTCTTCCCAGCGCACAATTTCTCCCGCTTCCAGCGATTTGGGTACGTCAATGAGCCGCTGGTTGGCCGATCCCCGGAATCGGAGACTCAGGTCTTTTTGCGCTTCAATGAACGGCCCGTCCACAAGTACGTCCAGATAGCTTAAGTATTCGCTGCAATCGCCCAGCCTGCCGGACAGAATGTCCTTGTCAAACAGGTAGCCGGAGAAGGCCCAGATGCTTTTTTCAGGCAGTTCCTTACGGACTCTGCGCAGCAGGTGCACCACCGCGCTCTGGTTCTGGGGTTCAAAGGGTTCGCCGCCCAGCAGGGTCAGCCCCCGGATATAGGCGGGCCTCAAAAGATTCAGAATTGTGTTTTCGGTTTCCTCCGTAAACGGCTCGCCGTAGGCAAAGTCCCAAGCTACCGCATTGAAGCAGCCGGGGCAGTGGTGGGTACAGCCGGAAACGAACAGGCTGACCCGGACACCGGGGCCGTTGGCGATATCACAGTTTTTTATGTTCGCGTAATTCATGGCAAAATGCTCCTATCCCACGCGTTCCGCGCGGCAGATGTTTCCCACCCAGTATACCACAGCTTTCCCGAAAATGCTACTGTAATTCAGAGTGAAGCGTGAAGATTGAGAGACGTTTGTCATTCTGAGCGAGCGAAGCGAGTCGAAGAATCCTACTGTTTCCTGTGACAGGTTCGCAGCAGATCCTTCGACTCCGCAGCCACTGTCCACACGCAATTTACAACTCCTGTATTGCATTTCCCGCGCGGATCAGGTATAATACCCGTGAATCAAGCTTTCAGGAGGGATCCCTATGGATATGGAAACCAATCTGCCCGAGGAAGAGGAAACCAGCATTCTGACCCTGACCGATGAGAACGGACAGGACGTGGACTTTGAGTACCTGGACTGCATCGAGTACCAGGGCACGGAGTATCTGGTGCTGATGCCTGTGGATGAGGATGCAATCGTCATCATGGAAGTCGAGCCTGTGGACGAGGAGAACGAGAACTATCTGGCGGTGGAGGACGAGGCCGTGCTGGACGCGGTCTACGGCATCTTCAAGGAGAAGTTCAAGGACATTCTGACCTTTGAAGACTAGGCGGCAGAGCCGGTCCGCAGGGCGGACATCCAATGCGTG
>SAMEA3663092__coassemble_577_pt1 | contig 11467 bp, 12 predicted proteins | sample SAMEA3663092__metabat2_high_PE_027 | metagenome-assembled genome bin SAMEA3663092 (sample SAMEA3663092) | pig gut metagenome | biome: pig gut; feature: pig-associated habitat; material: faeces | place: France | collected 2012
CGTCTTGGTGTCTGTAAGGCTCCCAAATACATTTCCTGGTCCAATAACAATCGCTCGATGCTGATTCGAATCCCCGCGGCTTCCGGCGAATACAGAAGAATGGAGCTTCGCTCTCCTGATTGCACCGCGAATCCGTATATTGCGTTTGCATTGCTGATATGGGCCGGCTTGGATGGATTAAACAATCAGATCATTCTGCCTGAAAAAGCCAATGTGAATCTGTATACGGCTGGGCCGAAGGATGTTTGGGATATGGAAACGCTTCCGCTGACACTGAGCGCGGCAAGCAAACTGGCGGAGGGAAGCGAATTCATTCGAAAGCACCTGCCGGAATCGCTTATTGAGTATTATTGCAGGCATTGATTTGAATCGCCAGAAGAAGGGAGAGTGTTCGATTGGTTTTCAGTGCAGAGACATACAGCGTGCTGGTGGTTTCCAATCAGCACAGATTTAATGACGCCCTGACTCCAATGCTGCCGCCTTCTGAATATTACCCGATATGCTTCTGTTCCAATATTGCTGCTGCCCGCAGGGAGCTTTTGTCGCGTAACTTTGATTTTGTTATCATCAATGCGCCGCTTCCGGATGATCCTGGCACTGGATTTGCGATTGATGCCGGTAACCGCTCTGACACCGTTGTTCTCCTGCTTCTCCGAGCCGAAAACTATGAGGAAGTGAACGAGCGTGTGATTTCTCATGGCGTATTTACGCTTCAGGTACCATTTCCTGCCAGCACAATCCGTCAGTGCCTGAAATGGATGATCTCTGCTCGGGAGCGGCTGCGTAAAATGGCAACAAATAATCTGTCGGTAGAAGAAAAGATGGAGGAAATTCGTCTTGTCAACCGCGCCAAGTGGATTCTGATTGAGCAGCTGAAAATGAATGAAGCCGATGCCCATCGACATATCGAAAAGCAGGCAATGAATCGATGCACATCCAAAAAGGAAATAGCGCTTAGTATCATCAAAACCTATACATAATTCACTCCTACGCCGGCGTCTGCGGATGCCGGCGTATAAACGCAATTGCGTCATTGAAAAAAACAGTTGTATTATTCTGGATTTGTGGTACAATAAACAAAAGTATGTCGTGCCGAAAGGCAGGACCATCATCTAGGAGGTATCCCTATGGCAGAGGCGAAGCAGTACATTTCACACGCTCAGGATGGCGGAAAGGTTTTGATTTCCGAGGATGTTGTCAGCACCATCGTTGAAAACACCCTTACCGAGGTTGACGGTGTTGTGAAGGGTGGCTCAGAGGTCGTTGGTAAAAAGAGCTGGGGCAAAGGCATTCGGATTCAGATTGCCGAAGATAACACCCTGACCATCGGCTGCAATATCATCGTTCGTTACGGTGAGAGCGTTATTCAGGTTGCAAAAGCGGTTCAGGAGGCAATTACCAACGCTGTAGAATCCGTCACCGGCGTTACCGTACAGGATGTGGATGTAAACGTCTGCGGAATCATCCGCAAGTAAAGGGAACGGGTATGACGAGAGGGAATGCCAGAGAACTTGCGGTACATCTGATATATGGTCGCGCTTTTACCGGCGAAGAGCCGGAGCAGGTGATTTCCACCCGCATGGAGAAGGAATACTATGCGCAGCTGGCGGAAGAGAACGACGTGTATTCCGACCGTCCCAGCCGTGCACAGCTTCGCTATATTGACACGGTTGTGACTGGAGTCGCCAACCGGGAGGAAGAGCTGGATGAACAGATCCAGAAATACTCCATTGGCTGGGATATCAGCAGAATCTCCAAGCTGGCCCGCTGCATCCTGCGGCTGGCGATTTACGAGATTCAGTATGTTGACGACGTCCCCGCCGGTGTCGCTGTTTCGGAAGCTGTCCGCATTGCCAAGAAATACAATGACAATGATACGGGCGCTTTTGTGAACGGAATTCTGGGCAGCTATGTCAGACACTTGGCTCCTGCTGGAGAGGCAAAACAATGAATTCAGTCTTAGGAATCGACACCAGCAATTATACCACTTCCGTTGCTTTCTACGATGGCAATGAAGGGGAAAACTGCTCAAAGCTTCTGCCTGTAAAACAGGGAGAATTGGGCCTTCGGCAGTCAGATGCCGTTTTCGCGCACATAAAGAGCCTGCCGGAGCTTTCCGGCAGGCTGTTTTCCCATATTCAGGCAGAAAAAATAACTGCGGTGGGTGTCAGCACCCGGCCACGAGCAGTTAAGGGCAGCTATATGCCCTGCTTTATGGTGGGTTATTCTCACGCGAAGTTACTGTCCGATATGCTAAACGTGCCCCTGATTGAGGTTTCCCACCAGCAGGGACATGTGGCTGCTTCCCTGTGGAGTGCCGGTCATATGGAGCTTCTATCCCAGCCCCATCTGGCGTGGCATTTATCCGGGGGTACGACGGAGCTTTTGCTGGTGGAGCCGGATGGAAAAAATGTGTCCTGTACAAAGATTGGCGGCACATCGGATATTTCCGCTGGGCAGCTGATTGACCGCACTGGCCAGCTTCTTAATTTGCCGTTTCCTTCGGGGAAGCACTTGGATGTCCTGAGTCAGGAAGCGGGCGGTAAGGAACTATTTAAGGTGAAATGCGCGGATATGACGTTCTCTCTTTCCGGCGTACAGAATAAGGTTCAGCAGTATCACGCGCAAAAGGGAATCCCGGCGGAAACTGCGGCATACGCTCTGCGATGTGTTGCCAATGCGGTGTTTCAGGCAACGCAGCAGGCACTTGCGCGGTACCCAGGCCTGCCGGTGGTTTTCTCCGGCGGTGTGGCATCCAATTCCATGCTGCGGCAGGTTCTGGAACCACTGAAACCGATCTTTGCTCAGCCACAGTATTCAACGGATAACGCAATGGGTGTGGCGGTATTGACCTACCGTTCCATGGAGGTGTAAGATGGCTCAGAATGTACTGTCGATTACCCAGCTGAATGAATACATCCGTGGAAAAATGGATACGGATCCGCTGCTGACACAAGTTGCTGTTCGAGGGGAAATCAGCAATTATAAGCTTTATCCATCCGGGCACCACTATTTTACACTGAAAGATGAGGGCAGCGCGTTAAGGTGCGTTCTGTTTAAGGGGAATGCGGCGAGGCTTCGCTTCCGGCCGGAAAACGGCATGAAAATTATCGCTATGGGGAAGGTGTCTGTTTATCCCAGAGACGGCGCCTATCAGCTGTACTGCACTGGGTTGACCATGGATGGTGTCGGCGACTTATACGCGGCATTTGAGCAGCTTAAGAAAAAACTGGAGGCTCAGGGCTTGTTTGATCCGGCACATAAAAAACCGATCCCCAAATATCCGGGAACCATCGGAATCATTACCAGTTCCGCCGGTGCGGCTGTTCACGATATGCTGCGAATTCTGAGAAAACGCTATCCGCTCAGTAAGGTTCGGCTGCTTCCTGTCCGGGTACAGGGTGTGGAAGCACCCGGTGAGATTGCGGCGGCGATTGGATATGCCAATCATTACCGGCTTGCGGATTTGCTCATAGTTGGCCGGGGCGGTGGCTCCATTGAAGATTTGTGGGCATTTAACGACGAGCGGGTTGCCTATGCCATTTATCATTCCGAAATTCCTGTGATCTCAGCGGTTGGACACGAGCCGGACGTTACCATTTCCGATTATGTTGCAGACCTGCGGGCCGCAACGCCATCTAATGCAGCCGAGCTTGCTGTCCCGGATCAGGATGCCCTGCGGCAGAATCTGGACGCAATGTCAAACGCCATGGTATCCAGCCTGAGCCGGCAGGTGAAAGCGGCCCGCCAGCATTTGAAGGTTTTGTCCGCTTCGCAGGCACTGCGCAGTCCCACAGGATATCTGGAGCAGAGAAGTCAGTCTGTGGAGCTGCTGAAAAACCGTCTGGTTGCAGCACAAAATCAGAATATCACCAGAGCCAGACAGCGCTTCATTGCGCAAATATCCAAGCTGGAGGCCATGAGCCCGCTGAAGGTATTGACACGGGGCTATTCCATGGCGCAGACGCAGAGGGGAGAAGTGGTTCGCTCGATCAACCAGGTAGAGCTGGGGGAACGAATCCGAATCAGACTCAGTGACGGTACTATTTCCGCAACGGTCATGAATAAGGAGGAAGGAAAATGAATCAGGAGAATCAGACCTTTGAAGCATCCATGGCTCGGTTGGAGCAGATCGTTCGTGCAATGGAGCGGGGAGACGTGGCTCTGGAAGAATCACTGAAACTGTTCCAGGAGGGTACCGAGCTGGTCAGAAACTGCCAGAAGCTGTTGGATGATGCCCAACTTCAGATTAAAAAGATCATGACGGCGCCGGATGGAAGCCCTGTAGAGGAGGAATTTCAGGATGAACCTTGAGAAGCAGTGCCATGAATACCGTGAGTATGTGGAGGGCTATCTGAAAGAGCACTACGAGGCCCTGTCAGACCAGCCCCAGAAGCTGCTGTTTGATGCCATGCAGTATAGTCTGATGGCGGGAGGAAAGCGTTTGCGTCCAATCCTTGCGTTTGAATTCTGCCGAATCTGCGGCAATGATTGGAAGGCAGCCGCGCCCTTTGCGGCCGCGATTGAAATGATCCATACTTATAGCCTGATTCACGATGATTTGCCCTGCATGGACAACGACGACTATCGTCGTGGACGCCTGACCAACCACAAGGTGTATGGAGAAGGAATGGCGGTATTAGCAGGTGACGCGCTGCTGACGGACGCTTTCGGAATTGCGGCTTCCGCAAAGCTTCTCAGGCCAGAGGATATGGCAACTGCCATTGGCGTTCTTTCCGAATGTGCCGGTTCTATCGGAATGGTTGGCGGTCAGGTGCTGGATATCATGAGCGAAGAACGGAAGCTGACTGAACAGGAGGTTCTGGATATCCAGAATCGGAAAACAGGCTGCCTGATCTCCGCTGCTTGTGCCCTCGGCGTTCTTGCGGGCGGCGGAAGTGAAAAGCAGTATGATGCTGCCTGCCAGTTTGCGGCAGGTCTTGGGCTGGCTTTTCAGATTCGTGACGATATGCTGGATGTGATCGGAACACAGGAGGAGCTTGGAAAGGCAACCGGTGTAGATTCTCAAAAAAACACATTTGTAAAACTTTATGGTCTAAAAAAATGTGAAGAATTGGTTGCATCCTATACAAATTACGCAATCGAGGCACTAAATGCGTTTGCAGATCCCGGCATTTTAAAAGCGCTTGCAGCATCTCTGACAGATCGGAGAGTGTAGCGTGCTCTCAAGTCAGCTTCTCGATGTTCTATACGAAAACCAGGATGAAACGTACAGGCAGATGCAGATCAGGCTGCTCCCAAATCTAGAACCCGATTCCATTATCGGCGTAAGAACGCCTGTGTTACGTTCAATCGCCGGGCAGCTGGAGGATGCTTCTGTTTTTCTGGATAGCCTTCCTCATCGTTTCTTTGAAGAAAACCAGATCCACAGCTTTTTGCTTGAGCGTGAAAAGAATTTTGATGCTGCCGTATCAGAAATTGAACGTTTTTTGCCGTTTGTCGATAACTGGGCAACATGCGATCAGCTCAGGCCAAGATGCTTTCAAAGGAACCGGCGGAAGCTTTTGCCGTATATCCGTAAATGGATTGCTTCCGATGAGACGTATACGATTCGCTTTGGTGTTGGTATGCTGATGGTTCATTTTTTGGATGAGGATTTTGAGGCATCCCTTTTGGAACTGCCTGCGGGGGTGCATTCAGAGGAATACTATGTTCGAATGATGATTGCGTGGTATTTTGCAACCGCGCTTGCAAAGCAATATGATGCCGCTCTTCCGTATATCAGCGGTTACAGGCTTGATAAATGGACGCATAATAAGACGATTCAGAAGGCAATTGAAAGCAATCGGGTTGCGCCAGAGCGTAAACAAGAGTTGGTTGGATATCGCCTGAAATAGAAACAAGTCTGGAAGAGGAAAACCCTTCCAGACTGTTTTTTATATTTGTTCGGCAATTTCCTGAACCAGACGTTCTGTTTCATTCCAACCAATACAGGGATCGGTGATGGACTTTCCGTAGATGCCCTCGCCGATTTTCTGACAACCGTTTTCCAGATAGGACTCGATCATAAATCCCTTTACCATAGAGCGTATCTCGGCGCTATGGCGGCAGGTATAGAGAACATCCTTGCAAATTCTCGGCTGCTGATCGTATTTCTTGGCGGAGTTAGAATGGTTTGCGTCTACAATCAGAGCCATATTCTGAAGGCCCTTGGCCCGATATGCCTGATTGAGAAATTCCAAATCCTCATAGTGGTAGTTGGGATGGGCTTCACCATGCTTATTCACATAGCCACGAAGAATTGCATGGGCCAGGGGATTTCCAGTGGTTTCCACCTCCCAGCCCCGGTAGATAAAGGTGTGAGGACTTTGCGCTGCCAGAATGGAATTGAGCATCACAGAGATATCACCGCTGGTAGGATTCTTCATACCGACCGGGACAGAAATTCCGCTGGACGTCAGCCGATGCTCCTGATTCTCCACGCTTCTGGCGCCGACAGCAACATAGGACAGCAGGTCTGACAGGTAGCGATAATTATCGGGATAGAGCATTTCATCAGCGGTGGACAAACCTGTATTTGCCAGTACATTCGTATGGAGCCGGCGAATGGCAATTACACCCTGAAGCATGTCCGATTTCTGTTCAGGATCCGGCTGATGAAGCAATCCCTTATACCCAGCGCCAGTCGTGCGGGGTTTGTTGGTATATACTCGGGGAATCAGGATTAACCTGTCCGAAACGACCTCCTGGAGCTTCGCCAGACGCTGGCAGTAGTCCAGTACGGCATCTTCCCGATCAGCAGAACAAGGCCCGACAATCAGGACCATTTTGTCGCTGTGTCCAGTGAATATGTCGGCAATTTCCGCATCCCGTGCTTCTTTGAGGCGAGACAGCTCAGCGGTCAGCGGATACTGTTCTTTGATTTCTTTTGGAACCGGCAGCTTCCGATTAAAGTGCATGTTTTTCATATTTTTTTCGTCCTTTTCTATATTACCGTTTTATTCGGGCTTTTTTCGCATATAAACAATCAGGCCAAAGATTGCTGCCAGAGACATGATGGCGATTACCAGCGGCAAGACAGGGAAGGGAGCAGACTCCGCTTCTGCGGGGAGTGCTTCCACGGTCTCAGCAGGCGCGGTTTCGATGGCTTCCGTTGGAACGGTGACTTCCTCACTTGGTGCTGGATCGTGGTTCCCTTCGACAAAAACAATTCTGCCGGAGCCTTCACTGGAACCGTAGTCAATTCCAAACGAAGGGTACTTCTCCAGCAGCGGGGAATTCGATGCCTTGACGGTGTTATCCTCAAATGCCTGCACATAGTTCGCAAGAACCATATACCCCCGCATAACATAATCAATCACATTGACCCCAGAGGAGAACATAGTATACCCGTTTCCGAAATTTCTGAGGATATAATCGGAGCCTGCAATCCGATAATTGGCTTGCGTATCCAGCGGTTTCCAGCCATCCGTGGCTTTGTCATAGACTTCGACATCGTGAATGCGGTATCCATTCGTCGGGCCGCCAATCCACATGATGCCATCGTCGCTTTTCTGCGTGGAATCCGGCCATTGGGTATCAATTTGATAACGGATGCCTGAAACTTGCAAAAAACCGTTGCATTCTTCGCTGCTCCCGGCGTAACGGGTGCCCCATTCCAGTGCATCCAGAAGCTGCTGTCCGGTGATAATCTGCAAACAGACAGCATCGCTGAAGGGTTGGATATTCTTGCAGGTTTTGTAGGTTATGACACCCTTGGTCGCCTCATTACGAATTCCGCCACCATACACAATCGCGCCATCCACATCCATATCCATCTGATCAAACAGATAATAAATAGCGTCCGCTGCGAAATCGCCGGTATTGGTCTCCTGCATGCAGGAAAGCTGCTTTCCGTCCTCAGAAAAGTTCTCAAGAACGACGTTTGTTTCTCCAATCTTCTGTTTCATTGCCAGATTGACTTTTTTAATCCACTGATTCTTTTGCGCGGCAATGGTGTAATCAATGGGCCAATCCGACCCACCGTACAGTTCGGAAGAGAGCTGATAACCAACGATCTGAGAGGTCTTGGAGCCATCCTTGTTGGTGACGGTTTTCTGCAGTTCATTGCAATCTATGAGATCGGAACGAATTTCGCCGGTTTCGTAGTCGATAATCATAATCCCGACCTTATTCAGATTTTCCCCGGTCTGTGTCAGAAGGGTAGTCGTTCCATTGGCGCTGAGCACCTGCTTTTGCCTTATCATGCTATGGGAGTGCCCATCGATGAAGGCATCCAGACCGCTGACATTTTCAATCACTTCTTCACTTGTCCAGGGAGAGGAGGATGGATCGTCACCCAGGTGGCCTACAGCGATGACTTTGGTAGCACCGGCTTTGCGGACGGCATTTACCGTATTCTGAACCTCGTCATAAAGGGCCTTTCCATTTTCACAGCCGGAAATCTCATAACAGAAATTGCCATTATCATCCTGGAAATGGGAAGGCGCAGCATTCAGGATCGTTTCAGGCGTTGTAATCCCGATAAAAGCCACAATTTCTTTTCCAAAATGGTAAGCGTGAAAAGGTTCCAGCAGTCTCTCTCCGCGAACGCCATCTGACTGATGATAAAAGTTACAGGAAAGGTAGGGAAACTCCGCTTCCTGTGTGCGCTTCAAAAAGGTATCCATTCCGTAATCAAAATCATGGTTTCCCGGGACTGCCAGATCAAAACCGGCTTTGTTCATCAGCTGTACAATGGTCGCACCCTTATCCAGTGATCCGAATTCTGTCCCTTGCAGATGGTCTCCGGCATCCACAAGAAGAACATAGCGGTATTCTTTTTCCAGCTGCTTTTTGATTGCCCCAATGGTGTCATAGCTCAGTGGGCGATCTAGGTTGGCATGCGCGTCATTGATGTATAGTATCACAATATCATTTGATTTTCCAGTAGCTGCAGCTGATACAGGAACACACAATGTTGCTACCAGAAGCATGGAGCAAAGGAATGAAAACAGTTTCCGCATGACGTAATCCCTCCTTTTTCGACACTGGTATTTTACACCATTTCGTCGTAAAAGGGAAGTCCCGAAAAAGAGAATGCGCTATTATTTCACATATGGACAACGCCATGGTTTTATGCTATTCTATTGATGATATTTTGGGAATTCCTCGCAAAGGAAATGGTAAAGAGTATGAAAAATAGAGCTATTCTTCGCATGACAGCGGCTTGCCTGATTTTGTTTATTTTCGGTGGCTGCCTGTTTGGTTGCGGTAAGAAAAAAAGAGTGACAAAAGAGACGGAAGATACCACCTACGGTATCGATGTCGCCCGGTATCAGGGAACAATTGACTGGGACACGGTCGCCCAATCCGGGATAGATTTTGCGATGATCCGGGTTGGATATCGCGGGCAGACCGACGGTATCATAAAGGAAGATCCCAACGGACGCTACAATCTGCAGGAAGCTACAAAAGCCGGAATCAAGATTGGCGCGTATTTCTTCTCAACTGCCGTTTCCGAAGAAGAGGCAAAAGAAGAAGCGGCGTGGATGGGGGAGATTCTGGCAAAATATCCCATCACCTATCCTGTGGCCTATGACTGTGAAGGGTTTCGGGAGACTTCCAGCAGACAGTACGCGATGAGCAAGCGCGAAAGAACGGATGCCGCATTGGCGTTTCTTGCGGCCATTGAGCGCCTTGGCTATGAAGGCATGTTTTACGCATCAAAAGGCGACATGGAATTTGACAATCACTGGGAAACTTCAAGAATTGAGGACAAATACAAAATATGGGTAGCGCAATATCCGGCAGAACCGCATCCCCAGACGGAAGTATCCAGCTACGCGCAGACACATCATATGTGGCAGTATTCCACAACGGGTTCTGTGCCGGGCATTTCTCTGCCTGTTGATTTGAATATCGCTTATTTTGGATATGATGGCATCGAACCGGCGCAAGACAAGACGCCTCCGGAGGAAGCGGAAGCGGATATCGAAGCCATGATGGACTTTACGCCGGTGTCGGAGGAGGTAACCGCCAAGGACGAAACGAATCTGCGTGATATCCCCAGTCAGGGTGATGACAGCCATGTGATGTGCACACTGAAAAACGGCGAAATCGTCAAGCGAATTGCAATCAGCAGCAGTGGATGGTCAAAGGTTGCATATGGGGAGAATATCTATTATGCTGTCTCCAGCTATTTAACGACGGATTTGAGCGTGAAACCTGCGGAAACAGAGGAAGATGATGGCATTCAGACGAAGTTTTCGCCAGTTAATGAAAGTGTTACCGCAAAGAAGCTGGTAAATCTCAGGAAACTGCCCAGCGTGGAGCATGAAGACGCGACTGTAATAGCGCAGCTGAAGCACGGCGATATTGCGACACGGGTTGGTATCAGTGATAATGGGTGGTCAAAGCTGAACTATCAAGGTGAAACCTGTTATGCCGTCAGCAGTTATCTGGAACCGTTAGGACAGAGCACAGTGACACCATCTTCAGAACAAACCGAAGATGATGCTTCTGCCGCCGAATCGTCGCCCATCGGCGAAATTCAAACGCAGTTTGAGCCGATACAGGATCGTGTTACCGCAAAGGTTGAAGTGAACCTGCGTTCATTGCCCAGCGTGGAGGATCCGCGTTGTGTTGTAGTCGCCACTCTAAAAAACGGTGAGGTTGTCACGCGCAATGGTATCAACCGTGATGTGGGCTGGTCCAGAGTTGAGTACTATGGTCAGATTCTGTACTGCGTCAGTAACTATCTGACTGCCGCGGAATAGGGGAGTATTGTGATACAAATTCGAAGAGGGACAATGCAGGACATGGAGCCGTTTATTGAATTGATGGCTCATGTCAGGCGGAACATGGAGCATAAGGAATGGTTGTATCTTGACCCGCCTGATGAAGTGCGAAAAATGCTGCACAATGGTACCATGTCTCTATGGGTTGCAGTCGATAACAAACGGATCGTGGGTGCATTTGATGCGCTGAAGCCCAAGCTTGCGCCGTTTAATTATGGCTATACCATTGGCCTTACCGAAGAAGAGCTGCTGCGGGTAGTTAACATGGATACCGCAGTTGTGCATCCAGATTACCGTGGACATGGCTTGCAGAAGCGCCTGATGCAATGTGCGCAGATGGATCTGGTTGAATCGGGCGAACGTATTCTGATGTGTACAGTGCATCCGCAGAATCAATTCAGTCTCAATAATGTACTTTCACAAGGATACAGGATTTGCAGGACTATGCCTATGTATGGATCCATACGCCATGTGTTGAGAAAAGACATTGGTTCGTGGTAACGATTCAGGCGCCCCGTCCAAACGGGCCGGATTTGCGCAAAATGTGGAATGATTCCAGATTGCCCAGATGCCGTGCATTGGCGCTGTGGATAGCTTCTCACTGCCGGCCATGTGGAAAAACGCGTCTTTTCCCGGCTGCTGAATCGTTACAAAAAATGATTATTTCTGACAGCCACTCCGCTTTTCGCGGAGTGGTTTTTTGTGCTACTTCCGTTTCGGGGCGCATA
>SAMEA3663092__coassemble_610_pt1 | contig 11155 bp, 14 predicted proteins | sample SAMEA3663092__metabat2_high_PE_027 | metagenome-assembled genome bin SAMEA3663092 (sample SAMEA3663092) | pig gut metagenome | biome: pig gut; feature: pig-associated habitat; material: faeces | place: France | collected 2012
GTTAATCACGGATTTGTGCTTTCTGGCAATCGCCAACGCTTCGGACATCGTCAAGGAAGCGCCTACTTCTTTCCGGCTATTCATGGGCTGCCTCGGTTTCGTTGTGGGCGCGCATATCGCCGTCAATCTTTTCACGGATAGCCTGCCGGATAAATCCCGCTTTGGTATACCCATGGGAAGCACAGTGTTTCTCCAGCGCTTCCGCTTCTTCGTTCGGCATAGATAGCTTTACCTGCCGATAGTGTTCTTTGATGTACTTGTCATTTGCCTTTCGCTGAGCTTCTGACAAAGCCATAGAATCCACCTCCTGTATATTAGTACCTATCATCCTATCATGCCCCGAGCGCTCTGTCAAGATACATTGGTACAGATATACAAAATAAACATATTAGTACCAGTATATTTGTGCAATACTCCATCTTGATACATTGGTACTAATGTAGTACAATATGGGTGTAAAGGTTGGGAGCCCAATTTCAACACCGCCTGTTGTAACCCATACACGACAAACACAAAGGAGCGGCGACAGCCCGGAGAGACGGGCAATCAAAATCACAGGAGGCATGGATATGAAAAAGTATGATCGGAGCAGCATTATGAAAGCCGCGTGGGGCATCTTCCGCAAGGGCGTTGCTTCCTTTGCTGTGGCCCTGAGAATGGCGTGGGCAAACGCCAAGACCCACAACACCGCGAAAGCCACCGCCGGGATCACCGAGGAAACCCACACATGGTACGGCTGGAAGCAGCTGGGCTATGAAGTGATCCACGAAAGCAAAGCCCTCTATCAGGCGGTTATCACCGACCCCAGCACCAAGAGCGGCACCCGCCGGACTTCCTACTTTGGACTGTCCCAAGTGCAGCCCATCAGCGCATAAGAAAAGCCCCTTGCATCAGCCCGCCAAGACTGAGATGCAAAGAGCCTGACACCCACACCACGCCGGGGAGGGCAGGAATATTATAACCTGCCTCCCCTCCAAAATCAAGGAGGAAATACCATGAAGAAGAACACCAGAAAGACCGCGAAAAAGGCCATCGTGAATGCACAGATTGAGGAACTGTATGAGGATTACCTCGAAAACCCCGCCACGAATGAACTGGAAGCAGCCCTCGCAGAGCTGAGCGGTAAGCTGGATGAATGCCCCGCTATCACCGCCTCCGATCTGGCACAGTACGAGGAAGCTGCCCGCCACGCCGCTTTCTACGCCGGATTCAATGCCGCACAGACGGCCCCCACAGAAGCCGACACCGCCGCCGAGGACGAAAGCACCTTGATTCAGCTTTTCCGTGGTCTGAACATCAAGAATCGGGCTATGGTTATCGCCTATGCACAGGGCAAACGCGACACCCAGTAAACAGCGTGGCGGGCTATCCCGCCACACTTTCATTCAGAAAGCGAGGGCCGAAAATGGCTGAAAAGAGGAAAGACAGCCGGGGGCGCAACTTGAAAGACGGCGAGATTCAGCTCCCGGACGGACGGTATAAATACCAGTATGCAGACTGCAATGGGGAGCGCAAGGCGGTATATAGCTGGCGGCTGGTGCCTACTGACCGGACCCCGCCGGGGAAGCGCGACGGTCTAAGCCTCCGGGAGAAGGAGGCAGAAATTGAGCAGGATACCCGGGATGGAATCGACGGCAAGAAGGCCAGCAAGATCACCCTCAACGAAATGTTTGACCTATATATGTCTGGTAAGACTGAGCTAAAGGAATCCACCCGATCCAACTACCTGTATATGTACCGGAACTATGTGGCTGGAACGCTTGGCAAGAAAAACCTGTCCTCCATCAAGTATTCCAGTATTAAGGCATTTTACAACAGCCTGATAAACGAGCTGTATTTCAAGCCGAACAGCATGGAGATCATTCACACCATACTGCACCCTGTTTTTACGCTGGCGGTGCGTGATGGATATATCCGAACCAACCCCACCGACGGCGTAATGGCTGAAATCAAAAAGTCCCATAACTGGGAGAAGCCAAAACGCCGCGCCCTGACCGTAGACCAGCAAGCCCTATTCGTGGAGTTTCTTGGGCAGTCTGAAATATATAACCACTGGCTGCCGCTCATGACCGTCTTTCTCGGAACCGGCTGCCGTGTTGGTGAGGTGGTAGGGCTACGCTGGGAAGACTGCGACTTTGCAAACCGGACGATCAGCATTAACCACAATCTGATTTACCGGGTCTACCGTGGCGGCGGAAAGAAAGAGCAGAGTGAGATGCACATAACCACACCGAAAACCGCTGCTGGGTGCCGGACGGTTCCCATGCTGAACGAGGTTCGGAAAGCCCTTCTAAAGGAACGGGAGCGACAGCTCCGGGAGGGGCCTTGTACGGACGAGATCGAGGGATATTCAAACTTTGTATTCTCCAACCGCTACGGCCATGTTCACGCCCCGCAGGCGATCAATAGGGCGTTGGAACGTATTCGGGTTGCCTGCAATGAGTGGGAGGCAGACAGGGCCAAGAAAGCGCGTAGGGAGCCGGTGGTGATTCCCCATTTCTCGGTTCATAATCTCCGCCACACGTTCTGCACCCGGTTTTGTGAGAACGAAACCAATGTCAAGGTCATTCAGGAAATCATGGGTCACGCCGATATCAGCACAACCATGAATATCTACGCCGAGGCGACAGAACAGAAAAAACAGGAATCCTTCTCCAATCTGGAGGGGAAAATCAAAATCTCATAGCCCTATGCCCTCGCCGAGCTACACCGGCGGGGGCTTTTTGCTGGCAGCATTTGACAGGGTGGAGGGCCAGGACGGTAATATGGATGGCGACGCAAAGTACCCGGCGGTTTTATATCAGAATTTATATCATTTGGGTAATCATAGACAATAGTAGACAACACTGTTTTACGCCCTATATCCGCACCGCCACAGGCTAATTTACAAGGACAAAAGCAGACAACAGCAGTAAAAAACCGCATTGAGCAAGTCCCCACGATGAAGCCCCTTGACTAAAGAAAACACAAGATATAGTGTTGATTTTGAAAATAAACACTATATAATGTGGTTTTCTGCGGTGTTATCCTCCCTTTGACAGCAATTTGACAGCAAATTCCCAAGGAATAACGCATCAACACGAAGCGTTGTGAATTTCAGGCAATACGGTGTCAGGTTTGAACAGACCAAGGAGCACTTCTTAGAGTAACTCTGAGAAGTGCTCTTTTTTCGTTTTGCGGTCAATTTCTGTCCACACCCAAATCAATTTTAGGAGGATACCACGATGAAAGACAACTATGAACCCATCAAAAGCATGAAGGAAGTCCCGGCACAGCTGCGGAAGCTGCGCAGAGAGTATGTCCGCTATCAGCAGGCGGAGCTGATATACAGCCTGTCGCACAAAAAACTGCTGGAGCTTGCCAGCGATGCAGGCGCGATTTACCGCTTTGACAGCACCGTTTTGATCAACAGAGATATTTTTGACGCCTACTTGGAGCGGTTCCATGAGCCTGCTACCAGCAAGTACAGAAATGGAGGCGATGGGGAATGAGTGGAAATGTTTGGATGTTTTCCGACCAGATCGATGATGAAGATGTGGAGTTTATGACCCACGACTTTGTAACATACAACATGGCGTGTGATTATTACCGCCTGGGACTCAAGCCTGTCACTCGTATGGCGCACGAAGCCGGAGCGGTTTATAAGATCGGAAAAAAGGTACTGATTCGCAGAAGCATTTTTGAGGCATATCTGCGAGAACAGCGCAGTGTGGAAAGGAGTGAGCGGGAATGAAAGACGGTCTTGAATATAGCCTCGAATATATCCGTTCAGGTGATTACTTTATCCCGAATTTGACACTACCTGAGGAAACCCGCCCCATGGGCAAGTGGGGGCGAATGCACCGGGAGTATCTGAAAGAGCACAAGCCGATTCAATACAACTGCCTACTGCTGTCCGGCAAGCTGTGGACATACCTTGCAGACCTGAATGAGCAGGCGCAGGACAGGCTGGAACGAATCATCTACCAGATGAAAGCTGCCGAGGGGATCACGGAGACCCTGAAAGCTAGTGCCCCAATGGCGTGGGTGCAGCGTATGAACAGCATCCGCAACCGGGCAGAGGAAATCATCCGAGAGGAGCTTATTTATGAATGAACATGACAGAAGTATTCAAACACTTGAAACCTGCATGACTCTCGAATGATCGCTGCCGTTTTCATATGACGAGATCATGGATAGCGTCTTAGATTTCGACATGGTCAATGCCAAGCCGGACGCGATTTTAAGCCAACTGACAGTTTGGGAGCCTTGAATCATTTCCATCCCCCCGGGGGGCTTCCGAAACAGGGCAGAATCTGCTATACTGACCCTGCCAGCTTATAAGAATACCACAAGCGGAGCACCACACTCTCTGACAAAGGGTGTGGTGTTCCACTGTCAAAGGATGCAGGAAAATGGAAATGAAACAGCGCGTCAAGGACTATTGGACTCAGCGTTCTCATGCTTTTGGAACGGTTCGAGAGAATGAATTGGAAAACGAAATGGGGCAAAGGTGGCTTCGGGAGATCGAGCGGTTCCTGCCGGAGGGGGGAAGCCTGGACATTCTGGATGTGGGCACCGGCACCGGCTTCTTCGCCGTTCTTCTGGCGCAGCAGGGACACCGGGTAGAGGGCATCGACCTGACCCCTGCCATGCTGGAGGAAGCCCGGACTCTGGCGAAGCAGCGGAATCTGGATATCACTTTCCGGGAAATGGATGCGCAGAATCTTGCGTATCCTGACGGCACCTTTGATGTGGTCATCAGCCGGAATCTCACATGGACGCTGCCAGACCCGCAGAGAGCTTACGCTTCGTGGTTCCGGGTGCTGAAGCCCGGCGGGGTGCTGCTGAACTTTGACGCGGAGTATGCCGCCCATGTGCGCAGCCACAGCGTCCAGAACCGCAAGGTCGCCCCGGACAGCCCCTACGGTCATGTGGGCATGACGGATGCACTGCAACAGGAGAACGACGCGATTACCCTTTCTATGGACATAGGGAAGGCACGCCCGGAATGGGACGGGAAGGTTTTGACCCGTATTGGCTTTCAAAGCTGTCAAACGGATACGCAGGTCGGGAAACGTCTGCTTGGCGAACTGGACTTGACCACCGCTCCCATGTTCGGCATCTTCGCCAGAAAATAATTGTTGCGATTCAGAGAAAAAACAACCCCCCAGGGGGCTTCCGAAGGAAATCCGGGTGTGTTACCATATGGTCATGGTGAAACACACATTCCCAAATTCCTTCCTAATCCAAAGGAAAACGCTGCACTTTTGGGAAGAAGTGCGGCGCTTTTCCTATTTTTGAGGTGCCGATATGAAACAGTTTGCGACCTATGAAGAAGAAAATATCCACTACTGGACAAACCGGGCTTCCGGCTACTCCGGGGTCAATCAGGAGGAGTTGGCCTCCAACCAGAAAACGGTCTGGCGGGGCGTCATCTCCCGGCGCATTGCCGCCCGGTTTCCGGGGAAGAAGCCCTCTCAGATTCGGGTGGTGGATGTGGGCACCGGCCCGGGCTTTTTCGCCATTATTCTGGCGGAGCTGGGCTATCAGGTGACCGCGGTGGACTATACCGCCTCCATGCTGGAGGAAGCAAAGGGCAACGCGGGGGTGTTGGCGGAGAAGATCGACTTCCGGCAGATGAACGCGGAGAAACTGACCTTCTCGACCGCTTCCTTTGATGTGCTGGTGACCCGGAATGTGACCTGGAATCTTCCCAACCCGGAGAAAGCCTACGCCCAGTGGATGCGGGTGCTGAAACCCGGCGGGCTGCTCCTGAACTTCGATGCTAACTGGTATCGTTACCTCTGGGACGAGGATGCCCAGGCGGCCCACGCACAGGACAGGGAGAACCTTCAGGCTTCGGATGTCCGGGACGAAACTGCCGGAACGGATGTGGATGCCATGGAAGCCATCGCCCGGAAAACGCCGCTTTCCAAGCATCACCGCCCCGCGTGGGATTTGGATGTGCTGCGGGGGCTGGGAATGCAGGCGGCGGCGGATACGGAAGTTTGGAAACAGGTCTGGACGAAAGAAGAGAGAATCAACAATGCTTCTACGCCTATGTTCTTAGTGGAAGGCCATAAAGTAGGTGTTGCTGTTTGAAAAAATACGTTTTACACAGATTCTTACAACTGATACCCGTCCTCATTGGCATCACCTTTCTGTCCTTTGCCATGATGCGCGTGGCCGGCAGTGATGCCATCATCGAGCTTTACGGCGATAAGGGTGCGGTGGCGCAGGAGATCATCGACGCGAAGCGGGCGGAACTGGGCCTCGATAAACCCTTTCTCACCCAGTACCTTTCCTGGGTGGGCGGTATGATGCGGGGCGATATGGGCGTGAGCTATGTTTCCGGGAAGGACGTGTTCCAGACGTTTATTTCCAAACTCCCGGCGACGCTGCTCCTTACCGCCCTGTCCATTGTCATGACGGTGGTCATTTCCATTCCGCTGGGTGTTCTGGCGGCGGTGCGGCATGACAAGTTCACAGACTACGTTCTGCGTTTTTTCAGCTTCGTGGGAAATTCCCTGCCCAACTTCTTCGTGGCGCTGCTCCTCATGCAGATTTTCTCCATCAAACTGAAAATGCTTCCCGTTATTTCCAAGGGGCTGAGTGTCCAAAGTGCCATGCTGCCCACCTTGACCCTTGCCATTGCCATGTCTGCCAAGTATATGCGGCAGGTGCGGGCCACGGTGCTGGAGGAACTGAACAAGGATTACGTCATCGGCGCAAAGGCAAGAGGTGTTCGCAGCAGCGTGGTTCTCTGGAAAAGCGTGCTGAAATCCTCCATGCTCACCATCATCACGCTGCTGGCCCTGTCCATCGGAAGTCTCTTGGGCGGTACGGCGATTATTGAGAGTATTTTCATGTGGGACGGCGTGGGCAAGCTGGCGGTGGATGCCATCACCATGCGGGACTACCCCATGATTCAGGCTTATGTGGTCTGGATGGCAATCATCTATGTGCTGGTCAACCTGATCACCGACCTATTGTACCATGCCCTTGACCCGAGAATCCGACTGGGGGTGCGTGCGGATGCGTGAAGTTACCATACGGAAGCAGAAAACCAAGAAGGACAGCGTAAAAATCCGTCTTATTCTGTTCGGCACTCTCGCTGTGCTGTTAATTGTCTGCTCCTTTTTCTCGGAGTATCTGACCCCCTATGACCCCTATTTGCAGGATTTGAGCATTGCAAAGCAGCCGCCCAGCGCGGAGCATTTTCTGGGCACGGACCGCTACGGACGGGATATGCTGTCACGGGTCATTGTGGGCAGCCGAACCAGTATTTTTTCCACCCTTTTGCTGGTTGCCATCATCACCGCTTTGGGAATCGCCGTGGGCGTGGTCTGCGGCTGGAACGGCAAAGCATTGGATACGGTGCTCATGCGGATTTCCGATCTGTTCCTTGCCTTCCCCGGACTGGTGTTCGCGCTGGCGGTAGCCGGTGTGCTGGGGGGCGGACTGCAAAACGCCATTATCGCGCTGGCGGCGATTTCCTGGCCCAAATATGCCCGGCTCGCCCGGAGCCAGACCCTTGCCCAGAAGGAAACGGCCTGGATGAAGGCGGCAAAGCTCTCCGGCAGCAGCACGATCAAACTCATTTTGAAACATATCCTTCCCAACATCATCGGCCCGATTCTGGTGACCTCCATGCTGGACATTGGCACCATGATGATGGAGCTGGCTGCCCTGAGCTTCTTAGGACTGGGCGCGAAGCCGCCCATTGCGGAATGGGGCAGCATGATGAGCGACACCCGGAGCCTGATGACCACCTCGCCCTGGATTACCTTCTCCCCGGGCATCGCGATCTTCCTTTCCGTCATGATCTTCAACCTGCTGGGCGACACCATCCGGGACTACGCAGACCCGAAGAGCCGAGGGAGGTAACGGTATGGAAGAATTGTTGCGATACGACCATGTGGACATCTCCTATAACGGCTTTCTGGCTGTGAAGGATGTGAGTTTTACCCTGGAACCCGGCGAAATTCTTGGCATCGTAGGCGAAAGCGGCTGCGGAAAATCCACCCTGATTAAGGCCGCCATGGGTCTGCTGGGGAGCGCCGGAATGGTGACCCGGGGCGACATCTGGTACAAGGGGAAAAATCTTCCCGATCTGCCCCCCAAAGAACTTCGCAAACTCAACGGCCCAGAGCTGGGCATGATCTTCCAGAGCGCGGGCAGCTCCTTCTGCCCTATCCGCACCATTGAGGCGCAATTATATGAAACCATGACTGAGCACGAGAAAACTTCCAAAGCGGAATTTCTCGACCGGGCAATGGAACTTCTGGGCAAGCTGGGCTTTGAAGACGGAAACCGGGTGCTGGGGAGCTATCCCTTTGAACTGTCCGGCGGAATGCAGCAGCGGGTGGGCATCGCTGCGGCTATGCTTCTGAATCCCAGCGTATTGCTGGCGGACGAACCCACCTCCGCACTGGATGTATCTGTCCAGAAGCAGGTGGTAGAGGAAATGCTGCTGGTGCGAAAGACGTTCGGTACTGCCATTATCTTGGTGGCCCACAACATTGGTGTCATCGGGGACATGGCGGACAAGGTACTGGTGATGAAGAACGGGGAAACCGTGGAATATGGGAAGACCCAACAGGTGCTGGAAAATCCCCAGGCGGACTACACCCGCGCCCTGCTGTCCGCGGTACCGAGACTGAGGAGGGCGTGACATGGAACCGATTTTGAAAGTGGAAAACCTGACAAAGGTTTTCTCCCGCAGCGGTCAGGATGCTTTCACCGCCGTAAACGACATCAGCTTTTCCCTAAACCCCGGCGAGTGTCTGGGCATCATCGGGGAAAGCGGCAGCGGCAAGACCACCCTGGTGAACCTGATTACCCGGCTGCTGGATGCCACAGAAGGAAGCATTCTGCTGGATGGTGCGGATATTACCCATCTGAAAGGCAGGGAACTTCGTAAGGTCTATCGGAAAATGCAGATGGTGTTCCAGACCCCCACAGATTCCTTTGACCCTCGCCGGACCCTGGGGGACGGCATTGGGGAGAGCCTGCGAAACATCGGGATGTCCCGGAAGGAAACCCGCAAAGAAGTGGAGCGGCTGCTGGGAAAGTGCGGCCTTCCTGCTGACTTTGCGGATCGCTATCCCCATCAGGTCAGCGGTGGACAATGCCAGCGGGCGGCCATCGCCCGGGCCCTTGCCGTAAAGCCAAGGCTTCTCATCTGTGATGAAGCCACCTCCGCGCTGGATGTGACCGTGCAGAAGGAAATTCTGGAACTGCTGAATGAACTTCGTTCTCAACAGGGAAACAGCCTGTCCATCCTGTTCATCTGCCACGACATTTCTCTGGTGCAGCAGTTCTGTGACCGGGTGCTGGTGATGTATCACGGCAGCATCGTGGAGGAGGGAACCCCCGATGCGGTCATTGGGCATCCACGCAATACCTATACAAAACGCTTAATTGACAGCGTTCTATAAAGATGAAAGGACTGACTGAAATGAAAAAAGCACTTTCCCTGCTTCTGGCTGCGTGCCTCGGGGTTTCGTTGCTGGCAGGCTGCGGTAACAGTAATCTGACAGCAGCCACGCAAGCTCCCACTGCTGACAGCAGCAGCGCTCCCACCGCCAAGAAGGTTATGACCATCGGCGACACCACCTTCAACTCCGAAAACTGGGAAGAAACCGTTGACCCCCACCGTACCTATAACGGCTGGGCCTGCATCCGCTACGGCATCGGCGAGACGCTGGTGCATTACACCGACACCATGGAACTGGAACCCTGGCTGGCAAAGGAATGGAGCAACGACGGCAACTGCACATGGACCGTTACCTTGCAGGACAACGTCACCTTCTCCAGCGGACGGAAGATGGACGGCGAAGCGGTGAAGCAGTGCCTTGACCATTTACTTGCGAACCACGACCGTGCCCCCAGCGACACCAAGATCATTGATGTCAAGGCAGACGGTCAGGTGCTGACGATTACCACCAGCGAACCCAACCCCGCCCTGATGAACTATCTGGGCGACCCCTATGGATGCATCATCGATGTGGATGCCAGCGACTTTGAAACGGGCATCGTTTCCGGCACCGGCCCCTATGTGGTGGTGGACATGGTCACCGACGACCATCTGACCCTGACCAAGAATGAAAACTACTGGAACGGCACCCCCAAGATCGATGAATTGACCATCCGTACGCTGTCTAACGGCGATACCCTGTCCGCCGCTTTGCAGTCTGGCGACATTGACGCCGCCTACGGCATGGCTTACGAGGCTTACCCCAATTTTGAAAACGGCGACTATCAGTTCTCCTCCATTCAGACCTCCCGGGCCTTCTTCGGCTCCATGAACATGACCAGCCCCATCATTCAGGATGCCGCCGTACGGAAAGCCATCGCCATGGGCATCAACAAGGAAGGCTTCGTGGCGACCCTGCTGGATGGTCACGGCGTTCCCGGCGACGGCGCTTTCCCCAACGGCTTCTCCTCTTTCGGCGGTGAGAAGGTCACTACGGAAACCTACGATCCCGAAGGAGCCAAGGCAGTTCTGGAAAAAGCCGGCTGGGTGGACACCGACGGCGACGGCATCCGGGAGAAGGACGGCGTGAAACTGACCATTCGGTGGCTGACCTATCCCAGCCGTCAGGAGCTGCCCCTGCTCGCCGAGTCCGCACAGGCAAGCCTTAAGGAAATCGGCATTGACGTGGATATCAACTGCACCGCCAATCGTCGGGAGTTCCTAAAGGATATGACCAGCTGGGATGTCTACGCCTCCGCCTTGGTCACCGCCCCCTCCGGTGATCCCCAGTATTTCTTCACCACCAGCTGTCTGCCCGGCATGAGCTACAACTTTGGTGCCTATGAAAACAAGGAAGTCAGCGCTATGATCGAAGAACTGTCCACCGAGTTCGACATCGCCAAACGGGGTGAGCTGGCTGTACGCCTACAGCAGGCGATTCTCGATGACAACGCCTATGTGTTCTGCTCCTTCCTGGAGATGAACATGATTTCCAAGGCAAATGTTACGGGCTACACCGCCCACGCCTGTGACTACTATCAGGTCACGGCAGAATTGGATATCAACTGATAATACAGCCCCTCTCAGCCATCAGCCGCTGTGAGGGGCAACGCCATATTGACAAACGATTCATGATATGATAATATCTCAAACTTCGCACCCCTAGAAATCCGAAATAAAAAAGCAGTACAGACC
>SAMEA3663092__coassemble_625_pt1 | contig 11047 bp, 9 predicted proteins | sample SAMEA3663092__metabat2_high_PE_027 | metagenome-assembled genome bin SAMEA3663092 (sample SAMEA3663092) | pig gut metagenome | biome: pig gut; feature: pig-associated habitat; material: faeces | place: France | collected 2012
TGGTTCGAGTCCCCCCCCCCAGAAATCAAAAACGGGCCATCCCGAATGGGATAACCCGTTTTTGGTACGCCGGAAGGGACTCGAACCCCCAACCCTCGGAACCGGAATCCGATGCTCTATCCATTGAGCCACCGGCGCATTTCTCAAGGCCAAATTATTATAGCAGGCTTTCTCAGGTTTGTAAAGAGGAAAAGTGAAATAATTTTCTTCGCCCGCGTCGGCCCGCTTTTGGGGAAAGTAGTTGTTTTTCCTGTTTTTCTGTGGTATAATTCAGAAAAACAGAGAGAAACCTGCTTTCAAGGAGGAACTATTATGGCCGCGTCTCAGAATTTCCGTTCCGCGTTCAACGGCTTCAACCGGGAGGATGTGGTGCATTATCTGGAATACCTCAACGCGAAGCATACCAATCAAATCAACCAGCTCACCGCGGAGAACGAAGCGCTGCGGGCGCAGGTGGATACCTTGCCGGAACTGGAGAGCCAGCAGCTTCTGGTGGCCTCGCTGGAAGAAAAGTGCGCCGAGCTGACCCGGCTTTTGGAGGCGGCGCAGGCCCGCTGTGAAGAACTGGAGCAGGCTGCCGCCCAGAAACCTGTGGAGGACGCCCCGGCTCAGGAGCCTTCCCTCTCCCCCAGTGCCAGCGAGGAGCTGGAAGCCTACCGCCGGGCAGAACGCATTGAGCGGGAGGCGAAGGAGCGGGCGGAGCTGGTGTATTTTCAGGCCAACGGCGTGCTGACCGAGGCCACCGCCAAGGTGGACGGCATTTCCTCCGATATCACGGAAATGGCGGATCAGGTCATGACGCAGCTGACCCAGCTGCAGGTGGCGATCAGCTCCAGCAAGCAGGCTCTGCAGGACGCCTCCTCCATCATGGGCACCATTCGGCCCAATAAATAACCATTGGGAGCGCGTACAGGCTGTATGCGCTCCTTTCTTTGGGGGAATTCTTATGGAAATTACAAAACCCGGGTATTTTGACCGCTTTCGCTGTCTCGCAGGCCACTGCCCCGACAGCTGCTGCCAGGAGTGGGAGGTGCAGGTGGATGGCGATGCCGCGGCTATTTACCGCCAGCTTCCCGGCGCTTTGGGCGATGACCTGCGTCGCTGTTTACGGGATGAGAACGAAGAAACCTATATGACCATTTCCGATGGGCGCTGCCCCATGTGGCGCGCGGACGGACTGTGCCGGATTCAGGCGGAATTGGGAGAGGCCGCCCTGTGCAAAACCTGCCGGGAATTTCCGAGGCTTACTCATGATTACGGGGATTTTATGGAACTGGGGTTGGAGCTAAGCTGCCCGGAGGCTGCCCGGCTGATTCTGAACGAACCTGCTGTTGCTATCACGGAAGAAGTTCCCGGCAGTGGAGAAGCGGAATACGACGTTGAAGCCATGGAGGTCCTGAAGGCCACCCGTGCACGGGCGCTGGAACTGCTGAGTAACACTGGCCGGGCCATAGGAGAAACGCTGGCGCTGCTTCTTCTCTATGGCTGTCAGGCTCAGGGAGAACTGGACGGCGGAGAGGCCGCTCCCTTTGACGGGAATACTGCGCTGGAAACGGCCCGGGAGCTTGCCCAGCCGGGAGATGCCGTCGAGATCATTCCCTTTTTCCAATCTCTTGAGATCCTCACAGACGGATGGGAGAACCGGTTGCGCTCCCCCGCCCCAGGGGACTGGGACTGCCGCACGATGGCGCTGGCCCGGTACTTTGTGAACCGCTACTGGCTTCAGGCGGTGTCAGACTACGACCTGTACAGCCGGGTGAAGTTCATGGTGATCGCCTGTTTGCTTCTGAGAGAATTAGGTGGAGATTTCGAGAAAACCGCTCAGCTTTTTTCCAAAGAAATCGAGAACGACGCAGACAATATGGACGCCCTGCTGGATGCGGCCTACGAACACCCTGCCTTCACCGACGCAAGGCTGCTGGGAATGCTCCTGCAATCCGTAGGGGAGGGTCATTGACCCTCCCGTCGGCGAAGCCGCCTGCGGATACAGCCGCTTACGCGGACGGGCGGGTCAGTGATCCGCCCCTATAGACAATTTGAGCCGCCCTGACCGGGCGGCTCATGTTTATTATGCTCTCTGTTCGCAGTAGATGCAGCGGTGGATATCCGCGGCCTTGTCGGTGCAGCGGAAAATCTGGGGCAGCTCCTGCTCGGTCTGGGAGATGCATTTGGGGTTGTGGCAGACCCGGTCATATTCAAGGCCGCTTACATCGATGGCTTCCTTCTCGGGATTCCGCTTGGCCTCGTCCAGCAGCTTGAGAATCAGGGCCATGCGCATGTACTTGCCGTTCAGGGCCTGACGGAAGTAAGCGGCCCGGGGGTCGTCGTCCACCTTCACGCTGATCTCGTTGACCCGAGGCAGGGGGTGCAGGACGCACATCTGCTCCTTTGCCAGCTTCATTTTCTCCACATCCAGCACATAGCTGTCTTTGAGACGCTCGTATTCCCAGGGATCATCAAACCGCTCCCGCTGGATTCTCGTCATGTACAGCACGTCAAGCTGGGGCATGGCCTCCTCCAGAGAGGTGGTCTCCGTGTAGGGAATGCCCTTGTTTTCGAAGACATTGTAGCGGATAAAGCCGGGAATCTTCAATTCCGCCGGGGAAATCAGCACAAAGCGAATCCCCTCGTAACGGCTCATGGCTTCAATCAGGGAATGCACCGTGCGTCCATATTTCAGATCGCCGCAGACACCGATGGTCAGATTGTCCAGACGGCCCAGTTCCCGGGAGATGGTCAAAATGTCGGCCAGGGTCTGGGTGGGGTGGTTGTGACCACCGTCACCGGCGTTGATGACGGGGATGCTGGCAGCCCGGGAGGCAACGTAGGGCGCGCCCTCCTTGGGGTGCCGCATGGCGATAATATCGGCGTAGCAGCTGACCATCCGGGCGGTGTCAGACACGCTCTCGCCCTTGGCGGCGGAGGAGGAACCGGCCTCGCTGAACCCCAGCACCGTGCCGCCCAGCTCCAGCATGGCGGCCTCAAAGCTCAGCCGGGTGCGGGTGGAAGGCTCAAAAAACAGGGTGGCCAGCTTCTTGTGGGCGCATTTATCCCAGTAGGCTTCAGGATGGGCAATGATGTCCTTGGCGGTAGCGATCAGCTCATCCAGCTCACCGACACTCAGCTCCAGAATGCTATTCAGACTTCTCATGCGTTCGCTCCATTCACGGCAAGGTAGTTCTTGATCCGGGTCACGTTCTCGGTGTTGGCGGGGTCCTCTTCCAGATACTCGATGATGTCATACACATCCACCACGGAGTACACCGGGAAGCCGAACTCGTCCTCCACCTCCTGCATGGCGAGCTTCGTGCCCTTACCCCGCTCCTTGCGGTCCACCATGATGAAGGTAGCGGCGACCTTCACGCCTTCCAGGTGGCTGAGAATCGCCATACTCTCCCGGATGGCGGTGCCGGCGGTGATCACGTCTTCCACGATGACCACTTCCTCACCGGCCTTGGGCACATAGCCCACAAACACACCGCCCTCGCCGTGATCCTTGGCTTCCTTGCGGTTAAAGAAGAAGGGCACGTTCAGCCCCTGCTTGCTCAGGGCCACCGCGGCGGACACGGCAATGGAAATGCCCTTGTAGGCGGGGCCGTAGAGGACGGTCTGCTTCTTGCCCAGCTTTTCGGCGTAGGCACGGGCGTAGAACTCGCCCAGGGTGGCGATCTGCTCGCCGGTTTTGATGTCGCCGGCATTGATAAAATAGGGAATCTTCCGGCCGGACTTGGCGGTGAAGTCGCCGAATCTCAGAACACCGGCCTTTTCCAGAAACTGAATAAACTCGCGCTTGTAGGCTTCCATGGTTCTATCTCCTTTATACAGTATGCTCGTAGGGGGCGGCGTCCCCGACGCCCCGCCTTGATGCGGCTTTGCCGACGGGACGTCCAGAGGCCGTCCCCTACGGGATGGATTTCTCAATCAACAAATTCCGCAACGCACCGCTCGTAGGCGGCTACAGGGTCAGCGGCGGCGGTGATGGGACGGCCCACCACGATGTAGTCGGAGCCGATGGCCTTGGCGGCGGCGGGGGTCATGACCCGCTTCTGGTCGCCCACATCGCCGTCGGCAAAGCGGACACCGGGAGTCACCGTCAGGAAGTTCTTGCCGCAGCGGTCGTGAACCTTGCCCGCTTCCAGAGGGGAGCAGACGATACCGTCCAGACCGGCATTTTTCGCGGTCTCGGCGTAGTGCATGACCACCTCGTCGATAGGAGCGTGGATCATCAGATCCCGCTCCATGGCCTCCTGATCGGTGGAGGTCAGCTGGGTCACGGCAATCAGCAGGGGGCGGGTTCCGTCGGGCCGGGTCAGGCCCTCTAATGCGCCCTGCATCATAGCTGTGGTGCCGGCGGCGTGGAGATTGGTGATATCCACATCGAGACCACTCAAGACCGCCATAGCCTTCTTGACGGTGTTGGGAATGTCGTGAAGCTTCAAATCAAGAAAAATCTTGTGGCCCCGGGCCTTGATTTCCTTCACGATGCGGGGGCCCTCGGCATAGTAAAGCTCCATGCCGATCTTGACGAAGGGCTTGCGCCCGGTGAACTTGTCCAGGAATGCGAAAGTGGCTTCCGCGGAAGAAAAATCGCAGGCTACGATAACGTCCTTACCCATTGTGTGCGCCTCCTATGATATCTTTTAAGTTTTCAATTCTGTATTTCTTCATGGTTTCAGGCAGATCCCGGATGATGTCCCGGCAGACGAAGGGGTTTACGAGATTCGCCGCGCCCACTTCCACAGCGGTGGCGCCTGCCAGCATCATTTCGATGACGTCCTCGGCAGAGGATACGCCGCCCATGCCGATGACCGGCACCTTCACCGTCTGAGACACCTGATACACCATCCGCAGGGCCACTGGGAAGATGGCGGGGCCGGAGAAGCCGCCCATTTTGTTGGCGATGATGGGCTTGCGGGTGCGCAGATTGATGCGCATGCCGAGCAACGTGTTAATCAGGCTGATGCCGTCAGCCCCGGCCTCTTCGCAGGCCTTGGCGATGGATACGATATCGGTGACATTGGGGGAAAGCTTGATGATCACCGGCTTCTTGGTGACGGCCTTCACCGCCCGGGTGACCTCCGCCGCCGCTTCCGGCTGGGTGCCGAAGCTCATGCCGCCGCCGTGAACATTGGGGCAGCTGACGTTGACCTCCAGCCAGCCCACCTGCTCTTCTCTGTCTAACTTTTCGCAAGTATAGGCATAGTCTTCTACGGAAAAGCCGGAGACGTTTGCCATCACGGGCTTGTGGAAGCATTTGGCGAGCCTGGGAAGCTCCTGGGAAATCACCTTTTCCACACCGGGATTCTGCAGGCCCACGGCGTTGATCATACCCGCGGTGCACTCGGCAATCCGGGGGGTGGGGTTGCCGAACCGGGCCTCCTTGGTGGTTCCCTTGAAGGAGAAGGTGCCCAGCTCGTTGATGTCGTACAATTCCGCGTACTCATAGCCATAGCCGAAGGTGCCGGAGGCGGGGATCACGGGGTTACTTAGTTCAATGCCGCAGAGACTCACGCTCAGGCTTCCCATAAAATCTCCTCCTTCTTCATCACGGGACCGTCCTTGCAGATGCGCTTGTTGCCCGTCAGGGTCTTGCAGGAGCAGCCCATGCAGGCGCCAAAGCCGCAGCCCATCCGTTCCTCAAAGCTCATCTGGCCGGAGGTGGTGGTTGCACGGTACACGGCTTTCAGCATGGGTTCCGGGCCGCAGCAGCAGAAGTGGGTGTAGTCTTCCGGCAGCGCGTCGGTGACGAAGCCCTTTTTACCGTAGCTTCCATCCACGGTGGTGACGGTCACGTCACAGCCCAGCGCTTTGAATTCGTCCTCATAGAAAATCTCACTTTTGGTGTTGAAACCCAGAATGACGGACACTTTTTTGCCCTGCTCCAGCAGCTTTTTCGCAAGATTGTACATAGGGGGCACGCCCACGCCGCCGCCTAAGAGCACGGGGTGTTCCCCTGTGATGGACAGGTCGTAGCCGTTGCCCAACCCAGTAAGAATGTCCAGTTTTTCGCCGGGAGTCATGGCGCTCATCACTTCCGTACCCTTGCCCACCACCTTGTAGATAATGGTCAGGCTCTCTCCGTCGTAGTCGCAGACGGAGATGGGCCGGCGCAGGAACAAGCCATTAAGCTGGATATTCACAAACTGCCCCGGGACGGTGATGGCGGAGGTATCGCCGGAGAGCACCATTTTATACACGCTGTCGGTTAGCTTTGTGTTGCTCAGGATGGTGAAAATGCTTTGTTTCATGGTTTCTCCTTTTTGGGGGATCGATAAATGTCTGCTTCGCAGATGGCGGGGTCATAACCCCGCCCTACAAATGCGCGGTCACGATACCGAGCCACCCACCCAATGGGGTTGGATGACAGACCCGGTTCGTAACGCATTGCCCGCGGGCGCTGCCCGCTTAAGCGTCAATGGTAGAAATCGTGAGGGTAGTCTCCTCCAGCACGTCCAGAAGCACCTTGATGGTGTCAAGGGCGGTGAACAATGTCACGTTGTGCTCCGTGGCAATCTGGCGGATTCGGATGCCGTCATTTTCGTTGGCGCCGGGATCCCGGGTGTTGATGACGTAGGCGATGTGGCCCTGCCGCAGGGCGTTGGGGATTTCGTCGCTGCCATCGCTGATCTTGGCGAGGGCGTGGGTACGGATGCCATTCTGCTTCAGGAAAGCGGCGGTGCCCTCGGTGGCCTCGATGTTGAAGCCCAGCTGGTAGAACCGGCGGATCAGGGGCAGGGCCTCCTCCTTGTCCTTGTCGGCGATGGTGCACAGCACGGTGCCGTAGTTCTGCAGCTTCATGCCGGAGGCTTGCAGGGCCTTGTACAGGGCCCGGGTCATGGTCTTGTCGTAGCCGATGGCCTCGCCGGTGGACTTCATCTCGGGGGACAGGTAGGCGTCCAGACCGCGAATCTTGTTGAAGGAGAACACGGGGGCCTTGACGTACCACCGCTCCTTCTCCGCGGGGTAGATGTCGAAGAAGCCCTGTTCTTTCAGAGATTTGCCCAGAATGACCTCAGTTGCGATGTCCGCCAGGCTGTAACCGGTGGCTTTCGACAGGAAGGGAACGGTACGGGAGGAACGGGGGTTGACCTCGATGATGTAGACGTTGTCATCCTTGTCCACGATGAACTGGATGTTGAACAGGCCCACGATGCCGATGCCCAGACCCAGCTTCTTGGCGTACTGCAGGATGATGCCCTTGACCTTGTTGGAGATGGAGAAGGGAGGATACACGGAGATGGAGTCGCCGGAGTGGACGCCGGTGCGCTCCACCAGCTCCATAATGCCGGGGACGAACACATCCCGTCCGTCGCAGATGGCGTCAATTTCCACCTCACGGCCCTGAATGTACTTATCAACCAATACCGGCTTGTCCTCGTCGATCTGGACGGCGCTCTTGAGGTAGTGGCGCAGCTGCCGCTCGTTGGCCACAATCTGCATGGCCCGGCCGCCCAACACGAAGCTGGGGCGCACCAACACGGGGTAGCCGATCTCCGCGGCGGCGGCAATGCCGTCCTCGATCTTGGTCACGGCACGGCCCTTGGCCCGGGGAATGTTCAGCTCGTTCAGAAGCTTTTCGAACTCGTTACGGTCCTCGGCCCGGTCGATGGCGGCGCAGTCGGTGCCGATGATCTTCACACCCCGGTCGTGGAGGGGCTGGGCCAGGTTGATGGCGGTCTGGCCGCCCAGAGAAGCAATGACGCCCTCGGGCTTCTCGAACTCGATGATGTTCATCACATCCTCGGGGGTCAGAGGCTCAAAGTACAGCTTGTCGGCGGTGGTGTAGTCGGTGGAAACCGTCTCGGGGTTGTTGTTGATGATGATGGCCTCGTAACCCGCCTTGCGGATGGTCATGACGGCGTGGACGGTGGAGTAGTCGAACTCCACGCCCTGACCGATGCGGATGGGGCCCGCGCCCAGCACCACGATCTTCTTCTTTTCCGTCAGGCGGGAATCGTTGGCGCCTGTGTAGGAGGAGTAGAAGTAGGGGATGTAAGCGCCTGTGTGGCAGGTGTCCACCATGCGGAAGGCGGGGAAAATCTTGTTGGCCTTGCGCAGATTGAACACATCCAGTTCGGTCTGCTTCCACAGCCGGGCAATGTACTTATCCGAGAATCCCATGACCTTGGCCTTTTTCAGCCATTGGGCGTCGCCCACATGGAGCTTCAGGGTTTCCTCCATGTCCACGATATTCTTGATAGCATTCAGGAAGTAGGGGGTGATCTGGGTCAGCTCGTAGATTTTCTCAACGCTGACACCGTGATAGAACAGCTCGGCAATGGCGAAAATATTGTCGGAACGGAACTTGCTGATGTATTTCAGCATCTCGTCCACGGTCATATCGTTGAACTTGGGATGGTAGATGTGGTTCTCGCCGCTTTCCAGAGAGCGGATGCCCTTGAGGAGCGCTTCCTCCAGATTGGCGCCGATGCCCATGACCTCGCCGGTGGCCTTCATCTGGGTGCCCAGCTCGTTGGAAGCGGAGGCGAACTTGTCGAAGGGGAACCGGGGCAGCTTGGCGATGACGTAGTCCAGGCTGGGCTCGAAGGAGGCGTTGGTGTTGGCGATCTTGATGTCCTCCAGGGCCATGCCCACGGCGATTTTCGCGGTGACCCGGGCGATGGGATAGCCGGAAGCCTTGGAAGCCAGGGCGGAGGAGCGGGAGACACGGGGGTTGACCTCGATGAGGTAGTACTCGGAGGAATTGGGGTTCAGAGCAAACTGGACGTTGCAGCCGCCCTCGATTTTCAGCTCCTTGATGATCTTGATGGCGGAGTCGTTGAGCATTTTTTCGTCTTCCTTGCTCAACGTCATAATGGGAGCCACCACCAGAGAGTCGCCGGTGTGGACGCCCACGGGGTCGATGTTCTCCATGCCGCAGATGGTGATGGCGTGGTCGTTGGAGTCCCGCATGACCTCAAACTCAATCTCCTTGTAGCCCTTGACGGACTTTTCAACCAGAACCTGATGGACAGGAGACAGAGAGAAGGCGTTCAGGCCGATCTCCACCAGTTCTTCCTCATTGTAGGCAAAGCCACCGCCGGTGCCGCCCAGAGTGAAGGCGGGCCGCAGAACCACGGGGTAGCCGATGCGCAGGGCCGCGGCCTTGGCTTCCTCAATGGAGTAGGTGATCTCGGAGGGGATGACCGGCTCGCCGATGGACAGGCACATTTCCTTGAACAGCTCCCGATCCTCCGCCCGCTCGATGGAGGAGCTGGGGGTGCCCAAGAGCTTCACCCGGCATTCCTTGAGAATGCCCTTCTGCTCCAGCTGCATGGCCAGGTTCAGGCCGGTCTGGCCGCCGATGCCGGGGATGATGGCGTCGGGGCGCTCGTAGCGGATGATTTTCGCGATGTATTCCAGGGTCAGAGGCTCCATGTACACCTTGTCGGCGATGATGGTGTCCGTCATGATGGTAGCGGGGTTCGAGTTGCACAGGACGACCTCGTAGCCTTCCTCTTTCAGCGCCAGGCAGGCCTGGGTGCCCGCGTAGTCAAACTCTGCCGCCTGACCAATGACGATGGGGCCTGAACCGATGATCAGAATCTTCTTGACGTCTGTTCTCTTTGCCATTTTTCATATCCTCCAAAATATTGTAATCAGAATGCTGCCTTTGAGGGATTGCTTAGTTATTTCCCGTCATTGCGAAGTAAGTGACCGCTGTCACTGGTGTGGCAATCCGTTTCCCTATAAAATCTGACATTTTCGAGGAGAACGGATTCCCACGCCAGTGTGCGCACTGGCTCGGAATGACATTCAACGATTCTCCCACGCTCCGTAAACAATTCTGCCGCCGCAGACCGTGGCAAGGCACTTGCCGTTTACCTTCCATCCTTCAAAGGGCGTTGCCTTACCCATGGACAGGAAGGTCTCGGGATCGACGGTTTCCTCCGCTTCCAAGTCCCAGATGGAGTAGTCGCAGCCGAGGGGCAGATGGAAACGCTTCCGGGGATTGTCGCAGAGAACTTCCACCAGTTTTTCCATGGAGAGAATCCCGGGCTTTACTAGATAGGTATACAGGATCTGGAAGGCTGTCTCGATGCCCACCACGCCGAAGGCGCTCTTTTCCAATCCTTTTGCTTTTTCCTCGGCGCTGTGGGGCGCGTGGTCGGTGGCGATCATGTCGATGGTGCCGTCCAAAACACCCTGCACCAGCGCTTCCCGATCCTCGGGACTGCGCAGCGGGGGATTCATCTTGAACCGTCCGTCCTCCTGTAACATGGTGTCGTCCATCACAAGGTAATGGGGGCCGGTTTCGCAGGTCACGTCCAGGCCCTCGGCTTTCGCCTTGCGGATCAGATCAACGCTTTCTTTCGTGGAAATGTGGCAGACGTGGTAGCTGCATCCCGTCTCCCGCACCAGCTCCAAGTCCCGCTGGATCTGGCCCCACTCGCTTTCGGAGCAGATGCCCCGGTGACCGTGGGCTTTGGCGTAGGCTCCGTCGTGGATGTAGCCGCCGTGCAGGAGGGTGTTGTCCTCACAGTGGGCCACGATGGGCTTTCCCAGCGCCTTTGCTGCCAGCATGGCAGCTTTCATCATATCCGAAGACTGAACGCCCCGCCCGTCATCGGAAAAGCCCGGCACAAAAGGAGCCATGCCCGCTAAATCTGCCAGCATTTCCCCTTTTTCACCCACAGTAATGGCGCCGTAGGGGTAGACGTGGATGCAGGCGGTGTCCCGGATCTTTTCCAGCTGCAGATTTAAGGATTCCACGCTGTCCGGCACCGGGTTCAGGTTGGGCATGGTACACACCGCCGTGTAGCCGCCTTTGGCGGAAGCCCGGCTTCCCGTGGCGATGGTCTCCTTATAAGAAAATCCCGGCTCTCTGAAATGCACATGCACATCACAAAAACCGGGAAAAATCACATATCGGGGAGAATCCAACGCAGAAAGCGCGGAACCGGCGATGGAAGCACCGACACATTCCGCGAACTGGGGCATCAGGGAAGAAGCATAACACTTCGCTTTGGTTAACGCAGTCATAAATGTCTCCTTTCCGCATCGAAAGCAGCCGCCAACCTAAAAAAATGTCCTGCCGGAGCGGCAA
>SAMEA3663092__coassemble_634_pt1 | contig 10993 bp, 11 predicted proteins | sample SAMEA3663092__metabat2_high_PE_027 | metagenome-assembled genome bin SAMEA3663092 (sample SAMEA3663092) | pig gut metagenome | biome: pig gut; feature: pig-associated habitat; material: faeces | place: France | collected 2012
CGCCCGGAACATATCGTCGGTAATATTGCGGCTGTGATCAAATATCGCGCGACTGTTGGAGTGGGTGGCGAGGATGGGCGCATTTGTAATCTTCATGATATCCCAGAAGCCCTCATCGCTGATGTGGCTCACATCAACCCGCATTCCCAGCCTTTGGGCTTCCTTTACATACTCTCTGCCCAGATCGGTAAGCCCCCCGCCGGTGACGTTGGAGCCGGTGAGCGGGTTGCGTTCGTTCCATCCCAAGCTGGACACCCGGAAGCCGATGGCCCACAGGTCTTCCAGAAGCGCCGGGTTATAATCGATACCTGCTGTGCCTTCCAGTGTCAGAATGGCGGACATTTTTCCCGCTGCACGGTTCTCTTCGATTTCCTCTGTGGAATATACAATGGAAATCAAGTCGCTGTTCTTGTCCACCTCCCGCTGGATGGTAGCCAGCTCCCGCTCAAACAGGACAATGGGAGAAATGCCCTTTAAGATCTCCGGGAGATCCGTGGTGAAGCAGGCAAAGCACTGGGCATAGCCCCCCAGCTTTCCTGCCCGCTCCAGATCGATATGACCGCTGTTTTTGCGCAGGCTGCCCGCCTGATTTCTGTCGTCGCCCAGCAGCACAAGGGCGGTATCGCAGTGAAAATCAAATACCGGGAAATTCATTGGAACGCATCCTCCATATGATTGATCTGCGGGTGGGCCGTATTCAGCCCATCCGGCGCGTAGATTTCGATGATGTCAAAGCGGCAGCGCAGATTTGTGGGGTTCCGGGCAAGGTACATAGCGGCCGTAGCCCGGAGCCGTTCCTGCTTTCTTCCGTCCACATATTCTCTGGCAGCGGCAAAATCCCCGGATTTGCGGAGCTTGACCTCCACAAAAACCAGATATGTACGATTGGTAGCAATCAGGTCAAGCTCCCCGAACCGGCAGTGGTAGCCGGAGGCAAGAATTTTGTAGCGCTTCTTTCGCAGGTACTCCGCCGCCAACGCTTCTCCCCAGGCACCGAGAAGGTTATTTCTCGCCATAGAATTTCTTCAGAAAGCTCCTGCGGTGAATAGGACTGGGGCCGTATGTACGCAGGGCCTCGTAGTGGGCTTTCGTGCCGTAGCCCTTGTGGATTTCAAAACCATATTCCGGGTACTGCTGCGCCAGCTCCACCATGATATTATCACGGGTAACCTTCGCCAGTATGGATGCCGCCGCAATGTTGGCGCTGAGGCTGTCGCCTTTGACCACAGTCTTCACCGGCAGGCCGAAGTCCGTCTCCCGGTTGCCGTCAATCAGGGCGATTTCCGGCAGGACAGTGAGCTGCTCCAGCGCCCGGCGCATGGCGAGAAAAGTCGCCTGTAAAATGTTGATTTCGTCAATTTCCGCTTCAGAAGCCAGTCCGATGCCGTAGGCGATGGCCTGCTGCTGAATGATGGGGAACAGCTCCCGGCGTTTTTTGTCGGTGAGCTTTTTGCTGTCGTTCAAACCGGGAATTTGCAGATGTTCCGGCAGAATCACCGCCGCCGCGCACACCGGCCCCGCCAGCGGCCCCCGCCCGGCTTCATCCACGCCGCAGATGACATGCAAACCAAGGCTGTCTTCAATTTCCCACATTGTCAGTTCACTCATTGCTGCTCCTCCGGCATTTCCAGTGTGAATTTCCCCAGCTTGCCGCCCCGGAACTCGTCCAGCAGCACCCGGGCCATGCGCTCCAGATTGACCTCACCCCCGGATACCAGAAAGCCCCGTTTCCGGCCCGCCAGTTCCAGCAGCTCCCAGCCGGGGGTGCCCTCCGGGGCCTCCACCTTGTAGCGTTCCAGCAGAGTCTGGGGGTAGTATTTGTGAAGCAGGGTCATGAGATGGCAGGCAAGCTCTTCCAGGTCGATGACATTTTCCTTCACAGCCCCCGTGTAGGCCAGCATCATCCCCACCTCCGGGTCCTCAAATTTGGGCCAGAGAATGCCAGGCGTGTCCAGAAGCTGCAAGCCGCTGTCTACTGTGACCCACTGTTTCCCCCGGGTCACGCCGGGGCGGTTCTCGGCTTTGGCACCCTTTCTGCCGGAAATCTGATTGATAAGGGTGGATTTCCCCACATTGGGAATGCCCACCACCATGACCCGAAGGGGGCGGTTCATGCCCCGTTTGGCGTCCCGTTCCAGCTTCTCAGCGCACGCCCTCCGGGCTGCGGGGGTAAAGTCAGAAATGCCCTTCCGGGTCTTGCAGTCGGTTGCCAGCACCGCCATGCCTTTTCCCCGGAAATAGTCGGCCCACTTTTTGGTGGCCTCCGGGTCAGCCAGATCCATCCGATTCAGCACCAGAATCCGGGGCTTGCCGCCGCAGATGGCATCGATGTCCGGGTTGCGGCTGGACATGGGGATGCGGGCGTCCACAATCTCACACACCGCGTCCACCAGCTTCAGATCCGCTTCGATCTGACGGCGGGTCTTGGTCATATGACCGGGATACCATTGAATGTTCAGTTTGGAATCCATATATTACCTCTCTTAGCTCACAGCACCGATGCGGCTGTAGTCCGGCAGCAGCTGCCCGTGGTGGGTGCCCGGAAGCATCAGGCACAGGGCCTTGCCCAGCACCTCCCGGCGGTCGATCTGCCCGATCCGGGGAGACCGGCTGTCAAGGGAAACCGCCCGATTGTCGCCCAGGACAAAAATGCAGTTTTCCGCCACCGTCAACGGGAACTCCGTTCCCTCCTCGTTGGTGGTTTCGTTGTGAATATAGGGCTCCCGCAGGGCCTTACCATCCACATAGACCGTGCCGCTCTCAAAATCAATGTCCACGGTCTGCCCTTCCGTGGCAATCACACGCTTAACAATGGGTTTTCCCTCATCAAAGGACTGCTTGCTGATCACCACAATGTCTCCCGGCTCCGGGTCGCCGCAGAACAGCTCGCTCACCAGCAGCAGATAGTCCCCGTCCCATAAGGTTGCAAACATCGAGTCCCCCGTCACCAGAATCACCCGAAATACCACCAGAAACAGGAGCATCACCACAAGAAGCATACACATCAGGTCGTGGACATAGAGTAGGATGCTCTGCTGCCAGCTTCTGGTTTCCTTATCCTTTTGTGAAGCCATAACCGCTCCTTTCCCCGCACTTTTTTGTATTATATCACAGACTCTGACCATTTTCCACAGAGAAATAAAAAAAGAGGGCATTGCCCTCTTTCTTTATCAAGTTCGGGATCAGACCTTCTCCTTGACCTTGGCAGCCTTACCGGCGCGGTCACGCAGGTAGTACAGCTTGGCGCGGCGAACCTTGCCCTTACGGACAGTCTCGATCATCGCCACATTGGGGGAATGCAGGGGGAAGACCTTCTCACAGCCAACGCCGTAAGAGATGCGGCGAACGGTGATGGTCTCGCCAATGCCGCCGTGCTTCCGGGCGATGACGGTGCCTTCGAACACCTGAATACGCTCGCGGGAGCCTTCCTTGATGCGCACATGCACACGAACGGTGTCGCCGACCTTAGCCTCGGGCAGCTCCTCCTTCATGTACTGGCTGTTCAGAGCCTTAACCAAATCCATTTCTTTGTCCTCCTTAAATATTAGGCGTTCATACGCAGCAGCGGCTGCCAGAGGACGCACCCTGATTTCAGACCAAGGTATTTTAGCACATGGGATTGAGAAAATCAAGTGTTTTTTGAGAAAATATTCCGCATTTTGCCAGACCCTCGAAAAGAATTCGTTGCTTTTCCGGGCTTTGTGTGATATTGTGAGCATGAAAGTGGTAAGGAGGGCGGCCATGAAGCGGTTTCGAAAAGTCTATCTGGAAATATCCAACCTGTGCAACCTGCATTGCCGCTTCTGTCCCGGCACGCGGCGGGCACCACGACGGCTCAATGAGGAAGAATTCCGTCTTCTGCTACCCAAGCTGCGGCCCTATACCAATTACCTGTATTTTCACCTGATGGGCGAGCCGCTGTGCCACCCATCCCTTGGCCGGTTCCTGAAGCTGGCTCAGGAGCATGCATTCCGGGTCATCCTCACCACCAACGGAACCCTGCTGCCACAGCAGCGTGATACTCTGCTGAACGCGCCTGCTCTGCACAAGGTCAACATTTCCCTGCACGCCTTTGAAGCAAACGATCTGGACGTACCCTTTTCGGATTATCTGGACGGCTGCTTTGCCTTCGGAAAGGCAGCGCAGGGCGGCCCTCTGGTAGTATACCGGCTGTGGAACCGGGGCGGCGCGGATGAAAGAAACGATGAAATACTGAAAGCCATGGAGCGGGCATTTCCAAAGCCCTGGGTCACAGAACGCCGAAACGCGCATTGCACATCGTATTTATCTGGAATACGGCGAAAAATTCGACTGGCCGGATCTCAGCGCGGAGGACGGCGGCAAGGCGCTGTTCTGTTACGGTCTTAGGGATCAGATCGGCGTTCTGTGCGACGGAACCGTCGTCCCCTGCTGTCTCGACCACGAGGGTGACATCGCTCTGGGCAATCTATTACAGCAGTCCATGGAGGAAATTCTCTCCTCCCCCCGTGCGCGGGCGCTCTACGACGGCTTTTCCCGGCGGGACGCCGTGGAGCCGCTTTGCAGGCGCTGCGGATACGCCAGACGGTTCGAGTAAAAGCGGGGCAGCGTGCCCCGCTTGCGTTATGCCTGTAATTGCTCTCCCTGCCAGAAGGTCATGGTCACATAGGCACCCACGGCCCAATGGGTCAGCGCGATGGAGCGGTACTGATACCAGTAATGAATGGCGATGGGCTGGGCGGTGCAGCAGAACCAGATAAAAGGCAGCACCGCCAGCAACAGCAGATTCAGGTATTTGGCAAACACCAGCAGCCGGAGCTTTTGCCTCAAGGCGCACACGCAGATGGACAGGGCCGCCAGCCCAGCGCCCAGCAGATAGACCGCCTTCCCCTCCGGGTCGCTGAAAATCACCGACCGCAGGTTTTCAAAGGCCAGCGACAGGCTGTAATACTGCTCATAGCCCTCGGATTTTACAATGCCCATCCGTCTGGAAAATGCCGCAAATCCATCCTTCAGGCCATCGACGGAGGTCAGAAGGCTGGTCAGTGTCAGCTTCGCCAGCCACATAAGGGCATAGCCCGCCAGCCAGATCAGGACGCACCTGAGCATCCATCTCAGCGTACTGGGCTTTCCCTGCCGCGCCCGCAGCACTGCCAGGTATACCAGCGGCAAGCCCACCGCAACCAGCGGTGTGGTGTAGAAATCAAAATACATGGTCATGATTCCGATTTCCAGAAAGAACACCCCATCCCATTGGGGCTTGTCTTCCAGCAGCGGAACCGCCAGCATGGCAAAAAACGCGATCAGGAAGCAGGGCAGGAATTGCAGGCTGTTCACAATCACCTGGGGCCGCACCAGTATGACGCTAACCGCGAAGGCAAAGGCCGTCTTCGAATCCACCCGCTTGGCGATGTCGCACAGCACCAGCGCGAACAGCACAAAAAACAGGAAGCCTGCGTATCGTTTTACCTGATAATAGTCAAAGAACACAAAAAGCCACCGCAGAATCGCCCGGAACCCCATCCAGTAGCGGACATACAGAAATTCCCCGTCGTGCCGCATCCCGGAGCTGTACAGTTCAAGGCATTTAACGGCGTAGTCCTCCCCTTCCTTCAGCTCCACATTGTACGAGTAGAGAGGGTTCGTCAAAACCGAACCCAGATAATCGCGGTTCATTCCGGCGGTGGCCCGGAGGATGGCGGTATCTGTAGCGTTGTCCAGCAGGGAGTTGATCTTTCTGTCGCCAATCACCGGGTACTGCCCCTCGATGGAGATGCCATAGGCTGATTCCAGCAGATTCTCGTTGATTTTATCCTGCGGTGCGAAGCACGCGGCCAGCAGCGCACCCATGGCAATCACCACAGACAGGCAGAACGCGGCGGCGCACTTTCCGAACTGCCATAATCCGGCGGGGCATTTGTCTTTCATTCTCATAAAACTACTCCACATTCCTCAGAATTCTCTTTTTGTATTCTATCAAATCTGCTGGCAAATCGCAACAGAAAACTGCATTTTTCTGTAATACTGTCACAACGGCCCGGATTGCATTCTGAGAAGGATTATGCTAAAATAGCGAAAAAGGAGGTTATTCCTATGGAGCTTGTATTATTGACCGCCCTTGGCGTGGGCGGCGCCACCGTCGTCGGCGCCGTCGCCGGATTTCTCATCAAAGATATTTCCCACCGTTTCAGCGATCTGGTGCTGGCCTTTGCCGCCGGAGTTATGCTGGCCGCCGCCGTGCTGGGACTGATTCTCCCCTCACTGGACTACGGAAATGCCCTCATTACCGTGGCAGGCATCTTTGCCGGAGCCATCTGCCTGAATCTGGCGGATCGGCTGGTGCCCCATCTGCATCATTTAGCGGGTGTGGATTCCGAATCCCATCCGGGCAATCAGCGGCTTGACAAGGTTCTGCTGTTCGTCTCCGCCATCGCCATTCACAACCTGCCCGAGGGTCTGGCCGCCGGTGTGAGCTTTGGCTCTGAGAACATGGCGGAAGCCATCCTGATTGCGGGCGGCATTGCCCTGCAGAATATCCCCGAGGGCATGGTTATCATCGGCCCCATGCTGGCGGCGGGCATCAGCCCCAGAAGAACCTTCCTGTGCGCTCTGGCAACAGGTCTCATTGAGGTTCTGGGTACGCTGCTGGGCTACTTCGCCGTCAGCGCGGCTTCCGCCATCCTGCCCTTCGCCCTGGCCTTTGCCGGGGGCACCATGCTGTACGTCATCAGTGACGAGATGATTCCTGAAACCCATCACGACCACGAAAGCAGCGCCACCTACGCATTGCTGGTGGGCTTCTGTGTGATGCTCATTTCTGACGTACTGTTGGGATAAGGAGAAACGTACATGAAAACGACAGTGTTATTTGACCTGGACGGAACCCTCACCGACTCCGGCGAGGGAATCATCAACTGCGCCGCCCTGGCGCTCCGGCATTTCGGCCTGCCTGTGCCATCCCGGGAGGAAATGCGGGTCTTTGTCGGCCCACCGCTGTATGAAACCTTCCAAAAATTCGGCGTTCCGGCAGAGAAAACCGACGAGGCCATCCGGGTCTACCGCAGCCGCTATATCCCAACGGGTATGTTTGAAAACACCCCCTATCCCGGTGTGAAAGCGCTGCTGAAAGCCCTGAAAAGCGAGGGCTATACCCTCTATGTCGCCACCTCCAAGCCGGAGGAAATGTCCGTGACCATTCTGGAAAAATTCGGCCTTGCCCCCTATTTTGACCGCATCTGCGGCGCTTCCACAGACACCTCCCGGAGCACCAAGGATGCCGTTATCGCCTATCTTCTGGCGCAGAGCGGGGCCAAAGAGGATATGGTCATGGTGGGAGACACCAAATATGACGTGCTGGGCGCCAAGGCCCACGGGATCCCCACCATCGGCGTCAGCTGGGGCTACGGCAGCGCGGAGGAAATGATGGAAGCCGGTGCCGTGGCCATCGCGGATACCACACAGCAGCTGCTGGAGCTGATTAAAATGATGTAAGCTCCCTGCCGGGGAGCGTGGATGCTTCCCGGCATTACCGTTTTTCCAGCAAAAAGCCTTTTTTCCCTTGACAAACTTACCACGCTGTGCTAAAATACTTTGGCAATCAGTTGAATACTTTTTGATTCGGAGTGATACCCAAGAGGCCGAAGGGGCTCCCCTGCTAAGGGAGTAGGCCGTCAAAAGCGGCGCGAGGGTTCAAATCCCTCTCACTCCGCCACAGAAGAACCGCCGATTGGCGGTTTTTCTGTATCTGGAGAGATGTCCGAGGGGTTTAAGGAGCCAGTCTTGAAAACTGGTGATGGGGCAACCCACCGTGGGTTCGAATCCCACTCTCTCCGCCACCGAAAGACGCTTAGTTTTCAAAAAACTAGGCGTTTTTCATGTTTTAGTGTGAATATTTTGTGAATTTGCAGTTGATTTGTTCATTGATATTGATAGACATTAAAACGTTTTTGCTAACTACAGAATCAATTTGCTAACGTACAACCGGGAGCGGGTATTTGATTGCGCGGCGAAGAAAAATTTTCCTTGATTTTATACCGAAAACGAATACAATAGAAAGCATATTTCACGGAAAGGTTGAAGCAGCTATGAATAAAATCGTGATTCCTCAGGGCTACAGCCCCAAACTGGATGCCTACGACACCCAGCGTGCCATTGCCTACATCAAGGATACCTTTCAGGAGGAGTTTTCCAAGGCGCTGAACTTAAAGCGCGTCTCCGCTCCCCTGTTCGTCACCGAAAGCTCCGGCCTCAACGATAACCTGAACGGCTACGAGCGGCCTGTGTCCTTTGACATTCCCGCCGTAGGGGCCGATGCCCAGGTGGTGCATTCTCTGGCCAAATGGAAGCGTCTGGCCCTGAAGCGGTATCATTTTACCGTGGGCAACGGCCTGTACACCGACATGAACGCCATTCGCCGGGATGAGGAGCTGGACAACGTCCACTCCATTTACGTTGACCAGTGGGATTGGGAGAAGGTCATTACACGGGAAAATCGGAATCTGGACTTCCTGAAGCTCATTGTCAAGGCGATTGTGAACGCCATCTGCGATACCAATGAACGGCTCCACGTCCGCTATCCCCAGCTGCGTACGAAGCTTCACCGGGAGGTCAGCTTCATCACCACCCAGGAGCTGGAAGACCTGTACCCCGAGCTGCCCACCGGCTCTGCGCGGGAAAACGCCTATGTGAAGGAGCACAAAACCGCCTGTATCATGCAGATTGGCCGTGCCCTCCGCTCCGGCAAGCCCCACGATGGCCGGGCCCCGGACTACGATGACTGGGACTTAAACTGTGACATTTTCTTCTGGGACGACACCCTGAATCGGGCGCTGGAGGTTTCCTCCATGGGTATCCGCGTGGATGCGGAATCCCTGGACCGTCAGCTGACGGAGGCAGGCTGTGACGAGCGCCGCGCCCTCCCCTTCCATCAGATGCTGCTGAAGGGGGAACTGCCCCTGACCATCGGCGGCGGTATCGGTCAGTCAAGACTTGCCATGCTGATGATGGGCTGCGCCCACATTGGTGAGGTGCAGTCCAGCGTCTGGGATCAGGCCACGGTGGAGGCCTGTGAAAAGGCCGGCATCCGACTGCTGTAAGTAACAAACCGGGCTGGTTGATCCCAGCCCGGTCTTTTTAATAGGTAAAGAATTTATAGAAGGTCGGATAGGCGCTCACGAGCTGCCCAAGGTTGGTTCGGTTATAGGTTCCGGGGTCGTGGATGGTGAAGCCGCCAGCCGTCAGCGTACTGCCGCCGTTGAAACCCGTTACCACTACCCAGTGCTGGGAGCCATAGCTGTTCTTCATACCCAACAGCACCGGCTTGCCCTGGGCCAGCTTCTGATAGATCCGCTCCAGATAGCCGTCAGGTTCCGTGCTGGCAATGTAGTGGCTGGGCCAGTACAGGTCGCCGGAGGGCGTGTAGCGCAGCTGCTGGGACATACTATCGGGATAAATGGTTCTCCCCTGCCTGGCCGATTCCATCATGGCTACCGCCGTGGTGGCACAGCCGATCTGAGAGAAAGGCTTGCCGGAGGTACCAACCGATTTGTCCGCCCAGCGGCTGTCATTTTGCTTGAAATTCGGCACCGCCAGAGAGACCTGGCCGTAATAGCCGGACAGATATCGGGCGCTGACGTAGCCGGTTTTTGTGCCGTGATACAAAATCCGGCTCCAGTCGCCGCTGGTGCTGAGCAGAAGCACCGGCTCTCCTGCATACAAAGACGCAGTTTTGCCATACTGGGTGCCTGGGCCGCTGCGGACGTTGAGACTGCCGGAGCGAATGTTTACATTGACCGCCGTTCCCTGCACCACCGTAATGTAATTGGCATGGCAATAGCCAAACCGGCCCTTGTCGTATTCCACCTTCCACCAATCTCCGCTGCGGGAATGCAGGGTGATATAGCTTCCCTTTTTGAGAGATCCAGTGCTGGGTGCTCCCGTCGATGGCTGGGTGCGGATATTCAGAGAGCCGCCTGAGGTCGTCACCGCGCCGGCTTTGATGGAGGCTGCGGCAGCGGCCCGGGGCGACAGGGACAGTAATGTCAAAATCAGGATAATAATAGGAAAAAATCTTCGAATAAGTACCACCTCACGTTGGTTTTCTCGCATATATGCGCTTAAATTGTAACACATTTGTAATTCTTTGTGAACAGGCCAAATTCTGGAACAAAAAATGTCCGAAAAAGGAAAAATAATGCTTGACATTTCTTTGCGCTTCGTGTATTATATCCGAGTCGGCAGTAAGCCTACAGCGCATGGAGAAGTCGCGTAGCTGGCCGAGCGCGCACGATTGGAAATCGTGTATACCCCAAAAGGGTATCGAGGGTTCAAATCCCTCCTTCTCCGCCAAAAAATCCTCTTTCGTTTGACGCGAAAGAGGATTTTTCTTTTCCATAATAACAATATGTCCTCTGTGCCAGGCGGCACAGAGGACGTTTTCTTTACTCAACATCCAGCTTTACATCATCATTCTCCACAGTGATACGGATGGAGGAAATGGGATGCTCAAAGCTGTCGATAATGGTTTCGGAGATGGGATCCTCCAGCTCCCGCTGGATGGTGCGGCGAAGGTTCCGGGCGCCGTAGGTGGTAGAATAGGCCTTTTTCACCAGAAGCTGACGCAGGTCATTATCCCAGCTGAGGGTCAGTCCCCGGGCGGACAGGCTGTCATGAAGCTCGTTCAGCATAATATCCGCGATGCCAAGGAAATTCTCCTCCGTCAGGTGGTTAAAGGTCAGGATTTCGTCCACGCGGTTTAAAAACTCAGGCCGCAGGAACTCCCGCAGGGCCTTCATGGTGGTCTCCTGCACCTTATCCCCTTCCGTTCGGCCAAAGCCCAGACCGCCTACCCGGCCCTCAGAACCAGCGTTGGAGGTCATGACGATGATGGTGTTCTCGAAGTTCACCACACGGCCCTGGGCGTCGGTAATCCGGCCGTCGTCCAGAACCTGCAGCAGCACATTCAGCACATCGGGATGGGCCTTCTCTATTTCGTCAAACAGCACCACGCTGTAGG
>SAMEA3663092__coassemble_639_pt1 | contig 10964 bp, 8 predicted proteins | sample SAMEA3663092__metabat2_high_PE_027 | metagenome-assembled genome bin SAMEA3663092 (sample SAMEA3663092) | pig gut metagenome | biome: pig gut; feature: pig-associated habitat; material: faeces | place: France | collected 2012
CAGCCTGCCGCGAATATAAGGGTCACCGCAAGAAGCAGCGCAAATACTTTTTTCATTCTCCGTTAACCTCCCGCAGTCGTGGTGGATTCATTGGATGGATTGAGATTTGCAACCCTGTCGATGATGTCATGCACATAGTTGTAGCCCGCGCTTCCCACGGGGAAGGTGTCGGCGTTCTGCTGGGCCACATAGCCGATGCTGCGGCTCACGGTGCCGCCGTAAATGACCAGCTCCTGGGTGCCCTTGCGCAGCTTGATGAAGGGACGCATGACGATATCCTCGTTGTACTTATCAGCAGCCAGTTCGTTCCACACCAGCACGTTGGTGTACTGAACCCGTCCGCCGGAGCGTCCGAAGATCGGATCCTTGCCGCTGGAGGCATCATAGGCCACGCCGGGGTTGCCGGTGCTCAGGGTCAGGGGCTGACCACCCAGATTCTTAGACCATTGGGCCACGGTGCCATAGGCCTCAAGGGTGTAGTCTTCGTAGCCGTTCTGAATCAGTTCCTTCTTGAGCTTTTCGTCGATGGAGGTGATCATGCGGATACCGGGCTTGCCGGTGATACGGATGGAGCAGCCCTCGTACTTCAGCAGGTTGGTAAAAATCTCGACTCTGTCAGGCACCAGCTGTCCATCTTTTTCCACCAGCTTATAGACTTCCATGCCGGTGGGATAGCCCTTGCTTTCATCGGTGCCTGCCACTTCGGAATAACGGGTCAGGAAGCTGGAGCTGGGACTCTTTTGGACAATGCTGCCCTGATCAGTGCCAGCGGGTTCTTCGCCGCCTTCGGAATAGAAGCCGGTTTTCGTGGTGCCATCCGATTCGCCGGGCTCACCGGGTTCACCGGGTTCGTCGGGAACCTTCAAATCCACATTTCCAAAAGAACCCTCGTTGACTTCCACGGTGACGGGAGCGCTGTCCTGACTGTACCCGTCACAGGTGGCGACGCAGATGTAGGTGTGATCGCCCGCGTTGGGGATCAGGGTCATGGAGTCCCCCGTTTCGCCCGGCAGCGGGGTATAAACGTCCGCGTTATTTTTGTCCTTGGTCACCTCGAACCACTGATAGCTCACTTCTCCCTTCAGCACTGTGGTCGCATTGAAGGTCAAAGTAGTGTTGCTGCCGTAGTTGATGTCAGGATCGGACGCCGTGGGGGTGCTTGCCGTGAAGGGCAGAATGTTGGCGGTGATGGATTCGGGGGCTTCCGGGGAGCCGATATCCGTGTGGTTACTGTCGCCATCGATGTAATAGTACACAGTGTGTTCGCCGCACTGGATGGCCTTGGGAATCTCCATACTCCAATCGGTCTTGTCCAGACTGTAGTGGACGGTGCCGCCATCGATGGCAGTTACGGTCAGCAGAGACACTTCGCTGCCGGTGTACACGCTCTTTGCGTCCTCCAGCGTGGCGGTGGGGGCCACGGCGTAGATATCAAAGGCCTGGGTCACTTCCGTGGGCAGCTTGTAGTTGCCGTTGCTGAGGGAAACAGCCGTGGCGGTGTAATTGCCTACGTCGGTCTTCTGGCCGGTGACGGTGATGGTGCACTCGTCGTTATTCACCAGGCCGGTGGCGGTGGCGGTGGGCGCCTGCTCCGCTTTGTTGTAGGCCAGGGAGGTATTACTCCAATCTATGCCGATTTTCTTCTGGTTTACCGTCAGGGTGCCGTTTACAAAGGAAATGTCATAGTTGTCAGAGGTCAGGCCGGAGGGATTGATGTCGTAGTTGCCTACGTTGCCATACTGGCTGTAGGTGTAGGTGTAGTCCAGCGTGCCGCCGAGGACGCTTTCCGTTTCCCCGTTGACGAAGCCTTTATAGCTCACGCCATCGTTGGCAGGGGCGTCACCATAGGTGATGGTTTTATTATTAGCGGTGACGGTGAGGGCTTTCTTCGTAATCTGGAAGGAAACCGCTTCGCTGGTGCCAGACTGATAGTTATCCGTCTGGGCAACAGCGGCCTTGACGTAGTAGGTGCCCACATTCTTGGGGTCTGGCACCACAGTGCTGCAGTCTTTATCGGAGTAGTAGGTGTAGGTCACAGCTCCGTCTCCAGGGTTGCCGGTGACGCTGGGAAGGAGCGCTTCACCGTAGACCGTGTCCGCAAGGGAAACCACGGGGGTGATGGAGGCTTTGGTGATGTTCCATTTCTTGCTAGTGGTTCCGCTGAAGTTACCCAAGCCGGTGATGGTGAGGGTGTAGGTATCCGCGGCCGTACCGCTGATGTCGCCGCTCAGTACGTAATCCTTACCCTTCACAAGGGTCTTATCCTTGTACTTGACCGTGACGGTCGGCGTCTTCGTCGTACCGCCATACTCGAAAGTTCCCGGCTCCACGCTGATATCCGTCTCATCGATGGGTCTGGGTAAGATGGTCAGATCCTTTATAACCATATCAAGCCCAAAGTAGTTGACGCTTTCTGGCAGAGAGACTATCACCTTGTACTCGCCCGCATTCACGGGAGCTACGGTATTGTAATTTTTGTCCGTGTAGTTGACGCTTACGCTTTCGTTACCGTACTTAGCCTGATAAGTGACCAGGTCGGTATCTCCATAGTAAGCGGGGTTTTTCACGGACGGTTCTTTCGTCCAAGTGTTGTACGCCTTGGAAATGGTGAAATTCCTGGTGTCGTAATCCCCGGTATAGTTGGTACCGGCGGCCAGGGTGACCCGGACGATATAGTTGCCCGCATTCGTGGGTGCGGTGGTGGAGTAGTTGGTTTCGCCCTGCTTCTTGTACTCCACGGTGACGGATCCGTCGCCGATGACGCGATAGTCATCCGGTGTCAACACGGCGGGCTGTCCGTCATAGTCCTTCTTAGTGGGGGCACGGTCGATGGTCACACTGCCGGTGGCCTGGTTCACCGTGACGGTGGCCCTTCTGCTGTCAATGGAGCTTCCATTCCAAGTGATCCGGCAGAAGTAGGAATAGGTACCCGCGTTGAGCGTGGTCAGTTCCAGAAAATCATTCGTCTCGCCAGACAGTTTCTCTTCCTTATTGTTGATTACCTGATACCACTGGTAGGTAATTCCCTCCGTATCGCCGCTGGGATTCTCCGCGGAAACATTGAGGGTGGCAATTCCGCCATAGGTAATTTCCTTATCTTCGGGCGACTGGGTGATCACCACGGCGTCGCTATACGCTGCGGAGATATCCACCGCCTTATCGGGCATGGGGAAGGTATTGTCAGTGAGGGTCAGACCGGCGGGCAGGTTCCAATGGTCGAAGCGCTTTCCGGTGGGCGCGGCGTCGGGGGTCAGGGTGACGGTGCTGCCCGCCTTGACGTAGGTAACGTCGCCAATGGGCTTGGTGTCAGTCGCAGACGCGGCGGTGCCGCCTGTAACGGACAGGCGATAGTACACTTCGCCGTTTCCGCCGAGACTGCCGGTGTAGGCGCCGCCGACGCAGACTGCGCCTTTGTTGGTCAGATAATTACCGGCTTTCAGCGTCTTGCCCTGGGGAATCACCAGCGTCTTGTCCGCGGGGACTTCCATTGCCCGGGCGAGGGTCAGTTCGGTGCCAGAGCCGGTGCAGACCTCGCCGGTGGCGCCGAAGAAGAACAGGCCCCGCCTGTTGCTTGTACCTCCAGCCCAGTTATCACCGGCGGTAACGAAGGTGCTGCCGCCGTCTGTGGCAGGTGCCAAAAACCCGCCTGAAATCAGATTTGATACAGTAATGGTGCCGCCATTGATGGTAAGATTGTCAGCTACAAGAGCGGGGGTATTGATGGTTCCGCCATTGATGGTCACGGTACAGGAAGCGCGAATATAGTGGCCACCCAAACCACAATTCTTTGAGTCTATGCTACCTGACCCAGTGTATTCCGCATTGATATTTCCGCCATGAATGGTGATCTTGCCGTTGCCAGTATTGTCACCCTCATTCATTCCGATTGCGGCACACTCTTTATTCGATGTTTGTGCATTCAAGGTACCGGTTCCAGCCTCCTGACACCAGATAATCAGCGTAGGGTTACCGGCACCGCCTACTGTGATGCCCTCCTTGGCGGTCAGTGTGCAGCCATCCGCAAGAACCAGATTAACAGTTTTTGTAGCTGCTACTGCAACGCGATTCGCCCATTCCACATTCCCGCTAACCAGATACCAGCCGTCGTTCGTTTTGGCGGTGTTTGTCAGTTCGGTGATATCCGACGTAACGAGGGTAAAGGGGCGGTATACCTTCTGACCATTTTCGTTCTTGTAGTAACCGTATCCACCGTTACTCGGATCTGTCCTTCCGCTTCCGCTCAGCGTATTGTAATACAGCTTGGCTTTGTTAATCAGCGTGCCGTTGTTGACCAGATTATTCGCGATCAGCTTGACATTATGGCGCGCTCCTATGTTATTGTACCCATCCCAGCCGACGGTCAGGGTCTTGCCGGAGTCGATGGTGAGCTCTTCGCATTGCAGATCATAGATTAGCTCCTGCTCCGCCGTGCCGTATGCCCGACCAACATCATTTTCCACAATGACGCCGCCCCAGTTGGCTTCGTCACTTTTATCCGAAATGGAGTTGGCTTTGACAACGCCAAGGGACTGCTTGCCGTTTTCGCTGCCGCCGGTGGAGAACTAACAGGTAATGTTCTGGGCCTCCACATAGCCGTCCCGAACGACCAGCGTGCCTTCGCCGGAAATGTCGCCCCTTACGATCAGCTTGCCGCCCTGATAACCAGCATTTCGCGTCCAAATGGTCAGGGTCTTTCCAGAGTCAATATTGATACTCCCAACGGTAAGCACCATATCAGACGAATCGTTACCCGGTCCATCCGCCCACAAAACCAGATGGATATTGTCCTTGATTGTCAGCGTTCCAGTGATTTCTGCGGTTTTGCTGCACACACAATACCCGACATTGTATATATAATATCCTGTCTGGTTCTCCGGCGTAGTCTTATGATGATCATATTTTGTCCATTCCACGTCACCAGTGTATTGTTTTGTGATCTTGCGATAATACATCACCGTGTTGCTCGAGCCAAATTCAAACTCTGACGTTTCTCTATTCCAATTTCGGACGCCATTAAAACTAACATCGTCCCAAGATTCGTTCGTACCATTACCTTGGTAGTCGTAGCCGCTGACATCTTCCCCGTCGCTGAGATCCATCGGCGCCACGGTGACGGGCAGGGGGAGGGTATTGCTGCCATCGGCAAGGACATAGCCCTCCGGCAGGGTGGCGGTAAAGACGAACTCGCCCTGAGAGGTGCCGGTCTCCACGGGGTAATCGTCACAGCTCCAGTCCCCAAGGTCAAGGGTCACTTCCCCGCCGTCGATGAGGGCGGTGATCTGGGTGGGCAGGTACTCCACCACGTCCTCAAAGAATGCGGGGCAGTCCTCCGTCACACCGGGCATGGCAAAGCTGCCGGTCTCGTCCAGCCATTCGTCAGGGTCTACCCATTCCCAGTCGGTGAGGACCGTATCCTCCATCAGCAGCTCCGGCTCAGACGCCCCGGTGCACTGCTCGCACTGGTACGTGCAGGGGCTGCCCGCCACGGCTTCCACATAGCCGCAGCTGCCGTCATGTTTATGGGTGCAGGTATGTGCCTTCGTCACGCAGCCGGATTCCTCCGTGCAGGCTGTGTGGGCACAGGCATCCGCCGCCTTTTCCTCCCCCTCAGCGGGAAGCACGCCGTCGGAGTAGCAGCTTTCGTCATGGACATGCTGACAGTCGGTGGTGACCGTATAGCATTCCTCACCGCAGACATGACCGCAGTCATGCCCCTCCACCGCCGCCACATAGCCGCAGCCCGCCGTGTGCTCACGATGATGCTCACACAGCCCGTCGCCTTCCGCCGCGATGGAGGGCATGGGCAGCACAGACAGCACCATGGCCATGCTCAGCGCCAGCGACAAAAGCCGCCGCATTGGGTTTGTATTCGTCCATTTTTTCATATGTATCGTCCCCTTTCTAGGGTATTCCGGCGGCTTCCGCTTCCGCGAATCATAGTCCGCCATGATGTTCGGAATCATTCTACCATACCAAAAAATAAATTGCAATATTACGGGACGAGAAAATTTTCAACATGGGACGAATATTTTTTCCGGGACGAAAAAGCGTGACGAAAGACGGGTTTTCTGTAACGTATGTCCTCCTGAGTAAGCTCAGGAGGACAAGCTGCTGTTTGGTAATTTACAGATTCAGCGCGCTGCACAGCCCGTCGCCAACGTCCAGATTGAACAGAATGCAGCCGCAGTGACCCTTGAAGGTGGGGTAGCAGATGATTTTCAGATTGGTGTCGATCTCCGGGCTGTAGGACACGATTTCCAGGGTTTTCCCGTAGAGCGCCGCCTGCTCATAAGCGCGCAGCCACTTGGGATCCATGTTGGCGAACAGACTGCCGAAGGCGCTGCCGATCAGCTTTTTCAGCGGGATTTTTTCCAGCCGCGCCAGCGCCGGATTGCCGTAGCGAAAAATCCAGTCCACCGCGTACCGCTCATCGCTAAACACCATCTCGATGTCCGCGAAGGCAAAGGGCGCGTCCTCAAAGCAGCGGTAATGGGCGCGGTATTCCTCCGGCGTGGCGGGGGTGCCCTCGTCGCTGAGACTGTCAATGAACAGCTTCTGCCGGGAGGCAAAAAGCCTGCGAAGCTGGGATTTTCGCTGCGGCGGATAACTCAGCGACTCCCCATTACTGAGATTGACGGTGTCCGTTACGCTGTGAATCGCCATCACCGATACCAGCCGGTGGCGGCTGACCGGGAGAAAACCATCTCCCAGCCCCTTTTTCAGCGCGGACAGGGTGATTCTGGTGCGGTACACCGTGCCGTCCACAAGATAAATCCGGGCGTAATTCCTTTCCGCGTCCGCGTAGGCAATGGTGTTCAGATTCAGCGCGATCCGCTTGCGCTTCACCACAATGGACAGATAGTCTCCGTCAGGAAACCCCCGCACGTCCGCTTCCGGCTCCCATGCCGTTTCTTCCTCGATGGAGGGGACTTCTTCCTCCACGACCGGCGGCGCGGGTTCCTCCGCAGCCGGGGTGGGCTGCTTTTTCCGTCTGGGCTGCCGGGGAACTTTGATGTCGACGCTCTCCGGCGGGCAGCTTCGCGCGGCGCAGACCTGTGCCACCAGCGCCGGTTTCAGCCGATGCAGGAATTTGAGCCTTTCCCCGCTGTTCAGGACAACCATATCATCGATGTGGTGAATCTGGGCAATGCTGACCAGACACCCCCGCCCGATGGGGAAAAATTCCTCTCCCAGCAGCGTTTTCAGCTCCGCAAAGGTAATCCGCGCTTTACAAACGCCGCCCCATTCCATGTGAATATTGGCGTAGTTCCGCTTCATCAGCACATAATGAATCTCGTTGACTTCCAACTCCGTCCGGGTTCTTCCCGTGGCAACTGTGATGGTTTTTGCTTCCGGCATTTCCGTTTCCTCCCGCCTGCTTTTTGCTTATTATGGCATATTCCACGGGATACTGCAACTGTTTTCCAGTATTCGCTGCTCAGGATTTGAAGCTCAGCGGGCGATTCAGTCATTCCGGGCATTTATCGAGGTAAAGGGTCTGACCCGATGGCAGAATCTCCTTTGTCTACCGCACAGCCTGTCCCGAATGTACTGCCCGATTTCTCTTTTCTACCTCTCTTCTTTCTATTGGAAAATGCCCGTTGTATCGAGTACAGCGGGCATTTTTTTGTTTCCAGTTATAGTTCCCCTATGATGATGTTAAACGGTAATACACCCACGGTTCTTTCACGCCTGCCGGGGAGCGACAGCTTGCCAGTTTCACATTGCTTCGTTTCCACACATGAGAATTGGAGTTCCCCGCTCCCACTCCCCCATTCGCTTTCTGATGTATGATACAAGAGAAACCCAATTGGATATAGGTGGCTTTTCAGCTTAATGTGTCAATTATGCTGGGGTTCCTCAGGGCTGAATTCCCGCCAGCGCCAGAAACTTCTTGTCGGACTGGATGCTCTGGGTCACAAACTTTCCATCCCGGAACAGGGCGTATGTGGTCACCGGGGCGGGTACATTCCGCGCGGACTCCTTGTCGGTGATATGGATGACTTTTAACGGAATATGGTGCTCCCTGGCCACTTCTTCTACTCTTGGCACCCAATAATAGGTAAACGGGCACTGGTCGGTGTAGTAGAGAACAAACCCATCCTCCGCTACCTCCGGGTGTCTGGCGCATTCCCTGAACCGCGGCGGCTCTGCCTCCGGGGCAAGGGGCAGGTACTGGAGCGTGATGCCGCAGTCCGAGGTATCTGCAAGCGCAAACCCCTTGTAAGCCAGATACTTCGGGTCGGCAAGGAACTCCTTTTTCCTCTTTTCGGAGGAGAGGATGCAAATCCCCTTTCTCCCCTGGGTTTTTGCGTCGCGAATACATTCGTCCAACAGGTCATTGGAATACCCGTGCCCCTTCATGGAGCCGGAGACCCACAGGCAGTTGATGTAGAGATACCCGGGAGCTTCCATGGGCACCCATGCGTTCTCCGCCGGGATGTACTCGATAAAGCACTTGCCCCGTTCTTCGCTCCTATAAAACACCAGGCCTTCTTCAAACCGCTGCTTGAGCCATTCCTTTTTGACCACGCTCTGCTTGCCCGACATGGCGCAGCAGATGTGTTCTCTGCCGATGTTGTCTTTCGTGATTCTGATATAGTTCATATTTTCCTTATCCTTCAATCATTAAGCAAAAATCCATACCCTCATTTCCGGGCATAGAGCCTGAAAAACTGCCGGATGTGCCTCTCCACCAGCTCCATGACCTCCTGCTCCCGGTCAGGTTCCCGGTCACAGAGGTTAATCCACACGGAAATGGGCAGACAGAACTGGGCCGCCATGATCTCCGGGTCATCCGCAGCCAGAACCCCTTTCTGAATCAGGCACTTGATAAGCCCGGTGAAGTACCCCAGCACATCGGAATAATTCTGCTTGGTCTGGAGCTTCGCCAATTCAGGATTCTGGAATTGTTCAATCACCAGCATTTTCCGCGCCCTGCTGATGGCGGGGTCGTGGAGAATGTAGCGAATCTGCCCCTGAATCATCCTCACAGCCTCGTCGGCAGTCAGCGGCAGATTGTCGGCATCCTTCTCCCAGTTCGCTCTGGCAAAAATGGAATGCTCTCCATACTGCTGCAAAACCTCCTTCACAATCGCGTCCAGAATTGCCTGCTTGCTGTCAAAATGGCTGTAGAGCGATGCCTTCCGAATGCCGACAGCGTCTGCAATCTGAGAAATAGAGGTCGCTTCAAATCCCTGCACGGAAAACAGCTCCAGCGACGCTTTCAGAATTTCCTGTTTTGTATTTCCCCGATCCATAGATCTACTCCTTTACGCGAACCGAAATGTCTTGCCCTTATTTTATTATAGCAGCCTATCGTTCGTTAGTCAATTGGAGAAATTTTTTCTTTCCGCCGGGCATCGCATTTCTAAGCTATACCGCCCGGTTCCTCACCGGGACCTGGATTTCTGTCAGCCACCCGCTTTCCTCCTCCTGATTCCAGACCCCATCAATGTAGCTTTCCCGAATGGCTCCTGCGATTTCATACCCGTTTTCTTCGATGTATTTGAGAACGGATTCATAGGATTCCGGCAGGGTGCCATAGGAACCCCTGTGAAAAATGCAGGCCGCCTGAATTTCCGGCAGGATTCTGAAATACAGCCCACCGATTTCCTGCTTTACCCCGGTGACTGCTTCGCAGATTTCCATATCGGTTTCAGTCAACAAACCAACAAATTGTTATTTGGCGGGGATGCCAAAGGCTTGTATATGCGCTGCTATATATTGACGACACTAGACTTATGTGCTATAATACAGGTACGGTGGAGGAGGTGACCTCGTATGCAGACCGCCCCCACATATCTTTCCAGATGGGAGGTATGGCTATGGCTATTTCAAAGGCACAGCAGCGAGCTACTGCAAATTATGTAAAAAAGACATATGATCGTATTGAGGCAAAAGTAGCCAAGGGGCAGAAAGAAGTCATACAGGCACACGCAGAGGCCCAGGGCGAGAGCCTGAACGCCTTTATTAACCGTGCTATCACGGAAACTATGGAGCGGGACAGCTCCGGGGAGGGCGCAGAATGAAGAACTACACCATAATCGGCGGTGTCAACGGCGTGGGCAAGTCCAGCTTTACCGGCGTTCTCAAGGAACACAGCACAGACCTGGGCGTGATCGTGGATGTGGACAGAATCACCGCCGAGCTGGGCGGTAATGCGCTGGCAGGCGGCAAGGCAGCTCTGCGGAAGATCAGCGAGTGCATCGACAAGGGGATTTCCTTCACGCAGGAAACAACCCTGTCAGGCCGCAAGACAGAAGCCACAGCAAAACAGGTCAGGGATTTGGGCTATCATGTCCGGCTGTTCTATATTGGGCTGGACAGCGCAGAGGAAAGCTTGTCACGGATTGCCAACAGGGTAAAGCGTGGCGGGCATGATATTCCCCATGATGATGTGGTTCGCCGCTTTGCGGGCCGCTGGGAGGCTGTGGCGAAGGTGCTGCCATACTGTGATGAAGCGGAGTTCTACGACAATGACAACGGCTTTGTGCTGGTGGCGAAGTACCGCAATGGGGAATTGCGCACCGTAGGTAGCCGCCGCCCTCAGTGGCTCATGGAGCTGCTGCATTTTCTTGACACATAAAGCATGACCGGGAGCCACTACAATGAAAGCTCCCGGTTTCTGTATTTTGCGGGAGCGTCAGGCGGCGGCTCCCGCTGTTCTTGTGTCCCATGGATATAGCCGTCACCAGAAAGAGGCCCACAGGGGCAGCAGGAGGCCAGCAGCGGCACATCAACACACATCCGCAAAAGGAAACGCAGCCGGAACACCCGACTGCTAGATGGTAAAATCCTCAATTATGTCCTTCAGGGGCTTGCCCTCAATAAATGGCTCGTTCAAAAAGGCGTCCACAGAGTCAAATGTGTGCTCAGAATCGCCGTATTTCACGGCAATATCATCCCGGCTGAAGGGGCAGATGTAAACGTCAAAGCCACTTCAGAAAATAGACTACCGGCAG
>SAMEA3663092__coassemble_662_pt1 | contig 10826 bp, 14 predicted proteins | sample SAMEA3663092__metabat2_high_PE_027 | metagenome-assembled genome bin SAMEA3663092 (sample SAMEA3663092) | pig gut metagenome | biome: pig gut; feature: pig-associated habitat; material: faeces | place: France | collected 2012
GCCCAATGGAGCCAAGGCTCCCGCAAAGCGTCCCACTCCTCCCGCGGAGCAGCCCGCGGCGAAAAAGAAGAAGTCCGGCCCCCGGCTGGGCGGCGTGATCTTCTACACGCTGTACTTTATGTTCATCCTGATCTTCTTCCTGGCCACCTTTCTCGGCCTGACGTGGCTCCACGGCTGGCTGACGGATTATGAAATGGCCCAGCCCGATGGAAAGGCCGAGCAGGTCTTCACCCAGCTGTTCACCGACCCCGACTGGGGCGCGCTGTACGATGCCGCCGGTGCCAAGGACTCCGCCTATGAAGGCAGAGATGCTTACGTCGCCTATATGGAGGACAAGGTGGGAGATTCCCAGCTTAACTATCTGGAAACCTCTGCGGGTCTGTCCGGCAATAAGAAGTATCTGGTTCGACTGGATAAGGAAAAGGTAGCCTCCTTCACGCTGGTAGACAAGGCCAAAAACGAAAACGAAGATATGACCAACAAGTTCAAGAACATGAGTCGGATTCCCGACTGGCAGCTGGGCGCTGTGGAAGTGTTCTTCAACCGTGAGGGCACTTATTATATCGAGAAGCTGGATGGTCACACCGCCTATGTCAACGATGTGCCCCTGACCGATGAAATGACCATTCAGGTGGCCACCACCCTTGCGGAAAAGTATCTGCCCGAGGGCACTACGGGCGTCAGCATGTGTACCCAGCAAATCGACGGTCTGATGGCCCAGCCCACCGTCACCATCTTTGACAAGTCCGGCAAGCAGATGGAGGTCACCTACGACGAAGCAACCCGAACCTTCACCGAGCGCTTAGAAAGCAACACCATGAGTGACGATCAGCGGGAAGCTGCCATCAAGGCAGCGGAAACCTATTGCAACTGGATGCTTGCTGTGGACAATGATCGCGGACACGCGGCCCAGATTCTTGACCCCACCGGCAGTGCTTACAAGGATCTGACCAGCATCCCCCGTGATCAGCTGTGGGTGCAGAGCAACAACGGCTTCACCTATGATAATATCAACGTTTCGGACTTTGCTCTGTACGCAGGCGATATCTTCTCCGTCCGGGTTACGCTGGATGTGAATGTCACCCGTACCGACGGCACTATCAAAAACTATCCCTTCAACTCCAGTATGTTCTTCCGCAAGAGCGACACCGGCAAATGGATGTGCTTCAATACCACCAATGTGGACGTTTCCCAGCCCGTTGGCCGTGTCCGGCTGACCTTCATGAACGGGGAGAACGAGGTTCACAGCCAGTTCTACGGTACCGACTCCAAGGAGATCGTCACCCCCGTGGTGCCCACACCCGAAGGGAAGGTCTTCACCGGCTGGGTCACCATTGAGAAGGATGACAACGGCGCAATGGTCTACAACCTGCAGTTCCAGCCTGACGAGGAAGGCAAGGTTGCCATTCCCGAGGGCACCATCCTCAAGCCCATGACCCTGTACGCCCTGTTCCAGAACCCTGGCGAACAGACCACAGCCCCGGCATCCGCGGAGGAATCCACGGATGCCCCTGAAACGGAAGGAGCGTAACAATGCAAGCAATTCAGGCTTTTTTGTACCAGCTGGCAGTTTCCTTTGATCTGCCCATTCTGGAATGGATTCAGGCTTATATGCAATCCGATTTTCTCGACACCGTCATGCCCATCATCACCCTGTTTGGTGAGGGCGGTATCTTCTGGATTGCCTGGGCGGTGATCCTGCTGATTATCCCCAAAACCCGGAAAATCGGCCTTTCCATGATTATCGCCCTGCTGCTGGGCCTGCTGGTGTGCAACCTGACCCTGAAGCCCCTGGTCGCCCGGGTGCGGCCCTATGACCTGCAGGAGCAGGATTTCGGTGTGTACATCAATCTGCTGATCAACCGGCAGAGCGACTTCTCCTTCCCCTCGGGGCACACCATCGCCTCCTTCGAGGCCGCCGTGGTGCTTCTTAAGTACAGCAAGAAGATGGGCATCCCCGCCCTGATTCTGGCGATTCTGGTCTCCTTCTCCCGGCTGTACCTGTACGTCCACTATCCCAGCGACGTGTTGGTCTCCGTGGTGCTGGGCACCGCCTTCGCCTTTGCCGGCTGCGCCCTGGCAAATCTCATCAAACTGCCTTCCACGAAAAAGGGCAGATTTGAAAAGAAATAAAACATCGCCGCGGTTCATGCTAGAACCGCGGCGAATTCTATTTGCTTATATCGGCAGAAACGCGGCAATCACCGCAACGACGATGGCAGGCAGCAGATTCGCAACCCTTACCTTTTTGCCCCAGACCAGATTGACACCAACGCAGAAGATCAGCACAGAACCCACCATGGACAGGTTTGCCAAGGCGGCAGCTGTCATAACAGGCCGCAGAAGGCCCGCCAAAGCCGTGATGCTTCCCTGTAAGATCGCAACAGGAATCGCGGAGAAAACCGCCCCACGGCCCATAGAACAGCTCATAACCATAATGATGATAAAATCCAGCACCGATTTGGTGGCGAGGATGGAATAGTCCCCGGTGATGCCGTCCTCGATGGAGCCGACGATGGCCATGGCGCCGATGCAGACCGTCAGGGAGGCGGTGACAAAGGCATCCACAAACCGCTTATCCTTGGCATTGCCCGTTTTCTGCTTGAGCCACTCGCCGAAGCGCTCGAAGGCACCTTCCAGATCCAGCATCTCTCCGATCACCGCGCCGATGGTCAGGCAGCCGATCACCAGCATGGCACCGTGGCTGACAATCGCCCCGTTCTCCACGCTGAGCATTTGTTCTAACGCGCCTGTGACGGCAATGAACAGGGTGCTGACGCCACAGCATTTGGTCAGCGTGTCCTGCACCTTCTCCTTGAGAAACCGGCCGAACAGCACGCCTCCCGCACCGCCAGCTACGATGGCGGCGGTATTGATAATGGTTCCCAGACCGTACATGACCTTTCCTCTCTCTTTCCTTCTGCCGTCAGTCTGCCGCGGTCTGCACCAGCCAGCGGAAGATAGCCTTGCCCTGTTCCATACCGCCGTGGGCCAGATTCTCAGGATGCCACTGGATTCCCAGAATCCGTTCGTTATCGCTTTCCACGGTCTCGATGACCCCGTCGGGGGCAAAGGCCGTGGCGCGGAAGCCCGGCGCCGGGGTTTTCACCGCCTGATGGTGGAAGCTGTTTACCGAAATCTCCTCCGCCCCGGTCAGGTTCCGAATCAGACTTCCCTCAGAAGTCCGTACAGTATGCCACAGCTTCCAGCGATCCTCTGCTTTGGTAATTGCTCCTCTGTGGGAAATATCAGATGGAATCAGCGAAGGAATGTCTTGATACAGGTCGCCTCCAAGGGCTATTGTGATTACCTGCATGCCAAGGCAAATCCCCAGAATGGGCTTGCCGCTGGCTGCCATCGCCTTCACCAGCTCCAGCGTGAATTTTTGCCGCTCCCAGTCCATGGAAAAGGTATCCGTCTTCAATCCCGGCAGCAGTGTCTGCCCGTACCATTCCGGGAAAAAGTCCCCTCCGCCGGGCAGCAGAAACCCGTCGCAGCAGCTTACCATGCCCGCCAGAGTCTCCGTTCCGGCACCGGGCAAAATGGGCAGCTGCACGGGTACACCGCCAGCAGCCAGAATCTGTTCCAGATAATGGCTTCCCGTGCCATAAAGCGGCAGAAATTCGCCAACATCCTGTTTGGACGAGATAACACCGATGATTGGGCATTTTTTCATATGGGTTCTCCTTGTCGAATTGTGGTCGCATGGAATTCTTCCAACCAGCAAGAAAGCCCACCCGATTGGGTGGACTCAGCGTGTCAAAAAGTGCATGTCATTCCGAGGGAGCGAAGCGACCGTGGAAATCCGTATTCTTAAAAAAACAATTCTGCGGAGGACTAGAAAAAAAGCAGGACATTTTTGAGAACGGATTGCCACGCCAGTGTTCGCACTGGCTCGCAATGACATGATCTTTCGACGTTCTGAGCCAAATAGTAAGAAAGCCCACCCGATTGGGTGGACTTTTCTGGAGCTGCTAGCCAGATTTGAACTGGCGACCTCATCCTTACCAAGGATGCGCTCTACCGACTGAGCTATAGCAGCATATTTATCTCATCGCCGTCTCTCAGACAGCTTTAGCATTATACTATGAGTTTCGCCATTTGTCAAGCTTTTTTTCAAAAATTTTGAAAAAGCCTGCCGCCGTTTCTGACGGCAGGCATCTTTCACAGGATCGACCGAATTACACCAGCTCGATGACTGCCATCTCAGCAGCGTCACCGCGGCGGGCGCCGGTACGGGTCACTCTGGTGTAGCCGCCGTTACGGTCAGCATACTTGGGAGCGATCTCCTTAAACAGCTTATGAGCGACATCCTCCTTGGTGATGAAGGACAGGGCCTTGCGGTATGCCGCCAGGTCGCCCTTCTTGCCCAGGGTGATCATCTTCTCAACAACAGGCTGCACTTCCTTGGCACGATAGAAGGTGGTCTCCATCTTGCCGTTCTCCAGCAGGTCGGTGACCTGCTGGCGCAGCAGAGCCTTTCTCTGTGCGCTGGTCTTGCCCAGCTTACGAGTGCCGAACATGAACGTTTCCTCCTTTTTGAAAAGGTTAAAGGTTAGGAAGCTCCGAATGCCTCAGAGGTTCCATAGACAATACTTCTTAGTTGCTGCTGCCAGATTCCTCGCTGGCCAGGGACAGGCCCATCATCTCCAGCTTCTTCTGCACTTCGTCCAGAGACTTCTTGCCCATGTTGCGAACCTTCATCATGTCCTCACCGGTCTTGTTGATCAGGTCGGCGACGGTGTTGATGTTGGCGCGCTTCAGACAGTTGAAGCTGCGGACAGACAGATCCAGCTCATCAATGGTCATGGACAGCTTGGCATCGGGACGATCCGCGGTCTTCTCCACCACGGTGGAGGAGGTGCTGACAGAATCGGACAGGTTGGTGAACACCGTCAGATGGTCAGACAGGATCTTGGCGCCCAGAGACACAGCGTCCTTGGCCGTGATGGTGGCATCGGTCCAGACCTCCAGGGTCAGCTTGTCGTAGTCGGTCTTATCGCCGACACGGCAAGGCTCCACCGTGTAATTCACCTTGGTCACAGGGGAATAGATGGAGTCGATAGGGATCACACCAATGACGGTCTGGGGCGTCTTGTTCCGATCAGCGGAAACATAGCCCCGGCCCTGAGACAGGGTGATCTCCATATTGAAAGTGGCGTCCTCACCCAGGGTGCAGATGTGCAGCTCGGGGTTCAGGATCTCGACCTCCGCATCCGCCTTGATATCGCCGGCGGTAACCTCACAGGGCCCAACCGCGTCGATATGCACGGTCTTGACACCGGCACAGTGAAGCTTCGGGGTGATCCGCTTGACGTTCAGGACGATCTCCGTCACATCCTCGGTGACGCCGGGGATGGTAGAAAACTCATGCTGAATGCCCTGAATCTTCACGGAAGTCGCGGCATAGCCGGGCAGGCTGCTGAGCAGGATACGGCGCAGGGAGTTACCCAGCGTCATACCGTAGCCGCGCTCCAGAGGCTCAACGACATACTTGCCGTAGGAAGCATCCTGGGGCTGGTCAAGGCAGGTGATGCGGGGCTTTTCAATTTCTACCATGAATCAAAACCCTCCTTAAGTGTGTGTGGGGAAGCTATTCCCCACCAGACAAATACGCATACGGACAGGGGGGAGATCATTACTTGGAGTACAACTCGACGATGAGGTGCACAGCGATATCGAAGTCGATATCGGCCTTGGTGGGCATAGCAATAACCTTACCCTGGAGGGTGTTCTTATCACGATCCAGCCACTTGGGGGCAGCAACGAAAGCATCGTCTTCCTTCAGCTTCTTGAAGAAAGCGTTGGAAGCGGCCTTCTCGGAAACAGCGACCACATCACCAGTCTTAATGAGATAGCTGGGGATGTTGACGCGGTTGCCGTTGACGGTGAAATGACCATGGTTCACCAGCTGACGGGCCTGACGGCGGGTGTTGGCGAAGCCCAGACGGTACACAACGTTGTCCAGACGGCGCTCGCAGAAGGTCAGCAGCTCTTCGCCGGTGTTGCCTTCCATGCGGGCAGCCTTCTCGTAGTAGTTACGGAACTGCTTCTCCTGAATGCCGTAGACAAATTTGACCTTCTGCTTCTCGGTCAGCTGAGTGGCGTACTCAGACTTCTTCGCTCTTCTCTGACCGCCGGGGTTCTTGTTGGAAGACTTGTTGTAACCCATAGCGGCAGGAGAAACGCCCAGCGTTCTGCAACGCTTCAGCACGGGCTGCATATTCTTAGCCATAACGCAAAATTCCTCCTATTGCTTATTAGACACGACGTCTCTTGGGGGGACGGCAGCCATTGTGAGGAATGGGAGTCACGTCCTTGATCATAACAACTTCCAGACCGGCAGTCTGCAGGGCGCGGATCGCAGCCTCGCGTCCCTGACCGGGGCCCTTCACATAAACCTCAACAGTCTTCAGACCGTGCTCCATAGCGGCCTTGGCAGCGGTCTCAGCCGCAGTCTGGGCAGCGTAGGGAGTGGATTTCTTGGAGCCACGGAAGCCCAGTCCACCGCTGGAAGCCCAGGAAAGAGCGTTGCCTTCCAGGTCGGTGATGGTAACCATGGTGTTGTTGAAGGAGGAACGGATATGAGCCGCACCCTTTTCAACGTTTTTGCGCTCGCGACGGCGCTTAACAACCTTCTTAGCGTTCTTTGCAGCCATTGTCTATCCCTCCTTACTTCTTCTTGTTCGCAATGGTCTTCTTGGGACCCTTACGGGTACGGGCATTGGTCTTGGTGCGCTGTCCGTGCACGGGCAGGCCGCGGCGGTGACGCAGACCACGGTAGCAGCCGATTTCAGACAGACGCTTGATGTTCATAGCGGTCTCACGGCGCAGGTCACCCTCGATGATATAGTGATGCTCGATGGCATCACGCAGCAGGCCCTCCTGCTCCTCGGTCAGATCCTTGACCCGGGTATCGGGGTCGATACCGGTGGTCTTCAGAACCTCGGCAGCGCGGCTGGGTCCAATGCCGTAGATATAGGTCAGAGCAACTTCGATCCGCTTATCGCGGGGAAGATCGATACCAGAAATACGTGCCATAACTTTTCAGCACCTCCTATTAGCCTTGTCTCTGCTTGTGCTTGGGGTTTTCGCAAATTACCATTACGCGACCCTTGCGCTTGATGATCTTACACTTTTCGCACATGGGTTTAACGGACGGTCTTACCTTCATACTGTTTAACCTCCATACGAGAACTTGTTTCTCTTAGTTTACTTACTTCTCCAGGTGATCCGACCCTGGGTCAGATCGTAAGGAGACATTTGAACGGTTACTTTGTCACCGGGCAAGATCTTAATGAAGTTCATTCTGAGCTTGCCGGAAATGTGTGCCAGAATGGTGTGTCCGTTGCCGATGTCAACCTTGAACATAGCATTCGGCAGTGCATCGGTAACGATGCCCTCAATCTCGATTACGTCGTCCTTAGCCAAGTTATTACCCTCCCAGGTTATTCGCTTGCAAACTCTCTGGCGAGAAACGCCAGATCCCTTCGTAATTCGCCGTTGAGCACTTTGTCGCCGCTTCTTAGCTTGGCGGCAACTCTGGTCTCAGAGCGAAGGACTTTTTGTGCGTGCTTGCGCTTCTTCCGCTTCGGCTTATCCAGAGGACGGTCTTTTCCGTTGACCAGAAGCAGGTAGGTGTCGTCCGCGTCAATGACGTAGAACCACTCGCCCTGATCCCGGCCGGCCCGGGAGACCACCACATCCGAAACGATGATGTCCGAATTCGCAGGCTCCATAGCTTACAGTCCTTCGGTGACGGTGAGTATTTCCGGCTCGCCGTCGGTGATGAGTACAGTATTTTCGTAGTGGGCCGAGAGCTTTCCGTCGGCAGTCACCGTGGTCCAGCCGTCCTTCAGGACGCGAACATCGTAGGTTCCGACGTTCACCATAGGCTCTACCGCGATGGTCATACCGGGGATCAATCTGGGGCCCCGGCCGGGATTGCCGTAATTCGGCACTTCCGGCTCCTCATGCAGCTGCCGCCCAACGCCGTGACCTACGAAAGAGCGGACAACTGAAAAACCGTTAGACTCCACATACGTCTGGATGGCGTGGGAGATATCTTGCACACGCTTGCCCTTTTGTGCCTGGGCAATGCCTTCAAAGAAGGACTGCTTCGTCACATCAATGAGCCTGCGCGCTTCGGTGCTGATGGCACCACAGGCAAAGGTTGCCGCGCAATCGCCATGAAAACCCTTATAGTACGCGCCCACGTCCACAGAAACAATGTCCCCTTCCTTCAGGGTGTAATGACCCGGAATTCCGTGGATCACCGTGCTGTTAACGCTGATGCACGCGCTTGCAGGGTAGCCGTTGTAATTCAGGAACGACGGTTTCGCGCCCTGAGATACGATGAAATCGTGAACGGCCTGATCTATCGCCTTCGTTGACACGCCGGGTCTTACCATTTCCCCTGCCAGAGCACGGGCTGCCGCGGTAATTTTGCAGGCCCTGCGCATCACTTCCAGCTCATGTTCATTTTTGATTGCGATCATACCTTCGCCCCTATTGCCTTGAGGATATCCTCGTTGGCACCCTCGATGGACTGATTGCCGTTGACAGTGCGAAGCCTTCCCAGCTTGCCGTAGAAGTCCTTGAGAACCTCGGTGGAAGCGTGATAGACCTCCAGACGGTGCCGGACGGTTTCGGGCTTGTCGTCCTTGCGGATGATCAGCTCACCGCCGCAGCTGTCGCAGATGCCGTCCTGCTTCGGGGGGTTGGCGACGATGTGGTAGCTTGCGCCGCATTTGGCGCAAACCCGACGGCCGGTCATACGGCCCTCGATGGCGGCATCGTCCACCTCAATGGAAACCACATGGTCGATTTTGACACCCTTGGCTTCCAGTGCCTCCGCCTGGGCCAGCGTGCGGGGCACGCCGTCCAGAATGAAGCCCTTGGAGCAGTCGGGCTGGGCCACCCGGTCCGCGACGATGCCCAAAATCAGCTCGTCGGGAACCAGAGCACCCTCGTCCATGTACTTCTTTGCTTTCATGCCCAGCTCGGTGCCATTTGCCATGGCCTCGCGGAGCATATTCCCGGTAGAAATGGCGGGGATTCCAAGCTGCTTTACCAGCAGCTCAGCCTGTGTCCCCTTTCCGGCGCCGGGCGCGCCCAGTAGAATGAGATTCATCCTGCCATACCTCCTGTGCTTAGTCCAGGAAGCCCTTGTAGTGCCGCATGAGCATCTGAGCCTCCAGAGCCTTCACCGTCTCCAGGGCCACGCCCACGACGATGATGATGGAGGTGCCGCCGATGGCCAGGTTGCGGACACCGTTCATGAGGTTACCGGCAACGATGGGCAGCAGGGCGACGACGCCGAGATACACAGCACCAAAGACAACGATCTTGTTGATGACCTTCTGGATGAAGTCGGCGGTGGGCTTGCCGGGACGGAAGCCGGGGATAAAGCCGCCGTTCTTCTTCAGGTTGTTGGAAATCTCCACGGGATCATACTGGATGGTGGAGTAGAACCAGCTGAAGAAGAAGATCATCAGGAAGTAAACGACAGCGTAAGTCCAGCTGGAGGAGCTCCAGACGTTTTCATACCACCAGCCGCTGGTGTGGCCTGTAAAGGCGCAGATGGTAGCGGGCAGGGAGCAGATGGACTGTGCGAAGATGATGGGCATAACACCGGCCATGCTCACCTTGATGGGCAGGTTGGTGTTCTGACCGCCGTAGACCTTGCGGCCCACAACGCGCTTGGCGTACTGAATGGGAATCCGGCGCTCGGCATCATTGATGAAGATGATGAACAGCACCAGAGCGACCATGCCGATCACCACGATGATGATCTGCCACCAGGCCATGGTGAACAGGGTGCTGACCATCCGGGGCAGGCCGGAGACGATGTTGGCGAACAGGATCATGGAGATGCCGTTGCCAATACCGAACTCGGTGATCTGCTCGCCCAGCCACATCACCACGGCGGAGCCGGCGGTGAAGGCCAGGATGATGACCAGAGCGGGCAGAATTCCCTGCTCAGTGACGATGGAGAAGCCCTGAGAAGAATAGTTGCGGAGCATGGTGTAGTAAGCCCAGCCCATCAGCAGACCCAGACCAACCGTGGTATAACGGCTGATGCGGGCGATCTTCTTCTTGCCCTCCTCGCCGCCTTCCTTCGCCAGCCGCTCCAGAGCGGGAATGGCGATGGTCAGCAGCTGGATGATAATGCTGGCGTTAATGTAGGGCTGAATACCCAGCGCGAAGACCGTGGCCTGAGAGAAGGCAGAGCCGGACATCGCGTTGTACAGTCCCAAGATGGTGGTGGACAGCACGCTGTCGAAGTAGTTGGACAGCGTCGCAACGTCAATGAAAGGAACAGGAATGACGTTGCCCACCCGGTAGATCAGCAGAATGAACAGAGTGAAGATGATCTTTTTTCTCAGTTCCGGGATCTTCCAAGCGTTCCGAAGTGTCTGTAACACTTACACCACCTCGGCCTTTCCGCCTGCCTGCTCAATCTTTTCCTTAGCAGACTCAGAGAAAGCCGCAGCCTTGACAGTCACTTTCTTGGTCAGGGCGCCGTTGCCCAGGATCTTCAGACCATTGGGGCACTCGGGAATGATGCCAGCCTCGATCAGAGCGGCAGCGTCGATCACAGCGCCGTCCTCAAACTTGTTCAGCGCGATGACGTTGACAGCCGTCAGAGGCTTGGCAAAAATGTTGTTGAAGCCGCGCTTGGGGATGCGGCGCACCAGAGGCATCTGGCCGCCTTCGAAGCCGACCCGGACCTTGCCGCCGGAACGGGCCTTCTGGCCCTTGTGGCCGCGACCACCGGTCTTACCGTTGCCGGAAGCGATGCCGCGACCCTTGCGCTTGCCCAC
>SAMEA3663092__coassemble_670_pt1 | contig 10679 bp, 12 predicted proteins | sample SAMEA3663092__metabat2_high_PE_027 | metagenome-assembled genome bin SAMEA3663092 (sample SAMEA3663092) | pig gut metagenome | biome: pig gut; feature: pig-associated habitat; material: faeces | place: France | collected 2012
ATCGAGCTGGATCCCATTGATGTGGCAGGCTGCCCCCCGGATGGCTTCTCCAAGGACGGCCAGCTCTGGGGCAACCCCCTGTACCGCTGGGATTATCACCGGGCTACCAATTTCCAGTGGTGGTGCAGCCGGATGTGGTACAGCTTCAAGCTCTATGACGTGGTTCGTGTGGATCATTTCCGTGGCTTTGACGAATATTTCTCCATTCCCGCCGATGCCGACAGTGCCAAGGCCGGACACTGGGAGAAAGGCCCCGGCATGGATCTGTTCAATGCCATCCGCTGGCAGCTGGGCGATGTGAATATCATCGCGGAAGACCTGGGCCTGATGACGGACGGTGTTCGTCGGCTGGTGCGGGACAGTGGCTGCCCCAACATGAAGGTGCTGCAATTTGCCATCGACCCGGCTGATATTGGCGCCTCCAACGACTACTGGCCCCACAACTACAACGCCAACTGCGTGGTCTATACCGGCACCCACGACAATGAAACCGTTGCGGGCTGGTACCAGGGCCTTGCCGAGGACGCGAAAAAGCAGGTACGCAGCTATCTGGGAGATTACTACACCCCGGACAATCAGATGTATAAGGTTTTGATCCATCTTGCCATGCGGGCCGTGTCCAAGGACTGCATCATTCCCATTCAGGATCATCTGGGACTGGGCAACGAAGCCCGGATGAACCAGCCGGGTACCGTGGGCTTCAACTGGCGCTGGCGGTTAAAGCCCGGCCAGCTGACGCAGGAGCTGGCGAAGGAACTGCTGGCTCTCGCCAAATGCACCGGGCGTGCCAACTGGGATGCCGTCAAAAAGGGAGAACAGTAAGGAAACGGGCGTTTGTCATTTTGACAAGCGCCCGCCTTTTTGAGGGAAACGGATATTTTGAATCCAGCCGATGAGCTGTCCTGACACAATGACCGTCAGCAGGGAATAGCCGATTCGTTTCAGGGGAATATAGCTGAGGGAAAGGCCCAGCACCGTCAGATCACTGATCAGATACAGCCATTGAATCGGAATTTTTGTCAGATGGGTCAGGCTCATGGCAAGGGCATCGTCGCCGCTGGTTGCGCCGCCCACCCGGACGCACAGTCCGGCACCCACGCCGATGAACACGGCCCCGGCCACGGAAGCAAGCAAGGGCATCTGGGCGATCTGGGGCCACAGGGGCGGGAACTGCTCGCAGATGCCGTAGCCCACGGAATAGCCGCAGGCGGCAACCAGAGAATAGCCGATGAACTCTCGGCCCAGGGTCTTCCAGCCCAGCGCGTAGCACCCGGCGTTCAGCACGAAACTGGAAATGGCGGGGGACAGCCCGACCCAGTGGTGCAGCAGCAGAATCAGACCGAAAATACCGCCCTCGGTAACGCCGGACAAAGCGTGGATGTTGTACATTCCAAAGGCCTGCAGAGCGGAGGCCAGAAATGCCACTGCACAGGAGGATTTCTTTAATTTTCGGAAAAATGACGGCATTTTTGGATCTCCTAACTCTTTATTGAAAAAGAACCATATCACGAAAATAGAAAAATGTCAAGGAAAATGGAAAAGGCTGACAGTGGAAATCTGTGAGCTTCTTGCTATTGGGCGGTATGTCTGCTACACTATAGGAAATGGAGGAAATGGTAATGGTTCGATTTTTTGTATCCGCTGAGGATTTGAAGAAAGAGGAAGTGTCCCTGACCGGGGAGAACGCCCAGCACGCGAAGGTTTTGCGCTTGAAGCCCGGAGAGATGGTGCTGCTCTGTGATGGAGATGGGCATGAGGGTGTCTGCGAGGTGGTGTCCACAGATGGCTGGCGCCTGCGAATGCTCCGGCGCCGGGATTCCCAGTCGGAAGCGGCGGTGAAGGTCAGCGCCTACATGGCCCTGCCCAAGGCGGACAAGCTGGAGCATGTGATTCAGAAGGCCACGGAGCTGGGCGCCTATGAGATTGTCACGTTTCCGTCTGCCCGGTGCGTCTCCCGCCCGGATGAAAAAAGCCTGAAAAAGAAGCTGGAACGCTGGCAGAAAATTGCCGCGTCGGCAGCGGAGCAGTCCGGCAGAGGCCGCATTCCGAAGGTGATTGCATTGAACAGCTTTTCCGAGGCCCTGGCGCGGGCGGCACAGGCCGACAAGGCGCTGATGTTCTACGAGCATGAGGAGGCCCTGACCCTGAAAATGGCCTTGTCTACCGGCTCCTTTGGCACGGTGAGCCTGCTCACCGGCCCGGAGGGCGGCTTGGAGGAAGCGGAAGTGGCGCAGGCCCGGGAAGCGGGCTTGCAGGTCTGCACCCTTGGAAAGCGCATCCTGCGCTGTGAGACGGCCCCGCTGTGCGCCCTGTCCGCTGTCATGTACCAGGCGGGAGAATTCTAAAATGGTTTCAGCCAGCCGGTTTCGGCTGGCTGATTTCTTAGGCAACACCACTTAGGTGGGAGCTGCGGGCTTCGGCGGATCTTTTGCCCCATTATGCGGTGTTGCCCTTACTTGGATCGGATGGTAACCTTGCCGCTCATGGAACTCATATCGATGCGGCAGGCGCCGTCACCGCTGAGGTAGACGCCATTCTTTGTGGAATAGGGGAAATCGGAATCGAATTTTCCGCTCATGGTGTCCATCTTCACCGCAAAACCCGCATCCTTCGGCAGAACCAGCTCCACAGAGCCGGAGGCGGTATCCATATCAATTGCATTGGGCACATTGTCCAGCACCGCCTGCACACCGGCAGAGGCGGAATCGCAGTCCAGTTTATTCAGACTGCCCTCAAAATCCACATCCCCGGAGGCGGTGTCGATATCCAGCGTATCCACGGTGCAGTTACGAAATTGACACTCGCCGGAGGCGGTATCGATTTCCACCTCTGCAATGGTCAGATCCTGCACGGACAGCTTGGCGGAAGCGGCATCCACCTTGACCGCCCGTCCGCTCCAGTCCATGGGGACAAGAATGGTCAGATCCTTACTGAGTTTCAGGTTCTTCCAACTGCCGAAAGTATTGCTTTGGCAGTATTCGATTTTTAATGTCTGGCCTTCCTGCTTGCAGACCATGGCGTATCTGGCATCATCAACGGGGGTTTCGCGAACTTCAATGCTGTCCACATTGGCCTGTTCCAGCCGGATGTTGCCGGACAGCCAGTCGATTTCGATCTCCCGCACAGCATCGGAAGCGTTGGATGGCAGCTCAAGCCGGTTGGCGTTCACCATGGGAGCTGAGGAGCTTGGAGTTTCCGTAGAAGTGCGCCCAAAGGGCCGGAACCAGTTCATCCCGGCAATCAACAGGCCCACCAGAATCACCAGCGACACCGTCCACGCGATAATACGAATAATTGCGTTACGTTTCATCGTTCACTGCCTCCTTCAAATCCAGAATGGCCCGCACCAGCCCCTGCACCGCCCCGGTGATGGGGAAGATCAGCCAGGTGATGTACCATGCCATAGTGGCAAAGCTGATGATGAAATACAGGGCAAGGCCGATGGCCCAGATCATGCTGTTGATGCCTTTTTTCAGGCTGCTGTTCCGCCGCAGGGCGGTGGGATTTTCCGCGGGAATCAGTGCGCAGACCAGGGCGTTGATGGCTCCCAGAATGGGGAAGATCACCCAGGTAATGTGCCATGCCCCGGTCAGAAAGCTGAGGATCAGGTACACCGCAAGGCCGATGGCCCAGATGAGACTGCTGACGCTTTTGCCCAGCTCGGATTTCGGTTTGTCCTCGTCATCGTTGTCGGAATGAGAAGGCTTGTCGCCCTTTTTGCTGCCCAGAATCATCAGCACCGTTGCCACTGCCACGAAGCACAGCAGTCCGCACAGGCCGAAGGTGTCCATACCCAGTTCACTCAGCACAATCAAAGGCAGGGGACACAGGATATACAGACCCACAGCGATGGCCCGCAGCAGCTTTTTGAACGCTGTATCCGTTTCCGTCTGCGCTTCCGCTACAGTCACAGCAGGCAGGACGGCATCTTTTTGGCCCAGAATCTCGTTGATATCCCCGATGCCGGTGATGGCCAGCCGGTAGGCGGCCTCTTCCGTTTTTCCCTCGGCAATCAGGTCATCGTAACGGTCAAGCGTGTTCTGCAGGATTTCCTGTTTGGTGTCCTCGCAGTTTTCCGCTCCCGCGAAAAGCAGGGAAACATATTGAATGAGCTGATCTCTCATAATCTTTCCTCCGATTCCATAAGTTTATCCATAATTTCTTTGGTTTCCTCCCATTCCCGCATGAGCTGGGAACAGGCTTCCCGGCCCTCCGGGGTGATGGTGTAGTACCGCCGTCTTGCCCCGGCACCGCTTCCGCCCCAGTAGGAGGCGATATAGCCCAGTTCCTCCAGCCGTTTGAACGCCGTGTACAGGGTTGCTTCCTTCAGTTCAAACCGGCCGGAGGAGAGTGTTGAGATGGTTTTGTTGATTTCATAGCCGTAGCTGTCACTTCGCAGCAGCCGCGCCAGAATGATGGCGTCGGTGTGGCCCCGGATCAGATCACCGGCAATGGACATACACATCCCTCCTTACTGGGGACATCTTATCACAAAGTACCTCACCTGTCAAGGTACTTCGGAAGAAAAGACACATGCGTCTCAAGAAAAAACACATCAAATAAAAAAGTCATTCCGAGCCAGCGCGCACGCTGGCGTGGGAATCCGTTTCTCTCCACAGTGTGTCCGTAAACTGACTTGCTTTGAGAGAACGGATTGCCACACCAGTGACATCGGTCACTGGTTCGCAATGACATTCTTTGAACCTATTTATGATATTTGGAGCCGGACTGAATGGCTTCCGCTCGGTACAGCTGCTCCATAACCATGATTCGCGCCAGATGGTGGGGGAAGGTCATGGGGCCCATGGAGAGCCTGAAATCCGCCCGCTGCTTGACTCTGGGAGCCATGCCGAAGGAGGAGCCGATGAGAAAGCAGGCGCTGCTTTTTCCTGAATTCTTAACGCTTTTCAGCTGTTTGGCAAAGTCCTCACTGGACAGAAGCTTTCCCTCCGGGGTGAAAACGCAGAACCATGCGCCCTTTGGAATTTTGGAGAAGATCAGGTCGGCCTCCTTTTCCAAGCCCGCAGAAATCTCGGCAGGGGAGGGATCCTCCGGCAGGCGGCTTTCCGGCAGCTCCAGGAGGCTGAATTTGCAGTAGCCCCCCATCCGCTTGGCGTACTCAGAGGCGGCGGAAATATAAAACGGCTCTTTCAGTTTTCCCATGGTGATCAAGGTAATATCAAACATACAATTCCTCCTGTTTTGTCCTGATTTTACCACGATTTCACGGAAAAGGCAACGGGAAAGATAAGGCCAGGAGGTGATGGAAATGAAAAAGAAAATCATTACAGACCCCAATGGCAGCTATACCGGCCGTCCCCGGGATCGGGAGGAAATCCCGGTACAGGATGCGGACGATCTTTAGCCGGTGCTTGCCCGCTCCGGCAGCATTCCTTCGCATATCAGCCCTCCAGACTCCGCATCCAGCGCCTGCCGCGGAGGATGAACACGGTAATGCTGAAACGGACGCATTCCTCCAGAGAGAGGATGAAGTAAACGTAGGGAATGGACAGCTTCCACACAAAGGCGGACAGCATTCCCAGTGGCACGCCGAAGACCCAGGTACCGATCATATCGATGACCATGACGTAGTTGGTTTTGCCGCCGCTGCGGATGATCCCGCCGCCCGCGATCATATTCAGCACCTTGAAGGGAGCCACCAGCGCGTAGGCAACCAGAATCTGCCGTGTCAGCAGCTTGACTGTGGCATCCACCTGATAGATTTCCACATACAGGGGGCTGGCAATGACCACCAGCACGGAGAGAATTACCGCGCCGAAGAAGCCGTAGCGGATCAGCCGCCAGGCATCCCGATAGGCTTCCTCGTATTCTTTGCTTCCCAGCTTCTTACCGATGATAACGCTGGCTGCCTGCGACAGGCCGCACAGCGCGCCGATTACGAGGGATTGAATTGGATTGATCAAAGTCATAGCGGCGCTGGCTTCGGTGCCCATATGACCATAAATGGCGGCGTAGATGTTTTCCCCAAGGCTCCACAGGAATTCACACACCAGAATGGGCAGCAGCATACCGAGATACTGCCGGAGGTTAAACTTTCCGATAACCGCGCCGCTGCCCTTTTTCAGAACCGCGCCGTTCCTGCCCAGCATGGCCAGCATCAGCAGGAAATTGACCCAGGTGGAGATCACGGTGGCGATGGCCGCGCCGGATGCCCCCATGGCGGGTAACCCCAGCTTGCCGAAGATCAGCACATAGTTCAGCCCGGTATTCAGGATTGCGGAAGCGATGCTGGCGTACAAGGGCAGCTGTGCCTTCTCCATGCAGCGCAGAAGTGTGGAAAGCAATGTTGCGCCTGCAATGGGAAGGAACGTGGCGGTAATGATCAGAAGGTAGGAGGCAGCAGCCTGCCCCATGGGGGCATCCGTGGTGTACAGCCCCATGATTTGGGAGGGAAAACCGCCGCACAGCAGGGTGAATATCCCCGCCAATCCCAGGGAAATCAGCAGATTCACAAAGAAGCTCCGCCGAACCTCCCGGTTATTCTTTTGTCCCAGATACTGGGAGATCATGATTCCGGCGACAACACCCACGGCGGACACGATCACCGAATAGATGGAAGCGAACTTTCCGGCCAGACCCACACCGGCCACGCTGACGCTGCCCAGCTGACCAATCATGATCTGGTCAACGATGCTGAAGGACGCCTGCAGCATGGATTGCAGCGCCACGGGAATTGCCAGGGCACAGACGGAAGCGAAGAAGCTGTCTTTTCGGTTCATAGGAAACCCTCCTTTTTCTGAGCTTCATTCTACAGGATAACGGAAGAACAGTCAAAGGTAAAGCGCATAACCAAGCACAAAAAAGAAAAGCCGTATCTGTGAATTTTTCACAGATACGGCAAGCCGTTACAGAAGCCCCAGAGAGATTTTCCATTCCAGCACATTTCGGACGGCACGGTTCAGCACATCAATATCAATGCGCCCATCCAGCACTGCCTGCAAAACAGCCTGGTACTGCACGGCGTATTCCGTGGAGCACAGCAGGTCGTTTCCCGCCAGAACCGCCATGACAGCGGCTTCACCGGCGCCGTATTGGTCGGTTATCGCCTGCATCACCAGATCATCCGTCATGATCACGCCGGAGAAGCCTAAGTCCTCCCGAAGATAGCGGTGCACAGCAGGGGAGAGGGAAGCAGGCAATTCCGGGTCAAATGCCTCCGCAATGATGTGCCCGACCATGACGGCTCCGCAGCCTGCCTGAATTCCGGCTGTAAAGGGAATGAAATCCTGAGCTTCCAGTTCCGAAAGGGAGCGGCTGTCAACGGCGATGCCGGTATGGGTGTCGGTGTTGTTCCCGTAGCCGGGGAAATGCTTCAGCACGCTGCCAACCCGGAAGGCCCCCATCAGGTTCACAATACTGGCAACCATATCGGCGGTGGTTTGAGAATCCTGCCCCAAGGAACGGGAGTACATAAAGGCATCGGCATCGGTGGTAATATCACACACCGGCCCCAGATTCACATTGATTCCCAAATCTGACAGAAGGCGGCATTTCTCCTCTTCCTCCGTCAGAACCGCTTCCAGCCCGCCGCGATCATAGCGCTTTCGCAGGGAGCAGAAGCGTCTGTCCCGAAAAGCGGGAAAGCGGCTGATCCGGGTAACGTCCCCGCCCTCCTCGTCTACGGCAATCAGCAGAGGCTTTTCGGCGGCTTCCTGATAGGCTGCAATTGCCTGCTTCATGGAATCCGGCGTCTGACCTTCAAAGTCATCTCCGAACAGAACCAGCCCGCCAAGATGGTATTTCTGTACATCCTCAACAGCGGAATCCGCGCTGCACCGGGCCAGAAAAAGCTGACCCACACGCTGCTCCAGTGACATATCGGAAATCATCTGCCGCACAGGGTCGACGGGTATGGTTTCCTGCTCAGTTGCCGCGGGAGCAGTCGTCGCGGATTCTGGGATGGTTTCCGTCAATGACGGAAGCGAGACCGCGGCCGGAACGGACTGCGACGCACAGCCCGTGAGCAGAACACAGCAGAGAAAAATAGGGAAAAATCTCATGAAAACGCCTCGCTTTTTGGAATTACAGAACACTGCCGATGAGATACCACAGAACCAGCAGAATCAGCGCCAGCGGGATATAGGTCATAAGCGCGGCGGCGGAAATACAGATGACGGTGTAGCCGAACAGGTCGAGAAGATACAGTACCGCGCAGATGATGGCGCTGGAAAACACCGCCTTGCTGACCTGCTTGCCCACAATATTGGAGAAGAAGAAGGTGTACATGGCACCCAGAAATGGATTTGCTACAGCAATTACCAAGCCCAGTATCAGATTCACAACGCCGGACAGTAGGCAGAAGCAGAGAATCAGCAGCAGAATCATGGGTGCGTAGGCAACCAGAATATTCGGAAGGTAGGTACGGAAGGCCCAGTTCACAGCCAGATGCAGTCCCATGCAGACCGCCATAGACAGCAGTCGGAACAGAAGCCAGATGAAGATGTTCGTTCCTTTCGGAGCGAAGGTATCCACAAGGTTGACGAGAAACGCCAGAACCACAAGGGACAGAACCTGCGCGCATAATGCCGGAAACTGGACATCCGTGACAGGCAGAAGAATCAGATAGTCCGGCGTGAAGGTGGCAAAGGGCAGGGGAGACAGCAGGGCATCCAGCTTCCAGGGGTGGAAGGTATAGATGACCACCGTCAGTGCGTAGATGAAAAGGATACCCATTGCGGAGGATACGGACAGATTCAGACTGGAACGCTTGCCCAGAACCAGGCGTCCCATAACGCCCAAAATCAGGCTGATCGCGGAGAAATACAGCATAAACTGGGCCGCCGACATGAGATCTACCTCCACAGGCAGATAGGACTTGGCGTGCCAGATGATATTGCTTAGTTCCTCTGGGATATAGGAGGCAGCCTGACCGGCGATTTGGGTCATGACACCGGGGAGCTGACCGGTGAGGGCTTCGAGAGTTGAATCGAAGGTCATAGGAGTTCCTTTCGCGCGATACGGGTTTGCGGTTCATCGCATACCCGTATAATAGGAAAGCCGCCGCCATTTCTGGCGGCGGCACAGCTTATGAAGGGGAGATAAATTACTTGATCTCGGCCTCGGCGCCGGCTTCCTTCAGCTCGGCGACCAGCTTCTCGGCATCTTCCTTGGAGATGGCTTCCTTCAGGGTCTTGGGGCAGTTGTCCACCAGATCCTTGGCGTCCTTCAGGCCCAGGCCGGTAGCGGCACGGACGACCTTGATGACGTTCAGCTTGGAAGCACCAGCGGCCTTCAGGATGACGTCGAACTCGGTCTTCTCCTCGACCTCAGCAGCAGCAGCGCCGGCAGCGGGAGCGGCAACAGCGGCGGCAGCGGCGGAAACGCCGAAAACCTCTTCCAGGGTGTGAACCAGTTCGGACAGCTCCAGAACGGTCAGTTCCTTAACCTGCTCAACCAGAGCAGTGATCTTTTCACTAGCCATTTTAATTTCCTCCTAAATTATGTGTAGAAAATAGATGTTTGTAGGGTTACGCGATTAAGCTTCTGCTTCTGCGGCAGGAGCGGAGCCGTCCTTCTGCATCCGGATCTGATCCAGAACGAAGGCCAAGCTGGAGATAGGTGCCAGGAAGGTACCCAGGACAGAAGCGACCAGAGCGTTCTTGCTGGGCAGCTCACCGAAGCCGTTCAGCTCATCGGCGGACAGGACAGAGCCTTCCACGACGCCGCCCTTGATGGTCAGGGTCTTCAGCTTGTTCTTCTTGGCGAACTCGCAGACGATACGAGCAGGGGCGATGGGGTCGCCGGTGGTGGAAGCCATAGCGGTGGTACCGTTCAGAACCTCAGAGAAATCATAGCCGCAATCCTTTGCAGCGAAATTGGTCAGGGTGTTCTTCACGACGGAGTAATCGACGCCGGCCTCACGGAACTGCTTACGCAGCTCGGTGTCCTGAGCGACAGTGATGCCCTTGTAGTCCACGAACACCACGGAAGTAGCTTCCTTGATCTTGCCGGACAGGGCTTCAACGACTGCCTTCTTGCTCTCAAGAACCTTTGCGTTGGGCATAATTTTCACCTCCGAAAATAAAAAGTGTCTTCCTGCCAGAAGACAGAAAGACACGCAAATAAACCTATTTGACGCACCTCGGCAGGACTTACGCCTCACGGCACCTGCTGTCTTTGGCAACTGCTATATACTAACAGATTTTTTTGGAATTGTCAAGTGAAAAATGACTTTTTTCAAGGAAAATCCCGGATACAGGCAGGCTGTATCCGGGAAGAAAGAATCTGCAAATTACAGATACTTGGCAGTAGAGACCTTGACGCCGGGGCCCATGGTGGAGGCCACGGTGCAGGAACGGATATACTGACCCTTGGCGGCGGCGGGCTTGGCCTTCACAACGGCCTTGACCAGAGTATCCATGTTCTCGGTCAGCTTCTCAGCGCCGAAGGACACCTTGCCGATGGGGCAGTGGATGATGTTGGTCTTGTCCAGACGGTACTCGACCTTACCGGCCTTGATCTCCTTGACGGCAGCGCCCACATTGGGGGTCACGGTGCCGGCCTTGGGGGAGGGCATCAAGCCCTTGGGGCCCAGAACCTTACCCAGACGGCCCACAACACCCATCATGTCGGGGGAAGCGACGACCACGTCAAAGTCGAACCAGTTTTCCTTGGTGATTTTCTCCACCAGGTCCATGCCGCCCACATAGTCAGCGCCG